>ERZ773235.637-NODE-637-length-43983-cov-9.185258_pt1 | contig 43983 bp, 39 predicted proteins | sample MGYA00580522_ERZ773235 | MGnify/ENA primary metagenome ERZ773235 (study PRJEB29015, sample SAMEA2737797) | human gut metagenome | biome: human gut; feature: human-associated habitat; material: faeces | place: China | collected 2012 ...
AAAAATTAGATATTAAGATATTTTTTATACAAATGTAAATATATATAAGAAAATATATTAGTTTTTTTGGTAAATTTTCTTTTTTTGCAAAATTTTGTAAAAAAACTCAAATAAATTGGATTTTAATAAATAAAATACATTTTTTTCTAAAAATGAATATAATACAGAAGCAAGTGATGTAATGCTTTATTTTGTTGGTTGTAAAAACTATTATGTTTTTATAACCGGCTTTTTTGTTTGCTTAAAAAAGTTTTTTTGAATTGTAGGAGTTCTCCAATACGATGGATTTAAAAAATAAACTAATTGGAGGAATAAATTTGGAAAGACCTAAAATAAGAAAGAGTATTGATAATTCTTATACTATTATAGAAACAAGTAAAGGATTTTATGTATCATTTAAAGATGGTAATAATATAGTTGAGGTATCAGAAAAAGTATTTAATGCATTTAATAGTTTTGAACTTGAAAATAAATCACAAATGAATAAATATGATAGGCATATAGAACTATATGCAGAAACATTGTATAAAAGGACAAAGAGTACATATGAAAACTTAGATGATGAATATATTGAAAAATCTTCTTATGAGGATTTAATAGAAGCAATTAATCATTTACCAGTTGTAGTGAAGAGAAGAATAAAAATGTTTATGATGTAGTGAGTAAGGTGTATACAAGGGATTTATTTGCAAGATATTAAAAAATAATTATTTAAATATCTAACAATAACTGGTATAATTAAATTATAAAGAAATAGAAAGAAGGTTTTAATATGAAATTTAAAAAAAGAAATATATTAAGTATAATAAGTTTTATTATAGCAATGGTTTTAATATTTTTAATATTTAAAATTGATATGTTACCAGTTAAGTATAGTGTATTAGTATCAATATTATTACTATTTATTCAAGCTATATTTATTGTACTTTTAAATAATAAAAGGAAAGTATTTAAAGTAATTAGTAGTATAATTCTTATTTTATCTTCTGTTATAAATATAATATTTATATATTATTTATCAGTTACTAATAGTTATTTAAATAAGTCTTTTAGTAATGTTATAGAATCTAAGACTGAGTATTATGTAATTTCTCTTAAGAAGAATAATTATAAGGAATCAGATATAAAAGGGAATATTGCTACTTATAAGTCTACTTTAAATATTGATGATGCTTTTAATAAGCTTAGTAAATCTTATAAGGTTAATAATGTATCTTATAATGATTTAAATAAAATGATTTCTAGTGTTTCTGATAATACTAATAGATTTATGTTAATGGATAGTTCTAGTTATGAAATAGTATTTAGTTTAAATAAGGATTTAAAAAGAGATGATTATGATATTATATATAAATTTAATTTATATAAGAAGATTAAAACAAAGGATAGTAAATCAGATAATTTTAATGTGTTTATAGGGGGTCGTGATTTTGCTAAACTAATGGATTTTAATATGATTCTTTCTATTAATACTAAAAATAATACTGTTCTTATGACTAGTATACCAAGGGATTATTATTTAGAAGTTCCAGGTAAGAATGGTTTAAAGGATAAATTAAGTTTTATAAATGCTTATGGTGAAGATATGAATAGAAAAACACTAGAAAAATTATTTGATACTAAAATAGATTATCAAGTAATATTTAATACTAGTAGTTTAGTTAAGATTACTGATTATGTAGGTGGTATAGAATTTTGTTCTGATAAGTCTTATACAACTACTCATGCCTTAATAGAGGACTCTTATGATGATAGTAAGGGAGTTAAGTTTAGAGTAAAAAAAGGTTGCCAACATTTAAATGGAATTCAAACTTTAACGGTAGCTAGAGAAAGATTAAATCTATATGGTGGTGATAAAGCAAGACAAGAAAATTGTCAAAAAATTATGTTAGCAATTTTTAAGAAATTAGCAAGTTCTAAAACTTTAGTTAATTATAATGAAACTTTAAATGAACTAAGTGATTTATATGAAACTAATATATCTAGAAGTATTGTTAGTTCTTTAATAAGTAATTATATAGATAATCCTAAAGATTGGACTATAAATTATCAAATTGTAGATGGTACAGCTGGAAATGATTTAGTTCATTCTTCAAGTACCTTAAAGGACTATGTTACATATCCTAACTATGATATGGTAAATGAAGCTAAGTTAAAAATAAAAGAAGTATTAAAATAAAAAAGTGTCATAAAACGACACTTTTTTTATTTTTGATGTTTTATTATATAAAACTAAAAAAAGGAGAAAGTTTATGAATGAACTAAAATAATGTACAGAAAAAATGTTTGAGGATATAAAACATATAGATGAAGAAGAAAAAGAGTATTGGCTAGCAAGAGAATTGCAAGTAGCACTTGAATACAAAAGATGGGATAACTTCCACAAAGCAATTAAACAAGCTATGATCTCGTGTAAGAATAGTGATGTTGACATATGTGGACAATTTCTCGAGACCGGAAAATTGTCAATAAATGTAAATGGTGGTAAAAGAAGAATAATAGATTATAAACTTTCTAGATATGCTTGTTATTTAATTGCACAAAATGGTGATTTACATATGAAGGTTATTGCACTTATTTGATTATGTGGAAATAAAAATATTTTTTAAGTGTCATAAAACAACACTTTTTTTAATTTTAATATTTTATTATATAAAACTAAAAAAAGGAGAGAGTTTATGAACGAACTAAAAGAATGCACAGAAAAGATGTTTGAGGATATAAAACATATAGATGAAGAAGGTAATGAATATTGGAGTGCTAGAGAACTAATGCCATTACTTGAATATACATTATGGCAAAGGTTTTCAAGCGCAATAAAAAAGGCTATAGAGAATTGTAAAAATAGTAATAATAATGTTATGCACCATTTTATCGGTACTGATAAAATGGTTAGTATAGGTTCAAATACAACAAGAAATATAATTGATTATAAATTATCAAGATATGCCTGCTATCTTATAGTTCTTAACTGTGATGCAAGAAAAAGAATTATAGCTTTAGCTAAAACTTATTTTGCAATCCAAACTAGAAAACAAGAATTATCTGAAAAAGAGTATTCAATGTTAACTGAAGATGAAAAAAGATTCTACCAAAGAAACTTAACTAGAAAAGGAAATTATTCTTTAAACATGGTTGCAAGGAATGCAGGTGTTAGAAACTTTGATAAATTTCATAATGCTGGATATAAAGGATTATATGGTGGTGAGACTGCAAATGATATTGCAAAAAGAAAGAAATTAAGATATAGAGAAGACATTCTAGATAATATGGGAAGTGAAGAATTAGCGGCCAACTTTTTTCGTATAACTCAAACTGAATCAAAATTAAAAAGAGATAATATATCTAGTGAAAATGATGCTAATGAAACTCATTATAATATTGGGAAAAATATTAGAGAAGTAATTGCCAAAAATGGTGGAACTATGCCTGAAAATCTTCCTACTCCTGAAAAAAGCTTAAAAGAATTAGAAAAAGAAAATAAAAAATTAATAGTTAGTAAATAATGTAATATGTTTTAATAGATATCTTAGGATCATTTGTTGGAATATTTATTTATTGCAAAATTAAATTATATATAAATAAAATTATTCTTTAAGTGTCATAAAACGACACTTTTTTTAATTTTAATATTTTATTATATAAAACTAAAAAAGGAGAAAGTTTATGAACGAAATTAAAGAACATACAGAAAAGATATTTGAAGATATAAAACATATAGATGAAGAAGGTGATGAATATTGGTATGCGAGAGAATTGCAAAGAGTTCTTGGTTACTCTCAATGGAGAAGATTTAAAAATACAGTTAGTAAAGCAAAGACATCATGTAATAACTCCAATGTAAGAGTTGAAGATCATTTTGCCAATGTTGGCAAAATGATAAATTTAGGAAAAGGAGGAACAAGAAATATTAATGATTATAAACTTAGTCGCTATGCATGCTATCTTATTGCACAAAATGGTGATTCAAGAAAAAAGACAATAGCTCTTGCTCAAACTTATTTTGCAATTCAAACTAGAAAACAGGAATTATCCGAAAAAGAGTATTCAATGTTAACTGAAGATGAAAAAAGATTCTATCAAAGAAACTTAACTAGAAAAGGAAATTATTCTTTAAATATGGTTGCAAGAAATGTAGGTGTTAGAAACTTTGATAAATTTCATAATGCTGGGTATAAAGGTTTATATGGTGGTGAAACTGCAAATGATATTGCAAAAAGAAAAAAATTAAGATATAGAGAAGATATTTTAGATAATATGAATGAGGATGAGTTAGTTGCAAATCTTTTTCGTATTAATCAAACTAAACAAAAGCTTTTAAAAGATAAAGTGCAAGGAGAAAGTAATGCTAGTGATATACATTATGAAGTAGGAAAAAAGGTTAGAAAAGCAATAAAGGATATTGGTGGAACTATGCCAGAAGATATGCCAACTCCTAAAAAGAGTTTGAAAGAGTTAGAAAAAGAAAATAAAAAATTAGTAGTTAGCAAATGATATATTATTTTGTAATAAGTTTACTAAAGTTTATTAAGATGATATAATTTTGTTGTTATTTTAAAGTTAAAAAGGAATAAAGAATTATGAAAAAAGTATTTAAGTTAATGTTATTAATATTATGGATGATTTTAATATTTTGTTTTTCTAATCAAAGAGCAGATGATTCATCTAAATTAAGTGATGGGGTAATAGTAAAGGTAGCTAGTATTTTTGTTAAGGATAATTTAACAGATAATAAAAAAGATGAATTAATTGATAAATATACCTTTATAATTAGAAAAACAGCCCATTTTAGCGTTTATTTAATACTTGGCATACTTTCTATTAATTTATTATCTTCGTTTAATATAAAGCGTATTATTGTGTTTTCTAGTCTATTTTGTTTTATATATGCTTGTACAGATGAATTCCATCAATTATTTGTTATGGGAAGATCTTGTGAAATGCGTGATGTTTTAATAGATACTTTAGGATCATTTGTTGGAATACTTATTTATTACAAAATTAAATTATATATAAATAAAAGACAAAAATTAACTTAGTAAGTTATTGTTTGTCTTTTTAATGATTAAAATAAAAATATTCTTTAAGTGTCATAAAACGACATTTTTTTTATGTTTAATATTTTATTATATAAAACTAAAAAAAGGAGAGAGTTTATGAACGAAATTAAAGAACACACAGAAAAGATATTTGAAGATATAAAACATATTGATGAATATGGTAATGAATATTGGTATGCGAGAGAATTGCAAACTGCATTAGATTATAAGGAATGGAGAAAATTTGAAAATGTTATTTATAAAGCAAAGATTGCTTGTAATAATAGTAATATTGACATAAATGAACAATTTGTCGGCATCGACAAATTGTCAATAAATGTAAATGGTGGTAAAAGAATCATAAATGATTATAAGCTATCAAGATACGCTTGCTATCTTATTGCTCAAAATGGGGATTCAAGAAAAAAGACAATAGCACTTGCTCAAACTTACTTTGCAATTCAAACTAGAAAACAAGAATTATCCGAAAAAGAGTATTCAATGTTAACTGAAGATGAAAAAAGATTCTACCAAAGAAACTTAACTAGAAAAGGAAATTATTCTTTAAACATGGTTGCAAGGAATGCAGGTGTTAGAAACTTTGATAAATTTCATAATGCTGGATATAAAGGATTATATGGTGGTGAGACTGCAAATGATATTGCAAAAAGAAAGAAATTAAGATATAGAGAAGACATTCTAGATAATATGGGAAGTGAAGAATTAGCGGCCAACTTTTTTCGTATAACTCAAACTGAATCAAAATTAAAAAGAGATAATATATCTAGTGAAAATGATGCTAATGAAACTCATTATAATATTGGGAAAAATATTAGAGAAGTAATTGCCAAAAATGGTGGAACTATGCCTGAAAATCTTCCTACTCCTGAAAAAAGCTTAAAAGAATTAGAAAAAGAAAATAAAAAATTAATAGTTAGTAAATAATGTAATATGTTTTAATAGATATCTTAGGATCATTTGTTGGAATATTTATTTATTGCAAAATTAAATTATATATAAATAAAATTATTCTTTAAGTGTCATAAAACGACACTTTTTTTAATTTTAATATTTTATTATATAAAACTAAAAAAGGAGAAAGTTTATGAACGAAATTAAAGAACATACAGAAAAGATATTTGAAGATATAAAACATATAGATGAAGAAGGTGATGAATATTGGTATGCGAGAGAATTGCAAAGAGTTCTTGGTTACTCTCAATGGAGAAGATTTAAAAATACAGTTAGTAAAGCAAAGACATCATGTAATAACTCCAATGTAAGAGTTGAAGATCATTTTGCCAATGTTGGCAAAATGATAAATTTAGGAAAAGGAGGAACAAGAAATATTAATGATTATAAACTTAGTCGCTATGCATGCTATCTTATTGCACAAAATGGTGATTCAAGAAAAAAGACAATAGCTCTTGCTCAAACTTATTTTGCAATTCAAACTAGAAAACAGGAATTATCCGAAAAAGAGTATTCAATGTTAACTGAAGATGAAAAAAGATTCTATCAAAGAAACTTAACTAGAAAAGGAAATTATTCTTTAAATATGGTTGCAAGAAATGTAGGTGTTAGAAACTTTGATAAATTTCATAATGCTGGGTATAAAGGTTTATATGGTGGTGAAACTGCAAATGATATTGCAAAAAGAAAAAAATTAAGATATAGAGAAGATATTTTAGATAATATGAATGAGGATGAGTTAGTTGCAAATCTTTTTCGTATTAATCAAACTAAACAAAAGCTTTTAAAAGATAAAGTGCAAGGAGAAAATAATGCTAGTGATATACATTATGAGGTTGGCAAGGAAATTAGATATACGATTAAGAAATTAGGTGGAACTATGCCAGAAGAGATGCCAACTCCTAAAAAGAGTTTGAAAGAGTTAGAAAAAGAAAATAAAAAATTGAAAATCACTAATTAATTTGTTTTAATACACTTATCATATAAATAAAAATTTAAGCATTGTGGACCTTCTTTTTAGTACTCTAGATATTTTTTCTAAAATATGCTATAATTATTTAGCTTAATTTAAAGAAAGGAGGGAAATATAATGAGTAAGATTAAGATATTTGCATTAGGTGGCCTTAATGAAGAAGGAAAGAATATGTATGTTGTTAAGGTTGATAATGATATATTTGTTTTTGATGCAGGTTTAAAGTATGCTAGTGATAAACTTTTAGGGGTTGATTATGTTATACCTAACTTTGATTATATAAAGGAAAACATTAAAAACATAAAAGGTTTATTTATAACTCATGGTCATGAAAAAAACATGGGAGCGGTATGTGATATTATAAAAGAAATACCTAAAATAAAGGTATTTGCAACAAGATTTACTGCTGATATATTAAAGAAAGAACTAGAAAGTGAAAATATTAAATTTAAGAATCTTGTAGTAATTGATCCACATAAGAAAATTAACTTTGGTAAGAATAGTATTTTTCCTGTAAGACTTACGCACTCTATACCAGATAATGTTGGGTATGCATTAAACACTCATGATGGAACTATTTTCTATACTGGTAATTATGTTTTTGATGCGACTATGTTAGGTCCTTATAAAGCTGATATAGGTAAACTTGCGTATATTGGAAAACAAGGTGTTTTATGTTTGCTTGGTGAATCTATGTATGCTGATAAGATAGGTTATACATCTCCTAAAAACCGTATTTCAAAGCTTATTCGTGATACTTTAAGTAAGACTGATAATAGAATTATAGTTACAGTTTTTACAGCCCATGTATCTAGAATAGAAGAATTATTTAAAGAGATTTCTAAAACTACTAGAAGAGTAGTTGTTATGGGACATAAGCTTCAAGGAATTATTAATGATATATTAGATAGTAAATATATAGATTTTGATAAATCTAGAATAGGTGATTTAAGTAACATAAATGATAAGGATGCTGTTATTTTAATTTCTAATGAAAGAGAAAAGCCATTTATGAATTTAAATAGAATAATTAATGGTTATGATAAGTTTGTTAAAATAAAACCAACAGATACGGTTTTCTTTATGGAACCTATAAATGATTATAATGAAAAACTTGCAATTAAGGTAATTGATGATATTTCAAAAGCAGGAGCATCAGTTGTTACTATGTCTAAGAAAGATAACTTACTTCATCATGCTTCAAGTGAAGATATAATGCTTATGCTTGATTTAATGAATCCTAAGTACTATATGCCTGTTATTGGTGAGTATCGTCATATGGTAGCGAACGCTAATGCTGCAAGTCACATAGGAATGAAAAAGGAAAACATTTTATTAAAACAAAATGGTGATGTTGTAACATTTATTAATGGTAATTTAAAAGAAACTCGTGAAAAAGTTAAAACTGATGATATTTTAATAGATGGTAACTCATCTCAAGATATTGGTGGTTTGGTATTAAAAGATAGAGAACTTTTATCTGATAATGGTATTGTAATTATATGTGCAACACTAGATAAACAAACTAAAGAGATATTAGCATATCCACAAGTTTTAACAAAAGGATTTATTTACGTTAGAGAAAGTACTGATTTAATTAATGAAATGAAACGTATTTCTCTTGAGGTAATAAATGAAAATACTGATAATAATTATGTTGATTATAATAAAATCAAATTAGGAATTAGAGAACGTTTAAGTAATTATTTATATGATGAAACTGAATGTAAACCTATGATTATTACTGTTATTCAAGAAGTGTAGATAGGCACTTCTTTTAATTTGCGTTTTTTATTTATTTTTGGTATTATTAATGTAGTTATGATAAGGGAGGTTTTATCATGAAAGAAGAAAATATTTACCATAATTTGTATTCTCTTATTCCATTTTTGCCAAAACCATTATATGAAGAAGATATGGAAAACTTAAAAGACACGGTTGATACTTTTGTTGCAAGACTTAAAAGATATAATGGAGATGGAAAATTTGATGGTAGAATAGATGAAATATTATATGAGTTTGAAAAGTGGAAAGAAAATCCAGATGCATATAATAGAAATCATAATATAGCAGGTGCATTTGATAAGGAAAATAAAGAAGTTTTTAATATGGTAAATAATAGAAATATTAAATCTAGAGGGCAAGATGAAGCTATAAATGAAAAACAGAAATCCAAAAAAATAAATAAAGTAAAATTCAATAGAAAAAAACTAAAGAAGATAGGAAAAATTGTACTAGCAGTTATGGGAGCAGGAGTTATAGTGATCGGTGCAAAACAAGCTGTTAAAAACTTAGAAACGATTGAGGTTCCTGTTTTGGATGATAATTCTATTTCAGACATAAATGAAACTTATGATACGTCTTGGTACAACTTGCCAGCTAATGAATGGTTTAGTGATAAAGATGAGGTTTATAAGGATGATACGATTAATTTAACTGTCAGTAAGGACAAGGCAGAAGAAATAAAAGATAAGTCTGCTGAAATAAAAAAAGAAATAGAAGAAAATGGTAAACAAGAAGAACTATATACTTTTAAGTATAAAGTGGAATATGGTGATACAATATATGCTTTACAAAAGAGATTTAATTGTAAAATAAAAACATCAGATGGTATTTTAAGAGAAGGTGATGTACTTAATATTACAACTACTGATAAAGAATTAGCTGATGAAATGAATGATGCATTTAATAAAGAAAATGAGTCTATAAGTTTTGAATATTACACTATTCAAAAAGGAGATACATTACCAGAAATAGCAAATAATTATGGCGTAAGTTGTGATGATATAATGAGGTACAATTCATCAATAGAAAGTAATAATAAAATTGTTGCAGGTCAAACAATAAAAATACCTCAAAGCGAAAAAAGTAAGACTAGATAGTCATACTTTTTTTATTATACAACAAAGTTTTTTGTAACATTTGCTTATTTTGTGTTATAATTAACAAGTTAGTGAAAAAGAGGTGTAATTTATGGAAATAAGAAACGTTGCAATAATTGCCCATGTTGACCATGGTAAAACAACACTTGTTAATCAATTATTGGAGCAATCAGATACTTTAAGAGAAAATCAACAAATAATGGATAGAGCAATGGACTCTAATGATATAGAAAGAGAACGTGGTATAACAATACTTGCTAAAACAACTGCTATTAATTATAAAAACTATAGAATCAATATATTAGATACTCCAGGACATGCTGACTTTGGTGGTGAAGTAGAAAGAATAATGCACATGGTAGATGGTGTATTACTTGTTGTAGATGCTTATGAAGGAACTATGCCACAAACAAGATTCGTACTTAAAAAAGCTTTAGAAGCAGGAGTTAAACCAATAGTTGCAATTAATAAAGTAGATAAACCATCCACTAGAATAGATGAAGTATTAGATGAGGTATTAGAATTATTTATAGAATTAGGAGCAGATGATGAACAATTAGAGTTCCCAGTTGTATATGTATCGGCATTAAATGGTACATCAAGCTTGGAAAAGGATTTATCTACTCAAAAGCATACCATGGATCCAGTTTTAGATATGATTGTAAAATATGTTCCATCTCCAGAACAAGACGTATCATCACCACTTCAATTTCAACCTGCTTTATTAGATTATAATGACTATGTTGGAAGAATTGGTATTGGACGAATTGCACGTGGTACTATAAGAGAAAATGAAAACGTATCTTGTGTTAGATTAGACGGAACAATTAAACAATTTAGAATTCAAAAATTATTTGGATTCTTAGGACTTAAGAGAATCGAAGTTAAAGAAGCTCATGCAGGAGAAATAGTTGCAATTGCAGGTCTTCCAGATATATCTGTTGGAGAAACTGTGTGTACTGTAGGAAAAGAAGAAGCTCTAGAACCTCTTAGAATAGATGAACCAACTCTTCAAATGACGTTTTCTGTTAATAACTCTCCTTTTGCAGGAAGAGAAGGTAAGTTTGTAACAGCAAGAAAACTAGAAGAAAGATTAATAAAAGAAACCCAAAGAGACGTATCTTTAAAAGTAAGACAAAATGATACTGAAAGTTGGATTGTATCAGGACGTGGAGAACTACATTTATCTATTTTAATTGAAAATATGAGAAGACAAGGTTATGAAATGCAAGTATCAAAACCAGAAGTTATCGTAAAGGAAATTGATGGAGTACTTTGTGAACCATATGAAGATTTACAATTAGAAGTACCAGAAGAGAATGTAGGTTCTGTAATTGAAGCACTTGGAACTCGTGGAGCAGAAATGATTCAAATGACAAACCACCAAAACCAAGTAAGATTAAATTATTCTATTCCATCTCGTGGACTTATTGGATTTATGACTGATTACATGACTATGACTAAGGGTTATGGAATTATTAACCATACTTTTAATAGTTATAAACCAATGGCAGATGCTGTTGTAGGAGAAAGAAAACTAGGTGTTTTAGTTTCTATGGAAAATGGTAAAGCATCAGCATATGGTCTTGGTCAGTTAGAAGATAGAGGGGTTATGTTTATTGAACCTGGATGTGAAGTATATGAAGGTATGATAGTTGGTGAAAACAATCGTGAAAATGATTTAGCAGTAAACGTTGTAAAACAAAAACAACAAACTAATACAAGAAGTGCTGGTAAAGATCATACAGTAGTATTAAAAAGACCACGTAAATTATCTTTAGAAGTTTGCTTAGATTATATTAACTCTGATGAATTAGTAGAAGTTACACCTGAAAACTTTAGAATGAGAAAGAAAATACTTAATACTGAAGAAAGAAAGAAATTTGATGCAAGAAAAAATAGTTAGTTTTTAAAGACTAACTATTTTTTTATGTTAATTTAATTGAAAAAGCTTTTCCTTTATCTTTTAATGCATTATTTATTAGATACTCACTATCTTTAAAGAAATTTTGGATTTCATTATACCAGTTATTATCCATTGTTATTTTTTTATCTTTTTCCATTTCGCAAAGTGCTTTATAAATGTTAGATTTTCTTAACTGCTTATTTGTAAAATTCATTATTTCTTCATATTCTAAGAGGTATGAAAATATATCTTGGCAGCTTGATATTTTATTATTTATATAAGGGAAGAATCCATATTTTTCTTCTCTTACTAATACTGAATTTAAATCAACATTATCAAATAATGGACATAATCTTGTTTGTGCATTTTTACCATTTATTTTAGCACCTGTTATAACTCCAAAGTTACATGGAAATCTATCAATATTACCATATATTCTATCTATAAAACATGTTTTTAAGAAAAATGTTTCACCATTATATTCTTTCATTTTGTTATATCCATTTTTTATATTAGGATGTTTTTTAAATGCTAAATTTATCTTTTCACCATTTCTTAAAAATGATGGTGAAACTAAATATTCTTTGTCTTTATATGTTGCAACATCATACCTGGCATGTTTCATATCAAGTTGTTTTAGAAAATATGACATTAGAATTTCAAAATCATTTTCTTTTTTTAGTCTATTTTCCTTTATTAGTAATTTAGTTCCGTTATTAAGTAATAACCAGTTTATATATAACTCTTTAGTGTTAGATACTATAAATGGAATTTCTTCTAATATTATTCTTCCTTCTTTATCTCTTTTAACTTCTGGAATTGATTGTTTATTAGTATGATTTTGCTTATATGTATCATAAAATTCTTCCAATTTATTATGGGTTATATTAAAATCTTCAAGTTTTTTATTATCCTTATCATATAAATGATTAGCTTTTAAAATAGTTTTAATTTTATCATCCATTTAAAAAACACCTCTTTTGTAAGCATATACTATAGCATATTCATATTATATTTGCAAATTTTTTTAACCTTTTAAAAAGCTTTATTTAATGGTATAATTTATTTATATAGTAAAGGAATGATTTAAATGAAAAATTATAAAGTAATGGATGGTAATGAGGCTTGTAGTTATATATCTTATTTATTTAGTGAACTTGCTTCAATTTATCCTATAACTCCAGCTTCTGCTATGGCTGAAAAAGTAGATGAACTATCAAGTAAGAAATTTAACAATTTATATGGTAATCCTGTTAAAGTAGTTGAAATGCAAAGTGAAGCAGGTGCAATAGGAGCTGTGCATGGTGCTTTACAAGCAGGATGTCTTGCAACAACTTACACAGCATCACAAGGCCTTTTACTTATGATACCTAGTATGTATAAAATAGCAGGTGAATTACTTCCTTGTGTTATAAATGTAGCGGCAAGATCTATTGCAACTCATGCTTTAAGTATTTTAGGAGATCATCAAGACATATACGCAGTAAGACAAACTGGTTTTGCAATGATTTCATCTTCAAGTGTTCAAGATGTTATGGATTTAACTGCGGTATCTTATTTATCTTCTATTGATAATAGGCTTCCTGTTTTAAACTTTTTTGATGGATTTAGAACTTCTCATGAACTTAAAAAAATAGAGGTTTTAGATGGAAAAGATTTAAATTACCTAATAAATAGAAAAGCACTAGAAGACTTTAAAGATAACAGCCTACTTGCTAAAAAAGTAATTCGTGGTACAACACAAAATGATGATATATATTTTCAAAATACTGAAGCTAGAAATGAAGTTTATGAAAGAATGCCAGACGTTGTAAATAGCTATATGCAAAAGATTAATGAAATAACTGGTAAAGATTATAAACCTTTTAATTATTATGGTGATAAGTATGCAAGAAAAGTTATAGTTGCAATGGGATCTGTTTGTGATACAGTGCGTGAAGTAGTTCAAAATGAAGAAGGATTAGGTCTTTTAGAAGTTCATTTATATAGACCTTTTAGTAGCAAATACTTCTTTGATGTTATGCCAAAAACAGTATCTAAAATAGCGGTTTTAGATAGAACAAAAGAACCTGGAAGTGCTGGAGAACCACTATATTTAGATGTATGTGCTATGTATCAAGAAAAGAATATAAAACCTTTAATAGTAGGAGGAAGATATGGTCTTTCTGGTAAAGATACTGACTGTTCTATGATTAAATCTGTATTTGATTTTTTAGATGATAAACCTTTTAATGGATTTACCGTTGGTATAACAGATGATTTAACAAATAAAAGTATTAAGATTAATCCTTATAATATAAAACATAAAGGTACAAGAGAAATACTAGTATATGGTTATGGTTCTGATGGAATGGTAACAGCATCAAAAGATATTATTACCATACTTGGAAATTATACTAATGCATATGTTCAAGGATATTTTAAGTATGATTCTAAAAAATCTGGTGGTGTTACAATATCTAATTTAAGGGTATCAAAAGAAGATATAAAAAGACCATATTATATAAAAAAGGCAAACCTTTTAGTATGTACTAAAGATTCATATTTAAGTAAATATGATATAGTAGATAAAATAAAAAAAGGTGGAACATTTATCTTAGTAAGTTCTAAAAAAGGTGATGAATTAATTAAATTTTTACCAAATAAAGTTAAGAAAACAATAATAGATAAAGAAATAAAAATGTATGTAATAGATGCAAATAAAATAGCAGAAGAATGTAACATACCAAATAAAATAAGTATGATATTAGAATCTATAATCTTTAAGGTTGCAGGATTAGTAAATTATGATTTAATTATAGGAAAAATAAAGGAACAGATTAAAAAGAAGTTTGCTAAAAAAGGTGAGGAAATAGTAAATGCAAATTTAGAAGCTATTAAAAGGTCAGAAGATGCTTTAGAAGAAGTAGAAATAAACATGACTTCTTTAAATGCTGATGAAAAGATAAATCCTAGTTTAATAACTGATAAAGTTCTTCTATATGAATCTAGTTTAAAAGGAGATAGCTTAACTGTTAAAGACTTTATTAAAAATAAAGATGGTTCATTTAAACCAGGTACTTCTAAGCTAGAAAAAAGAGATATTGCAAAGATGCTTCCTTGTTGGAATAAGGAAAATTGCATAGAATGTAATATGTGTGCATTAGCTTGTCCTCATGCCGTTATAAGACCTTTTGCGCTAACAATTGATGAAGTTAATAAGTTTAACTTAGAAGGTAAGGTAAAAAAGATACCTGGAAAAGATGATTTATATTTTTACATGGCAATATCAAAAGAAAATTGCACAGGATGCGGTGTTTGTGCATCTGTTTGTCCTGCAAAAGAAAAAGCACTTAAGATGAAGGAAGCGGTAAAAGTAGAACGTAAAAATGTAGATATGATTTTTGATACTGTTCAAAATAAGAATATTTTACCTAAAACAACTATAAAAGGTTCACAGTTTGAAAAACCATTATTCGAATTTTCTGGAGCTTGCGCAGGATGCGGACAAACACCTTACGTTAAATTATTAACACAACTTTTTGGTGAAAGATTAGTAATTGCAAACGCAACAGGATGTTCTTCTATATACGGAGGATCTCATCCAGCGATGCCATATAGCATATCTTGGGCTAATTCTTTATTTGAAGATAATGCTGAATTTGGATTAGGCATTAAAATGGGAGATATACTTCAAAAAGAAAAACTTATTCATATTTTTGAAAACAGTAATCTATCTGAAGAAAATAAAGAATTAGTAGATAACTGGATTAATAATGATTATGATTTAGAAAGTTCAAAAAAATTAATAAACAACTTTGATTTTAATGAAGCTATTAAAGCAGAAAGATTGAAGAAATATATTTTACCTAAAACAACTTGGATAATAGGTGGTGATGGCTGGGCTTATGATATTGGCTTTGGCGGATTAGATCATGTTATGGCAAGTGGGGAAGATGTAAACGTACTAGTTTTAGATACAGAAGTTTACTCAAATACTGGAGGTCAAAAGTCTAAGTCTACTAGAAGTGGTGCAACTGCTAAATTTGCATCAGGTGGTAAAACTGGCACTAAAAAAGATTTGGCAAGAATATTTATGTCATATGATAACGTTTATGTTGCATCAATATCTTTAGGAGGCAATATGCAGCAGACAATAAAAGCATTAGATGAGGCTGAAAAACATAAAGGTCCATCAATTGTAATTGCATATGCACCTTGCATTACACACGGAATTAAAAGTGGTATGAAAAACAGTATAAAAGAAGAAAAACTTGCAGTAGAAAGTGGATACTGGCCATTATTTAGATATAATCCAGAAAATGATAAGTTAACACTTGATTATAAGAACCCAAACTTTGACAAGTATGAAGAGTTCTTAAATAATGAAAACAGGTATCAGATGACAAAATTATTTAATGAGAAAAAAGCAGAAGAATTATTTAAATTGAATAAAGAATCTGCAATTAAAAGATTTGAATTTTATAAGAAACTATCAGAAGAAGAATAAGTCTTTACATTAAATACTTATTTTTCTTTTTCTTAATGTTAATATATTGTATAATTAAGAAGGTGATTAATATGATAAATACTTTAAAAATAGACGAAATATATGAAGCAGAAGTAATAGGATTAGAAAATGAAGGAAAAGGTGTCTGCAAAGTAGGTGGCATAATTGTTTTTGTTCCTAAAACATTAAAGGGTGAAAAAATAAGATTTAGAGTAACTGAAATAAAAAAGAATTTTGCAAAGGGTAAGTTAGTCCAAGTTTTAAAAGAATCTGATAAAAGAGTAAAACCATCTTGTCCTTATTATGAAGAGTGTGGTGGTTGTAATTTAAGACATCAAGAAATGAAAGAAAATCTGAAGTTTAAAAAGGAAAAAATAGAAAATGCACTTAAAAGAATAGGCAAGATAGACAAAAAAGTAGAAGATGTTATTCCGTCTTTTAAAAATGATAATTATAGAAATAAAATTAGTTTAAAAGTAGAAGATGATAAAATTGGTTTTTATGGAGAAGGAACTTACCAGCTAATAGATATAGATAATTGCCTTCTTGCGGCAGGTGAAATAAATGAAGCTATTAAAGTTATTAGAACATATATAAAAGGGTTTAAAAACAAGATAAAAACGATTACAATAAAGTATGGTAATGCCATGGATGAACTTTTAATTGATATATATTCTTTAAATAGCGATGATGCTGGCATAGTAAATTATTTAACTTCTAATATAAGTAACTTAAAAACGGTTATATTTAATGATAAGGTGCTTTTCGGAACGGGATATATAAAAGAAATATCTAACGGACTTATGTTTAATTGCTCTTCTAAATCATTTTTCCAGGTAAATGGTATGCAAGCTGAAAAGATGTATGATGAAGCAATTAAACTTGCTAAGTTAAAAAAGGATGATGTGGTTCTTGATTTATACTGCGGAACAGGTACGATTGGTATGATTTTATCAAGTCATGTTAAAAAGGTAATTGGAGTTGAAATAGTAGAAGATGCTATTATTAATGCAAGAGAAAATTTAAGAATAAATAATATAAATAACGAAAGCTTTATATGCGGTGATGCATCTAAGGTAGTAAGCAAAATAAAAGAAAAAATAGATGTTTTATTTGTTGATCCACCACGTGCAGGAGTAGATAGAAAGGTGGTTGCAATGATAAAAAAAATGATGCCAAGAAAAATAGTTTATATATCATGTAACCCAGTTACTATGGCAAGAGATTTATCTTATTTAAATGATATATATGACATTAAAAAGATAGTACCATTTGATATGTTTCCTAATACTAGCCACGTTGAGTGTGTTTGTATTTTAGAAAGAAAATCTAACTAACTTATAAATTAATAGGTTATATTTATTAAATATACCTTATTATAGAAATATTATTTTGATATGATTTATATGTATTAATTAAGTTGCTAAGTATTAATATGACAATTTGGTCGACTAGAGTTTATAAGATAAAGCATTTAATCTTATATGCATGAATGCGGAGATATACTTTTATTAGGTATGTCTCTTTTTTATTGGCAAAGGAGAAAAAAACTATGAATGAATTAATAGAAAAAGAAAAAATTGAAAGTATGATTTATAAAATTAGAGGAGTAGAAGTAATGCTAGATTCTGATTTAGCAAAACTTTATGAATGCAAAAATGGAACTAAAGAAATTAATCAAGCAGTAAAAAATAATATAGATAAATTTCCTGAAAGATATAGCTTTAAATTAACAAATCATGAATGTAAAGATTTGTGGTCAAAATATTTGACCGCAAATGTTAGTTCTAAATCTAGAAGTAATCCAAGAGTATTTACTGAGCAAGGAGTTTATATGCTTGCTACAATTTTAAAAGGAAAAAAAGCTTCACAAATGACACTTCAAATAATGGATGCATTTGTTTTGATGAAAAAATATATATCAGAAGAATTAAAAAATAATAAAATGTTAATAAATCATGAAGAAAGAATACTAAAATTAGAAGAGTCATTTAATAAATTTTCATCGAAAGAAAAAACGATTATTTATGAAGGAAAAATATATGACTCTTATAGTATTTTAATAGATATCTTTAATGAAGCAAATAATGAAATAATTATAATAGATAATTATTCTAATAAAGAACTTTTTGATATATTAAGAAATATAGATAAAAAAATAATAATTATATCTAAAAATATAGATGAATTATTAGCAAAAAAATATAAAACTCAATATGAAAATATAGAATTTATAAATAAAAATCCATTTCATGATAGATATATTATTTTAGATAGAAATATAGTATATAGTAGCGGAATGTCTTTAAAAGATTTAGGAAAAAGTTACAGTTATATAAATAGAGAGCATGAAGAGATATTTGTTCAAGAATTATTAAAAAGAATTAATGCTATGTTATAATAAGTATATAATACGTGCTCATAAACTTATGTGGTTTAAAACATATCTACTTTATATCACATATTACCTTGCTTACCTATAAATAACAATTGTCAAGGTATTCCGAATGTGTTAATATTTTAAGTGTAAGAACAAGGATATATAAAATAGAAATTAGAGGGATATAACATGCAAGAGAAAATAATAGAAGCGTTACATTTTTATGGTATTAAAGATGAGGAATATAAAAAAAGATGTCTTGAAGTTGTATATGATATAAATAATAATGAAGTGTTAAAAAATAAAGTAGAAGAATTATTTTATAAATTATATGATAGAAATAAAGAAGGTCTTTCTAAGCTTTGGAAAATGAAAAAGGTAAGTGAGTTATTTGGAGATTGCAATTTGTTTATAACATCAGTTATGATTTTATTAGGTTATGATATACACAGGAAAAATATGAGTAAATATAACTTATCGGACGAACAAAAAAGTATTCATATAAAAAGAGTTAAAAATGCACTATTAGATGATATATATATAAGAGGATATGAAAGCGTTAGGATATCTCAGATGCTTTGGGCTAGTTACTTTATTAATTTAAGAATAATTGAAGTAGGTGGTTTTCAGTACGAGTTAGTATCAGAAAATCCTATTACTAAAGAGAAGGAAGAATGCATAAAAATGCACGTGCCGAAAGGAGCTAGTTTAAAAGAAGAAGACGTACGTAGTTCAATAAGAAAATCTACTTATGAAATAGAAAGATATTTTAATGTTAAAGATATTAATTATTACATAGAGTCGTGGCTTTTAAGTCCTGAGGTCTTAGCGTTATTAGATGATAATTCAAATATACTAAAATTTAGTAAGTTGTTTTCTATAAAATCAATGGGAGAGTGCACTAGAGATATTTTGGATTTTGTTTTTAATGACGTTTATATAAAAGACTATAATTTATTAGTATGTAAAACATCTTTACAAGTAAAATTAAAGAGTTTATTAATAAATAAAAAAGAAATTCATATAGGTATTGGAAAATTAAAACAACTTGACCAAATCTAAGCGTTGTGTTAATATCATTTTAGAAAATAGGAGATAGTCTAATGAAAGAAAATAAACAAAAAAACATAAAAATAATGGCTTTTATAGCACTTATAGTGTCTGTTTTATCATTAGCAATTGCATATACTGCGATGAGTAAAACAGCCAAAATAAATAAAAATATTACCATAACTGATTCAAGATGGAATGTTCATTTTGATAATTTAGAATCTAAAATATATGGTAGTGCCAAAATAATTAAATATCCGGCTCTGAAATATGATAAAACTTATATAGGTGATTTTTCTATTTCACTAACAAAGCCAGGTGATAGTGTTTTGTTTACTTATGATGTTATTAATTCTGGTAGTTTAAAAGCAAAATATGAAAAAACACTTATAAATGATATGGAAAAGAAAAATAAAATAAATTTTGATATTGCAAAAACTATTTTTAAAGAAGCTGATTTTGATGGTGATGGAAAAACAGATGATAATGAGATAGAAAAAGCTCTTAATAGCATTAGAATAGAAGATAAAATCTTTAAAGGAACACTTCAGCCAAATGAAGTTCATTCCTGTTATTTAAAAATAAGTTTTGATGGAAATGAACTTCCTAAAGGAAACGTAAAACTAAATTTAAATATCAAATATATATTTGTTCAAAAGTAACTTAATTTTAATAATTTTTAATAATAATTCTGTTGACTTATAACACTTAAGTTGATAGAATTATTTTTGTTAGTTACCTTACAAAAGTGTGGTGAATATTATGGAAAGAAAAGTAGCTTTCGAAATAAAAAGACTTGATAATTTAATAAATAGGAAAATATTAAAGTATCTAAAAAAAGAAAACATAAAAAATATATCTCACGTACAAGCTGAAATATTAAGATACTTGTATGTGAATAGGGATAATACCGTATATCAAAGTGATATTGAAAAGGAAGCGGATATAAGGCGTTCAACCGTATCTGGCATCTTAAAGACAATGGAGAAAAATGGTTTAATAAAAAGAATTGATTCCAAAAAAGATACTAGAAAAAAAGAAGTTACTTTAACTAATTTAAGCGTAAAAAGACATAATGAAATGAACATAAAAGTTAAAAAGTTTGAAAAAGAACTATTAAATGGCATATCATTAGAAGAGAAAAAAGTATTTTTTAAGGTGATTGATAAATTAGCGGATAATTTAAAATAAGAAAGGAAAAGATTATGACTAAGTTGTTAAAAGAATTTAATAAAAAAGATTATTTTTTAGTACTTGTATGTACTTTGTTAATTATATTTCAGGTATGGCTTGATTTAAGACTTCCTGATTATATGTCTGAAATAACAAAGCTAGTTCAAACAGAAGGAAGTAAGATGTCTGACATACTATCACAAGGTGGTTATATGCTTTTATGTGCATTAGGTTCGCTTATATCAGCATTTATAGTTGGATACTTAACATCTTATATTTCTGCAACATTCTCTCAAAAGACTAGAAAAACTTTATTTTCCAAGGTACAAAGTTTTAGTATGGAAGAGATAAAAAAGTTTAAAACTAGTAGCTTAATTACAAGAACAACAAATGATATTACAAACATTCAAATGTTTATATCAATGGGACTTCAAATGATTATAAAAGCTCCTATTACAGCTGTTTGGGCAATTCTTAAAATATTAGGTAAAAATTATAGATGGAGTATTGCAACAGGAGTTGCGGTAGTTGTTATGCTATCTGTTATATGTACGTTAATGCTTATTGTTTTACCAAGATTTAAAATTGTTCAAAAGCTAATCGATAACATAAATGATAAAACCCGTGAGAACTTAACTGGAGTACGTGTTATAAGAGCGTTTAATGCTGAAAAATATCAGGAAGATAGGTTTGAAGATGCTAATCAAAAACTTACTAATACGCAGATGTTCAACCAAAGAATGATGTCTATAATGTCTCCTACAATGTATCTTATAATGAATTTACTTCCTCTTTCAATTTATATTATAGGTGCTGGATTAATCAATAATGCAGGTATGTTTGATAGATTAAACTTGTTTAGTGATATGGTGGTATTTTCAAGTTATGCAATGCAAGTTATTATGGCGTTTTTAATGCTTGCAATGATATTTGTTATGTATCCTAGAGCTAGTGTATCAGTAGAACGTATTATGGAAGTTATTGATACTAAAACAAAAATAACTGATGGAGAATTTTTAGGTAATACTAAATTAATGGGAGAAGTTGAATTTAAAAACGTATCATTTAAGTATCCTGATGCTGATGAATATATTCTTAAAAATATTTCTTTTAAAGCAAAAAAGGGAGATACACTAGCACTTATAGGTTCAACTGGTTCTGGAAAAAGTACCATAGTAAACCTTATTATGCGTTTTTATGATGCAACTGAAGGTGAAATACTAATAGATGGTAAAAACATAAAAGAATATAAGTTAGATGCTTTATATAAAAAGATAGGTTACGTGCCACAACGTGCCGTTATGTTTAATGGTAGTGTTAAATATAACATTTCTTATGGTGATAAAAAAGTAAGCGAAAAAGATATGAAAAACGCTGCTAGAATTGCACAAGCATCTGAATTTATAGATAAGATGCCAAAAGGATATGATGCAAACGTATCATCCGGCGGAACTAATATATCTGGTGGTCAAAAGCAAAGACTTGCAATAGCACGTGCGGTAGCGAAAGACCCAGAAATATTCGTATTTGATGATTCGTTTAGTGCGTTAGATTATAAAACCGATTATACCTTAAGAAAAGAACTTAAGAAAAATGCTAAAGATAAAACCAACATAATTGTTGCACAAAGAATTGGTACCATTTTAAATGCAGATGAAATAATCGTATTAGAAAATGGTTTTGTTAAGGGATGCGGCACTCACGCTGAACTATTAAAGAAGTGTAAGGTTTATAAGGAAATAGCTTTATCACAATTATCAAAGGAGGAACTTGAAAATGAATAATCGAAATAACGAAAACAAGGCACCTCAAAGAAGAATGTCGAGATCAAATAGAGGCAATTTTGAAAAACCAAAAAACTTATCCTTGACGGTGAAAAAGCTATTTAGTTATTTAAAAAGTTTTATGCCATTTATAATAATTGCACTTATTTTTGCAGGGGCATCCTCAGTATTTTCAATAATAGGACCTAATAAATTAAGCGATTTAACTGATGAATTATCTAAGGGACTAGTTTTGGATAAAAATAAGATAGAAGTTATAAGTAAAGATATTTCATCTACCTTAAATGAAGAAAACATAAAAGAAATAACAACCAAAATATATAAAAATGAAGATATATCTGGTGTAAGTGATGAAGATAAAGCAACTTTTATGAAAATAATTTCTAGCATGGATAAAAATGATAGCAGTGCTATGATAAAAAGTATTTTAGATATGCCAAAATCTATTCAACGATTACTTCTTCCAGAAAGTACGATTAATAAAAAGAAAATAACAACTGATGATAAAGTTATATTTTTAAAAGAAATGAGTGGTATTACTAAAAAATCATCTGCAAAAGATATTTATGCTAAATTAGATAAATTACCAAGTAGTATATCTAGTCTTATTAAACCTTCAATTAACATGAATGCTGTTAAGAAAATAGTTATATTCTTACTTACTATTTATTTAGTAAGTGCGCTATTTAACTTTTTAGAAGGATTTATAATGGCTAGTGTTGCAAATGATTTTGCAAGAAATTTAAGAACTAAAATATCTATAAAAATAAATAAATTAGCTTTAAAATATTTTGATTCTCATTCAAATGGTGACATATTATCACGTGTTACAAATGATGTTGATACGGTAGCGCAGACAATGTCTCAAAGTCTTGGTTCATTTGTTTCTGCAATAGCATTATTTATAGGATGCGTAATTATGATGTTTAAAACTAACTGGATACTTGCTATAACAGCTATTTTATCATCACTTATTGGATTTATATTTATGTCATTTATTTTAGGTAAGTCTCAAAAATATTTCTTAGCAAGACAAGTAGAATTAGGTAAATTAAATGGTCATATAGAAGAGATATATTCATCTCATAACGTAGTTAAAGCATATAATGGTAATTATGATGCTGAAAAGAAATTCGATAAATTAAACGAAAACGTATTTGAATGTAATCGTATGAGTCAGTTTTTATCTGGTCTTATGCCATCTATGATGAATTTTATTGGTAATTTTGGATATGTAGCAGTATGTGTTGTTGGAGCACTTCTAACAATAAATGGAAATATTAGTTTTGGTGTAATAGTTGCGTTTATGTTATATGTAAGATTATTTACATCTCCATTATCTCAAATAGCACAAGGCATGACATCACTACAATCTACTTGTGCAGCTGCTGAAAGAGTATTTGAGTTTGTTGAAGAAGACGAAATGGAAGATGAAAAACATTTAAAAAAGAAATTAAATGCTAAAAAAGTTAAAGGAAACATTGAATTTAAACACGTTAAATTTGGTTATGATAAAGATAAAGTAATCATAAATGATTTTAATTGTAAGGTAAAACCTGGTCAAAAAATTGCAATAGTAGGTCCAACAGGAGCAGGTAAAACAACGATGGTTAACTTACTTATGAAATTCTATAATATAAATGATGGAGATATATTAATTGATGGTGTATCAGTTAAAGAATTAAAAAGAGAAAATATTCATGATTTATTTATAATGGTACTTCAAGATACTTGGCTATTTAATGGAAGTATAAGGGATAATATTAAGTATAATAAAAAGAACGTTTCTGATGAAACAATAGAAAAAGCATTAGAAACAGTAGGGGTACTTCACTTTGTAAAGTCTCTTCCTGGAGGACTTGATTATGAAATTACAGATAGTAATTCAATATCAGCAGGACAAAAACAGCTTCTTACAATCGCTCGTGGTATGGTAAAAGATGCTCCATTTCTTATTTTAGATGAAGCAACATCATCAGTAGATACAAGAACAGAAGAACTTGTTCAAAAGGCAATGGATAAGTTAACTAAAGGAAGAACTTCATTTATAATTGCGCATAGACTATCTACGATTAAGAATGCTGATTTAATACTTGTTATGAAAGATGGAAATATAATAGAGCAAGGAAATCATAAAAAACTTATGGAAAAAAATGGCTTTTATGCTGATTTATATAATTCCCAATTTAAGAATTAATTTAAAGCACTAGTTTTTAGTGCTTTTATATTTCCTTGCCTTTTTTTGTTTTATTTAGTAAACTTAAGTAAGTGATGGGAGGTAATTATGCTACAAGTAAATAATTTGAGTTTAACATTTGGAAAAAGAACTTTATTTAAAGATGTAAATTTAAAATTCACACCAGGTAACTGTTATGGTGTAATAGGCGCTAATGGAGCAGGTAAATCAACCTTTTTAAAAGTTTTATCTGGTGATATAGATTCTACAAATGGAGATGTTGTTTTAACTGATAATGAACGTATGTCAGTATTAAAACAAGACCACAATGCCTATGATGGTAAAGACGTTATTGAAACCGTTATAATGGGAAACAAAAAACTGTATAACATAATGAAAGAAAAAGAAGAAATATATTCAAAACCAGACTTTAATGATGCTGATGGATTAAGGGTTGGAGAACTTGAAGCAGAATTTGCCGAAATGGATGGATGGCAAGCTGAAAGTGATGCTGAAATATTACTTGCAGGTATTGGTCTTGATAGAGCTTTTTTCTATGATAAAATGGAAAACTTATCAGGAGAAGATAAGGTAAAGGTACTTCTTGCACAAAGTCTTTTTGGTAATCCTGATATCCTTATTTTAGATGAACCTACAAACTATTTAGATATAAATGCAAAAATTTGGTTAGAAAACTTTTTGCTAGATTTTAAAAACACGGTAATAGTAGTATCACATGACAGGCACTTTTTAAATAAAGTATGTACTCATATTTTAGATATAGATTATGGAAAGATAAAAATGTATGTTGGTAACTATGATTTTTGGCTTGAATCTAGTGAACTAATTCAAAAACAAATGAGAGATTCTAATAAGAAAAAAGAAGATAAAATAAAAGAATTACAAGAATTTATTAGACGTTTTAGCGCAAATGCTTCTAAGTCTAAGCAGGCAACTTCAAGAAAAAAATTACTAGAAAAAATAGAATTAGATGATATAGCACAATCATCAAGAAAATATCCTTATATTAATTTTGATATTGATAGACCACTTGGACGTGATGTATTAGAACTTAAAGGAATTTCTAAAACGGTAGATGGAGAAGTTGTTTTAAAAAACCTTAACTTAACAATAAATAACACTGATAAAGTAGCTTTTGTAGGTAAAAATGAACTTGCTAAAACAACATTATTTAAAATAATAACAGGAGAAGAAAAACCAGATTCTGGAACAATAAAATGGGGAGCTACAACAAGCTTTTCATACTTTCCTAAAGATCATGATGATTATTTTAAAGAAGATGTTAATTTAGTTGACTTTTTAAGACCATATTCTAAAGAACAAGAAGAAGCTTTCTTAAGAGGATTTTTAGGTAGAATGTTATTTTCAGGTGAAGAAGCATTAAAGAAAGTATCTGTTCTATCAGGTGGTGAAAAGGTAAGACTTATGTTTTCACGTATGATGCTTAAGTGTGCTAACGTAATAATATTAGACGAACCAACTAACCATTTAGATATAGAATCAATTACATCTTTAAATAAGGGAATGAAAAACTTTAAGGGTGTATGTTTGTTTTCTTCATATGACTATGAACTTATAAATAGTGTTGCAAACAGAATAATTGAATTTAAAGAAGACGGAAAATACATAGATAAAATGACAACTTATGATGATTATTTAAATAGATAAGTAAGATTTATAATAAATCTTGCTTTTTTTCATAAAATGATTATAATAGAGGCAATTAAAAAAGGGATTAAACTTTAAAAGTAGGTGAATACTATGAAGAAAATATTAACTTTTATACCTTTAGGTGTAGGTATTAGTGCAGCTATTATATACATTCTTAATGTAATACAATTTAAAATAATAAATAATGGAACTGCACTTTTACAAATACTTATGACTCTTAAAATATATTTATTTATATCAATTGGAGGGTTTGCCGTATACTTTTTTATTAAAGTACTAGATTCACTTACAAATAAAAATAAAGAAGAACAAGAAGATTTTATATCAAATGAATATGAACCATTTGAAAATAATAATTCTATATCAAGTGAAAATACTTTAAGTAACATAAATAACGTTAATGATTTTAATAATGTAAATACACTTAATAACCAAAATAATGTTAACTCATACGTTCCTAACTATGATTATGTTCCTATGTATCATGCCGAAGAAAAACAAGATAACATAAAGGAAATAAAGATAGATAAAAAAGATAAAGATATAGATTTAGGACCTTTATATAATAACGAAGAAAATAATGTGGATAAAGAGGATAATTTTACATCTTGTAAATACTGCACTTTTTGTGGTAATAAAATTAACGCTTACGATCTATACTGCTCTCATTGCGGAAACAGGCAAGATAAGAAAAAGATGAGTCCTTTGTTAAAGAATGTAATAAATGTTTTAGAAATAGTTATTTTAATTCTTATAATATATTTTTCATTAAATATGTTATTTGACTATAAGGAAAGTCGTGATCCTTCATTTAAATCTCCATTTAAAGTTAGTATGACAAAATAATTATTTAAAACATATTAGATTTTTATATTTAAAGTTAAGTGAGTTTATACCATAGTTTAGGTCATTTACAAACTTAACTTTTTTTCTTTTAAATAATTTTTTGTCATCATATGCAGTAAACAAATTTATATTGCAAGCCTTAAAGCTATTATTAAATAATTCGATACTATTACCATGAATAATAATTGTTGTACCATTTTCAATAGCACTTATTATTCTTTTTTTATTTTTATTTATTTTTTCTTTTATATAATTTAATTTATCTTTTTTATAATTGCCGAAATAATACGTATCATCCTTTTTAAAATATATATTTTCACTTATTTTTATGTTACTAGCAAATGGCTTTATTATAAAGTTGTCATCTAAAAATTCTTTTTCAATTATCTTTATCATTTTAATCACCTTATTTTAGTTATGTTAATGTTTTTAATAATTTAAACATAAGTCCTTGAAAAAACACTTAAAATAAAGTAGAATAGAAAGGTATAAAGATGAGGTGAAAATTATGGGAAGATTTCCAAATATAGCTGCTAGTAAAGCAAAGACAGGAGCTGCTAAGGCAAAGGTATATTCAAGCTATGCTAAAGAAATATATCAAGTAGCAAAACAAGGTGGTACTGATCCTAATGGTAACTTAAGTTTAAGACATTTAATTGAAAAGGCTAAAAAAGAACAAGTTCCAGCAGACGTAATTAAAAGAGCGATAGATAAGGTAAATAGTGGTGCAGATGAAAGTTATACATCAGTTAGATATGAAGGTTTTGCATCAGGTGGTGCAACCGTTATGGTAGATTGTCTAACGGATAACGTAAATAGAACGGTAAGTTTAGTTAGAAACGCATTTACTAAATCTAAAGGTAAGATGGGAGTTTCTGGATGCGTATCTCATATGTATGAACATTTATCAGTTGTAATTGTAAAAGATATGACTGAAGATGAAGCTTTAGAAGCACTGTTAATGGGTGAGGTAGATGCTAAAGAAATAGAAGCAGAAGACGGTAACGTAAGTATATATGGCGATCCATCAGATTTATATAAAATAAAAGACGCTATAACAAGCGCCAAAAATGATGCAGAATTTATAGTAGATGAAGTAACTTATCTTCCAAATGAAATGGTTACATTAGATGGAGAAGATAAGGAAAACTTTGATAAATTACTTAATATGTTAGATGACGTTGAAGATGTTCAAAAAGTATATCATAATGTTAATTTATAAAAAAACATTGGAAATTAATCCAATGTTTTTACTTGTATAAAAGTGTGATTCTTCTTCCTTTAGTTTCAATAAAACCTTCTTCTTTTAGGTTTTTAAGTTCCCTTGTCATTGCGCTTCTATCAACTGCAAGAAAATCTGCTAGATCTGTAAAACTAAATGGTAAGTAAATTATTTTTGATGCATGTTTTTTTCTATATATATTAAAATATTCTAAGAGTTTATCCCTTATTGTTTTTTTAGTTAATATTTCTATTCTTTCGTTTTTTTCTTCTATTATATTAGTTGTTATTTCAAGCAAGTTTTTTATAAACTGATTATAATAAGAGTAATTATTGTTTTTTGATGAGATTATTAAGTCATAATCAATTATTAAAACCTTGGTTTCTTCTTTAGTTATTATTTCACATTCATCGCTTGATAAAGAGGATATGGCAGTACCAAATATGGATTCTTCTTCAAGTTCTTCTATAATTGTTCTGTTTCCATTATAGTCTGTTCTAATTATTTGAGCTTTACCTTCCAATATTATTCCTATTATGTTATCTTTAATATTTGATAATATTACCGTGTCTTTCTTAAAAGAAAGTACACTTGTTTCTAATAATTTTAGTAGTTTACGTTCTTCATTTACACTTATTTTACCAAATAACTTATGCATTTTTTCTTCACCTATTAAAATAATATCATTTTTTAATAATTGTTGCAATTGCAACATCGTTATTTTTTTTAATGTGTTATATTTGTATTAGAATTAAGATAGAAGGAGAACATCATGAAAGTAATTAAAAGAGATGGACATATGGTTGATTATTGTCCAGAAAAAATTGAAATTGCTATTAAAAAAGCAAATGAAGAGGTACAAGAAGAAGATAGAGTTTCTGATACTCAAATAAAAAACATAATAAAATATATAGAAAGTTTAAAGAAAAGAAGAATATTAGTTGAAGATATTCAAGATATAATTGAAATGAGACTAATGACTTTAAATAAGTTTGCTCTTGCTAAAGAATATATAACTTATAGATATACTAGAGAACTTGTTAGAAAAAGTAATACTACAGACCTTTCAATTAAGGAGTTAATTGATGGTGAAAGTGATTATTGGAATACTGAAAACTCTAATAAGAACGCTAAGGTTGTTACTACTCAAAGAGATTATATAGCAGGTATTACATCAACTGATATATCAAGAAGGTTTTTGCTTCCTGAAGATATTGTAAAAGCTCACGATGAAGGAATAATACATTTTCATGATATGGATTATTTTGCACAAAATGCACTTCATAACTGTGATTTAATTAACCTTGAAGACATGCTTCAAAATGGTACTAACATAAATGGTGTTATGATTGAAAAACCACATAGATTCTTAACTGCAATGACTATTGCAACACAACTTATAACAGCGGTTAACTCAAGTCAGTATGGTGGTGCGACTATTACAATGACTCATTTAGCACCTTTTGTTAGAGAAAGTTATAACAGATTCTTAGATAAGTATAAAAAAAGAAAGTTTACTAAGGCTCAGTGTGAAAAATATGCTAAAGAAGATTTAGCAAAGGAAATAACAGATGGTGTTCAAACTTTCCAATATCAAATTAATTCAATGACTACAACTAATGGTCAAGCACCTTTCTTGTCAGTATGCTTGTATTTAGGTGAAACAGATGAGTATAAAGAAGAACTTGCCATGATAATTGAAGAAATATTAAAGCAAAGAACAATGGGTATGAAAAACGAAAAGGGTGTTTATATAACTCCTGCATTTCCTAAACTTTTATACGTACTTGAAGAAGATAACATACATGAAGATAGCAAGTATTATTACTTAACAGAACTTGCTGCTAAATGCACAGCTAAACGTATGGTTCCAGATTATATATCAGAAAAAATAATGAAGAAATTAAAAGTTGATAAAAATGGAAACGGACAGTGTTTCCCTTGCATGGGATGCAGATCATTCTTAACTCCTTATGTTGATTCTAATGGAAAACCAAAGTACTATGGTAGATTTAATCAAGGAGTTGTTACAATTAACTTAGTTGATGCCGCACTATCATCTGATAAGGATATGGATTTATTCTGGAAGATTATGGATGAAAGACTAGAGTTATGTCATAGAGCGCTTCAAGCAAGACATAAGAGATTATCTAAGGTAACTTCCGATGTTGCACCTATTTTATGGCAACATGGAGCACTTGCAAGATTAGGTAAAGGAGAAAGCATCCATGAGTTATTGCATCATGGTTATTCAACTATATCACTTGGATATGCTGGACTTTATGAATGCGTTAAATATATGACTGGTCACTCTCATACTGATGGTGGTAAAGGTAAAGAGTTTGGTCTTGAAGTAATGAGAAGATTAAACGCAGCTTGTAACAAATGGAAAGAGGAAGAGGATATTGATTATAGTGTTTATGGTACTCCAATTGAATCTACTACTTATAAGTTTGCTAAGTGTTTAAGGGAACGTTTTGGTAAGATTAAAGGAATTACTGATAGAGATTATATTACAAACTCATATCATGTACCTGTATTTGAAGAAATTGATGCATTTACTAAATTGAAACTTGAAAGTGAGTTTCAAGAACTTTCACCAGGTGGTGCTATAAGCTATATTGAAACACCTAACTTAACAAACAACTTAGATGCTGTTATGGAAGTTATTAAGTTTATTTATGATAATATCATGTATGCAGAATTAAATACTAAGTCTGATTACTGCCAGGAATGTGGTTATGAAGGAGAAATTCTTTTAGATGACGACCTAGAGTGGTATTGTCCAAACTGTGGTAACAGAGATCACGATAAACTAAATGTTGCAAGAAGAACATGCGGATATATTGGTACAAATTTCTGGAACAAAGGAAGAACTCAAGAAATAAAAGAAAGAGTAATTCATATTGATAATAAGGATGCTGATCTTTAATTATGAGATATAACAAAATAAGAAAAATGGACATATCTAATGGTCCAGGAGTTAGGGTGTCAGTCTTTATGCAAGGCTGCACCTTTAACTGTAAGAATTGCTTTAATAAGGAAACCCACGATTTTAACGGTGGAAAAGAGTTTACAGATGAAATCATAGATAAGGTACTTGAATTATGTAGTAAGGATTATATCGTTGGTTTATCTATTTTAGGTGGTGAGCCAATGCATCCTAAAAACATAGATGGAACTTTAAAACTCGCAAAAAAATTCAAAGAAAAATATCCTAATAAAACCGTGTGGTGTTGGACTGGATTTTTATTTGATAGAGATTTAAAGGACAAAGAAGTATTAAATTACATAGATGTTTTAGTGGATGGACAATATAAAGATGAATTACACGATTTTAGATTAAAGTGGTGTGGGTCATCAAATCAAAGGGTAATAGATGTTAAAAAATCACTAAAAAAAGGTGACGTCGTATTATTAGATGAAAGAAAGTTAGTAGGAGCGTAATTATGATTGATACTAAAAAAGTAAATATTAAAAAATTAGAAAATGATGCAAAGATTCCAACTTATGGAACGGATTTTTCTGCAGGCTGTGATTTGTATGCTTGTTCAAAAGAAAAAATAAGCTTTAATCCTGGTGAGACAAAACTTATTAAAACTGGAATTGCCATGGAACTACCTGAAGGTTATGCAGGTTTAATATATGCTAGAAGTGGTCTTGCAACAAAAAGAGGACTTGCACCCGCAAATAAAGTTGGTGTAATAGACTCAGATTATCGTGGCGAGATAATGGTTGCACTTCATAATCATACTAATGAAGTAAAAGAAATAGATGCATATGAGAGAATAGCACAACTTGTTGTAACACCATATATAAAGGCCATCTTTAATGAGGTTGATGAACTTAATGACACAATACGTGGTACAGGTGGTTTTGGTTCAACTGGTAAAAAGTAAAAGAAACGTAAATGTTTCTTTTTTTGTGATAAATAAAATTGACTTAAAATACACACAATGATAATATGAAGATAGGTGATAATATGAAAAGAAATAAAAATGGATTTACATTAATAGAACTTCTTGCAGTAATAGTAATACTTGGAATAATAATGGTTATTGCAACTACTAACGTACTTAAAAATATAAATGATTCTAAGGAAAAAGCTAAGTATATGGCTGCTAAAGAAATAGTTGAGAATGCGGAAGCTTATTTTGCTATTAATAGTAATGCAACTTATGTTACCATTAATGATTTAAAAGACTATTTAGAGTCTGATGCAACGAATCCTAAAACGGGTGATAATGATTTATTAACAAATGGTACAAGTCAAAAGATATGTAAAGGTTCTTATTCATCGGAATCCCAAACCAAATATAGTAACAACGGTGGGAATGGATACTATTTTGACGGATACTTTTATAGTTTAGGTGACACATGTAATTAAATATAAAATAAAAAATACTTCAGTTAAAAAATTGAAGTATTTTTATTATGCTGCATTATTTTTTCTAAATTTTTTAGCTTCCTTAGCACTCATTACTACGGTTACACCATTTAAAGTAACTTTTTGCATGTTAACTTTTTGTCTCATTTTAGTTGTATTTAAAGCATGAGAACGTTTGTTTCCGAATAATGGTTTTTTATTTGATACTTTCTTAGCCATATTTAATTCCTCCTTAAAGTGCGTGTTTGCTATCTAACTTTACCATATTATGGCTAATTAGTCAAATTAAAATAGGAAAAAACGTCTTTTTGTAGTAAAATATTATTAGAAGAAAGTGGTGATGCTTATGAACTATACTCCTTTATGGATAAAGACAGATTATTCTATATTATCTAGTTTAATAAAGATAGATGATTTAATAAGCACGCTAAAGAGTCTTGAATGTAAGAGTGCTGCAATATGTGATGATAATTTATATGGTGCAATGGAGTTTTATACTAAATGTATTAAAAATGATATTAAGCCAATTATAGGTCTTGAAGTTAATTTAGAAGAAACAATTTTATTATATGCTAAAAATTATGCTGGTTACCAAAATCTGTGTAACATAATGACTCTTTTAAACGAGGGAAAATTAACATATGAAAACATTGTAAATTACATTAATGATATAATCGTGGTGCTTCCTTTTGAATCAAAAGAAAAAGAAGAATATTTTAAGGATTATACTAGTGATGTATTTATTGGATACAAAGATTTGACGCAAGAAAAAATGATAAGTGGTAATAAAGTTTATGTAAATAAAACGCTTACATTAGATAAAGAAAACACAAAGTATTTAAAATATTTATACAAAATAAAAGATGAAACCTTTGATTTGAATTATGACGTAAGTTTAAAAAGAAATGTGGGTATAGATGCTGTTAAAACAACAAGTTATATTAGTGCTAACTGTAATTTAACAATTCCTAAAAAGGATGATTTGTTGCCTGTTTATAATGATGATCCATCATTTGATGAGAAAAAATACTTAACTAATCTATGTATAATTGGTCTTAAAAAAAGACTTAACGATAAAGTTCCGTTAAAATATGCTGAAAGATTAAAATATGAACTTTCCATAATAACAAGATTAAACTTTTGTAACTATTTTTTAGTTGTATGGGATTATGTTAAATATGCTAAGAAAAATAAAATAATGGTAGGTCCAGGTAGGGGTTCTGCGGCATCAAGCCTTGTTTCATATTCACTTGGAATAACTGATATAGATCCACTTAAGTATGATTTGTTATTTGAAAGATTTTTAAATCCTGATAGGGTTACAATGCCTGATATTGATATAGATTTTGATGCTGAAAGAAGAGAAGAAGTAATAAAATACGTAGAAGATAAATATGGTAAATCACGTGTATCTGGAATAATTACTTTTTCTAATTTGCTTGCAAAACAAGTTATTAGAGATGTTGCAAGAATATTTGATGTAAGTGGTTTTAAAATTGATAATTTACTTAAAAACTTTGATGATAAAAAAGATTTGTCTTACCAGTTAAAAAACATAAACGTAAAAAGAATTTTAAATGATGATGAGGTTTTAAGAAAGATATATGATGTATCTCTTCATTTAGAAGGACTTAAAAGACATGTTTCTAAACATGCAGCAGGGGTTATTATATCGAGTAAAAAATTATCTGATTATGTTCCTTTAGCTCTTGATTCAGATGGTTCATATATATGTGGATATACAATGAATTATATAGAGAACTTAGGGCTTTTAAAAATGGACTTTTTAGGTCTTAAAAACCTTACTATAATAGATAGGGTAATAAAAAAAGCAAACATTAAATTTAGCGATATACCACTTGATGATAAAAGTACGTATGATTTATTTAAAAACGGTAATTTAGATGGGGTATTCCAGTTCGAGTCACAGGGAATGAAAAAGTTTATAAGTAATTTAAAACCAGAAAACATAAATGATTTAGTAGCAGCAGTTGCACTTTTTAGACCGGGACCTATGGAAAACATAGATACGTATGTTAAAAGACGTCATAATCTTCAGAAGATATCATATATTAATGAAGATTTAAAAGATATATTATCTTCTACTTGTGGAATAATTGTATATCAAGAACAAATAATGCAAATAGCAAGAAAGATGGCTGGTTTTTCATATGCTAAGGCAGATGAATTAAGACGTGCTATGAGTAAGAAAAAAGAAAATTTGTTATTATCATATAAGGATGACTTTATATCAGGCGGATTAAGCTATGGTTATGATAACAAAACGTTAAACGAAGTATATAACTTAATACTTAAATTTGCTAATTATGGATTTAATAAAGCACACTCTGTTAGTTATGCAATAATTGGCTATAAAATAGCATATTTAAAGGTACATTATTCAGTTTATTTTGAAACAGAGCTTTTAAATAATAGTATTTCATCTTCTAATAAAACTAAGAGTATAATTGATGAATGTAAAAGCCTTGGAGTAGAAGTTACAGGACCAATTATAAATATATCAACAGATAAATATAACGTTATAGAAGATAAGTTAGTTCTTCCTTTATCTCTTATAAAAGGAATAGGGGTATTAACCGCTAAAGAAATAGTAAGAGAAAGAGATTTAAACGGAAGTTTTACTTCATATTTAGATTTTGTTAGAAGATGTTATAAATTAGGACGAGATGTTTTAAAAAATATTATATTATCAGGAGCTTTAGATTCGTTTGGAAAAACTAGAAAGACTTTAATAGAAAACTTAAATGATGCGATTAATTATGCTGATCTGTGTAATGATTTAGATGAGAGTTTAGTTTTAAAACCAGAATTAAAGGAGTATGATGAATACTCAAAAGACGAACTAACAAAGCATGAGGTTGCCTTATTTGGTTTTTACCTAAGTAATCATCCAACTAGCAAATACATAACAAAATCAAGCATAACAACTAATATTTTAGATAAATATTTTGATAAAAATATAAGCATGGTTTTATACATTGAAAGAAAAAAAGAAATTGATACAAAAAGAAATGAAAAAATGATGTTTTTAAATGCTAGTGATTCATATGGAACTGTAGAACTAGTTATGTTTCCTAAAACTTATAATAAATTTTTTAATATACCAATTCCTGGAGTTTATAAAGTAAAGGGTAAGGTAGAAAAAAGATTTTCTCGCCTTCAACTTGTACTTTTTGATGTGGAGCGGGTATAAAAATCAAATAATAAAAAATGGAATAATTTTATAATGCCTCCTTATAGAACTAGATTAAATCTAGTTTTTTTGTTATAATTTAGTGGGTGATAAAAATATGGAATTATTAGATAAATTTAATATTAAAACAAATAATATGCATATTTATGATACAGCCTTTTCACATTCATCATATTGTAATGAACATGACTCTTTAGAAGATTACCAAAGACTTGAGTTTTTAGGTGATAAAGTTTTAGATTTAATTATGAGTGATTATCTTTATAATAAGTTTGATTATGAAGAGGGAAAAATGACTAAAATAAGGTCAATGTATGTATGTGAAAATGCTTTATATGAATATGCTAAACTTTTGGATTTTCCTAAATATGTAAAAGTAGGAAAAGGAGAAGAAGCACAAGGCGGAAGATATAGGAAAGCAACACTTGCGGATATGTTTGAATCCTTTTTAGGAGCAGTGTACCTAGATCAAGGATATCCTAAAGCAAGGGAAATAGTGTATGATGTTGTTATTCCGTTTATTGAAGATAAACCAGAAACATTTTTTATGGATTATAAATCTAATTTACAAGAGATGGTTCAAACTACTAAAAAGTCAGTAACCTATGAACTTGTAAAAGAAGAAGGACCAGCCCATGATAGAACCTTTACCATGAACGTAATAGTAGATGGTATAGTACTAGGTACTGGAACAGCAAAATCTAAAAAAGAGGCAGAACAAGAGGCAGCTCATCAAGCGTTAGAGAAAAAAGCCACTATAAGAAGGAGCGAAAAGTAATGTATTTAAAAGAGATTCGTACATCAGGCTTTAAGTCGTTTGCGGAAAAAACTAAAATAGAACTTAATAAAGGAATAGCGGGTGTTGTAGGACCAAACGGAAGTGGTAAAAGTAACATAGTAGATGCCGTACGCTGGGTATTAGGTGAGCAATCAGTTAAACAATTACGTGGTGAAGGCTTAATGAGCGACGTTATTTTTTCTGGTAGTAAATCAAGACGTGCAGCGCAATCGGCCAGCGTAACTTTAGTATTTGATAATACTGATAAATATTTACCATTAGATTATACTGAAGTATCCATTAAAAGATGTATTTATAAAACAGGTGAAAATGAGTATTACCTAAATAACGAAAAGGTAAGACTAAAAGACATTCAAGATTTATTAGTTGATACGGGTGTTAACAAAGAGTCATTTAACATAATATCACAAGGTGATATAGGTGCAATTTTATCTAATAAACCAGAAGAAAGAAGAATAATATTTGAATCTGCTGCAGGTACTTTAAAGTATAAGAAAAGAAAAGATGAAGCTTTAAGAAAACTAGATAGAACGCATGATAATATGTCACGTGTAAACGATATTATATTAGAGCTTGAAACAAGTATAGCACCATTAAAAAAACAAAGTAGTGATGCAAAAAAATATTTAGAAAATAAAAGTAAGTTAGATGAAGTTGAAGTATCTTTAATAGTAAGTGAAGTAGATAAGATAAATGCAGAATACCAACTAAATAAACATAAGATAAATGAATTATCAGAAGATGTAATAAAATTAGAAAAAGATAGTAATGTTTCTTCATCAAAAGTAGAAGAACTAAAACTTATTCAAACTAAAAAAGAAGAAGAACTATATAAAATGCAATCTCTTTTAACTAAAAAAGTAGAAGAGGCAAGGGATTTGCTTGGTAAGAAAGATCTTATCGTAGAAAGACAAAAATACGATGCTAAAGATAGCAAGGTACACGATAACTTAGTTAATATAAAAGAATCTATTTTGAAAAAAGAAAATGAAATGTTTGGTATTAAAAACACAATAGAAATATTAAATAAAAAAGTAAATTCTGCAGTTTTAAAATTAAACGAAAAAGAAGAAGAATTTATAAGTGTAAGAAAAACTCATGATGATAACGAAAATATTTTAAATAAACAAAACAGATTAGAAAACGAAACTAAATATAAAATTGAAATGTTAAAAAATGCAATAGAAAATAATTCAGGACTTCCTTTTGCTGTTAAAAACGTTTTAGATAATCCTAAACTTTCTGGTATTCATAATGTTATAGGTGCTTTAATTGAAACTGATAGAGAGTATACCACTGCAATATCAACAGCACTTTCATCATCTTCTAACTTTATAGTGTGTGATGATGAGTTTTGTGCTAAAGAAGCTATTAATTTCTTAAAGGTAAATAAATTTGGTAGAGCAACATTTTTCCCTCTTAACATAATAAAGAAAAGAGAAATTGATAGGGACACATATAGGATTTTAAAAGATTTAAGTGAGTTTATAGGTGTTGCATCAGATTTAGTAAGATATGAATCAACATATGATAACATAATAAAAAATCAACTTGGAACAACCATAGTAGTTAGTGATATAGATAGTGCGAATAAAGTAGCAAGAAAAATAAATTATAGATATAAAATAGTTACGTTAGAAGGGGAATTACTTCATCAAGGTGGTTCTTTAACAGGTGGTAATACTAAAGCTACAACTAATTTAATAGCTCAGAAACATGACTTAGAAGATAATTTAAAATATTTAGAAAATTTACAAATAAAAAGATCAGAAATAGAAGAAGCTATAAATAAAAATGATGATTTGTACAAAATGGTTTTAGAAGAAAGAAATAAATTATTAGAAGAAAAGACGAATTATGAAATATCACTTAAGTTTGAATCTGAAAGATATAAGTTATTTTCTGAGGAGTTAGAAAAGTTAAAAACAGAAAGTAAAACTTTAGATGAACTAGAAAGCGGAACACTTTCTAAAGAAGAAGAAAAAATAGTAGAAGAATACTATGAAAAAGAAAAAGAAAAAAATGAATTATCACTTAAGATAGATTCATTAAAATCAGAGATAACTGATTATAAAGATACAATATTTAACATGGAAAAGAATAATAAATTAAATAACCAAGAATATTATTCTAAAACAAAAGAATTAAAAGATTTAGAAATAAAGGTAAATAGAGCAGACGTTATGTTAGATAACTTACTTAATACATTAACAGAAGATTATTCTATGACTTTTTCTAATGCTAAAGCTAATTATTTCCTTGATATGGATCCTAAAGAAGCTAGAGAAATCGTAGATAAATGTAAGGCTGAAATTAAAAAATTAGGTGACGTAAATGTAGGTGCTATAGAAGAGTATGAAAGAGTTTCAAAAAGATATGAATTCTTAACTGCACAAAAATCTGACTTAGAAAAAGCAGAAGATACTATTTTAGAAATAATAAAAGAATTAGATGGAATAATGAAAGAAAAGTTCTTAGAAACTTTTGATGTTATTAAAGTTAAGTTTAAAGAGGTATTTAAAAAGTTATTTTCTGGTGGGGATGCTGAGCTTAAATTAACTAATCCAGAAGATGTTTTAACAACTGGTATAGATATTAAGGCACTACCTCCAGGAAAAACACTAAGACATATTTCACTTTTATCAGGTGGTGAAAAAACATTAACTGCAATATCACTTTTATTTGCAATATTAGAGACAAGACCGGTTCCATTCTGCATTTTAGATGAGGTTGAAGCAGCACTTGATGAAGTAAACGTAGATAACTTTGGAAAATTCTTAAATGAATTTAAAAATAAAACACAATTTATTGTAATTACCCATAAGAAGAAAACTATGGAATACGCTGATGTTTTATATGGCATTACAATGCAAGAGTCTGGTGTATCTAAACTTGTAAGTGTAAAGTTAGAAGATATAAAAGATGACAAGGAAAGTTAATTTGTTGACCAATTTATATTTAAACTGGTATACTGATTATATAAGAAAGGAGTTTATGTTATGGCTAAATTTTGCAGAGAGTGTGGAAAAGAATTAGAAGAAAATAGCAAATTTTGTAAGAATTGTGGTACGAAGATAGAAGAAGAAAAAACAGAAGAGGCTAACACATCAAATGAAAATACTAATGAAAGTGCAGCAAGTAATGCAGGCACAAACGTAACTTATAACCAAACTTACGTAACTAAAAAGAGTAATGGTATGGCAATTGCAGGGTTTGTAATATCACTTGTTTCACTTTTATGCTGTGGATATTCGTCTTGGTTAGGATTAATTTTCTCTATAATTGGACTTGTTAATGCTAATAAAAATGAAGGTGAAGGCAAAGGACTTGCAATAGCAGGTATTGTAATTAGTTCAATATTACTTATAATAATTGTATTATTAACTATATTTGGAGTTATGGCATCTGTTACTGATGATGTTTCTTCTAATTTAAATTTACCAACATATTAAACTATGATAATTCATAGTTTTTTTAAAATAATATGAAAAAAAGAATATTAAACGTACTAATAGGAGTTATTTTACTTTCACTTTTATTACTAATTACAATTAAAGTACTTGATCTTATACATTTTAAATGTATATTTAGAAAATTATTTAATATTTACTGTGCTGGATGTGGTACAACTAGAATGATAAAATGCATTTTGCACCTTAAATTAAAAAAAGCATTTATGTATAATCCATTTGTGTTTATCTTATTAATTTTATTTTTGATATACTTAATTTATTTTATAGTACTTTATATAAAAACTGGTAAGAAGGCATTTTTGAACTATAAAATATTAATAGTTTTAGCTATTACATTGTTAATTTATATGTTACTTAGAAACATACCACAATTATATTTTTTAAGACCATGAAAAAAGCAGGATTTAAAATCCTGTTTTTATATTGGTCTATATTTATCAGCATCTTTAAAAGGATTTTTCTTATTAATTTTATCAAAGAATAAAATTCCTTCTAAATGGTCCATTTCATGTTGAACACAAACTGCTAAATCTTCTCTAAGACGCATGGTAAACTTGTTACCATCCATATCATAAGCTTCAACCGTTACTCTTGCATACCTTGGAACTATTCCTACAACCTCGCGGTTAACACTAAGACATCCTTCACCTTGTTCAACATATATCATCTCAGTGCTATTGCTTATTATCTTTGGATTTGCAAAGAAGTAGTTTTTAAACGTTCCATCATCTTTTTCTTCAACTATTACGAACCATCTTTTTAAGATTCCTATTTGAACGGCACTCATTCCCCAACCAGCTCTTAAGTTATACTTTTTTGCATATTCTTCAATTTGGCTATATTTTAAGTAGGTCATAACATCATTAATAGTATCTTTTTCTTCTTTGCTAAGTGGGAAAGTAACTTCCTTACTTATCATTCTTAATCTTTTATCTTTTTCATCTAATATTTTAAAATTTCTAAACATAATATCACCACACTTCTAAACACAAGATATTCTACCATAAAAAAAGAGGAAAGTAAAACTTTCCTTAGTTATTTCCTAACCATCTAGCACCGATTACTATAACAAGTAAAATAAATAGAACTAATATAATTGCAGAACCATATCCAGCTGATTGGTTTGAGCCATATTGTGGATACATATATCCTCCGCAGCAAGGAGAATTATATCCGTATCCGCCTTGATATCCATAATAATACATAAGTTTTGCCTCCTTTTAATTTGTCTACTATAGTTTACTCTAAATGTAAATAATGTGTTATATAAAACACCTATATTAAAAAAATAAAAAAAATGTGGTATACTTTTTATGATAGGTGATTACATGAAAAGAATAATTAATAAAATAGATAAACCATTATTTGTAATAACCATTATTAGTTTGATTTTCGGACTTTTAATGGTAGGGAGCGCTTCTTCACTTAAAGCTTACATGGCAAAAAGTGATAGTTATTTTTATTTCAAAAGACAATTATTTTTTATAATCATTGGTTTTATAGGTTCACTTTTTGTTCTTAAAATTCCAATAAAAACGTATAAGAAATACATAGGAATACTTGTTGTTGGAATAATAGGGGCACTTGTTTATGTTTTACTTAAAGGAGAGGTAAGTAATGGTATTACAGGTTGGCTTTTTATTGGAGGATTTGGTATTCAGCCAAGTGAATTTGCTAAAACGATATTGATTTTATTTTTAGCAGTTACATTTGAAGCATTACTTAAGGTTAGAAACTTAAGTAACGTTGGAAAAGTTTTACCATTTATAGTACCACTCATATTTATATTTTTAATATTTGAGCAACCTGACTTTGGTACGATGATGGTTTTAGTAGGTATTACCGGAGTAATATTTTTTATGGTTCCATATGATAAAAAAACTAAATTAGTTATGGTTTCATTTACGCTTATATCAGTACTTATTTTAGCTCTTGTAATGAGTATTACCGGAAAAGGTCTTAGTGCTTCTCAAAAAAGCAGATTTAATTTTAAAGATCCTTGTACAAGGTATAGAGAAAAAACAGGATATCAGGTATGTAACGGATATATTGCAATAAATAGTGGTGGTCTTTTAGGAAGTGGATATGGTAATAGTAAACAAAAATACTTATATTTGCCTGAGGCTCATACCGATTTTATCTTTGCAATTATAATAGAAGAAATGGGACTTTTAGTTGGAATATTAATAATACTTTCATATTTTATTATGATATGGAGAATTCTAATGATAGGTAAAAGGGCATATAACCTTCAAGGTAGTATAATTTGTTATGGTGTTGCAACTTATCTTTCACTTCACGTTATGATTAATTTAGGTGGTGTATTAGGTGTTATACCTCTTACTGGTGTACCACTTCCGTTTTATTCATATGGTGGGTCATTTATGATAAATTTACTTATTTGTTTAGCACTTGTACAAAGAGTATCAGTAGAAAATAAAATATTTGAACAAAGACACATAGTTAGATAAATAACTAGTGTCTTTTTAAGTTATAAGCCTACACTTAATATTTTTAATTTAATATTTTATTAATAGGAGGGTAAGGCATATGGTTAATTATATTAGTAATTTAAATCCTGTTTTACAGGCATTTATTGCAACGTTATTTACTTGGATGGTAACAATATTAGGTGCTGCTATTGTATTTTTCTTTAAGAAAGTAAATAAGAATATATTAGATGCAATGTTAGGTTTTGCAGCGGGAGTTATGATTGCAGCATCATTTTGGTCATTATTATCACCATCAATAGATATGGCACGTAATCTTAAAATGATTCCTTGGTTAGTATCTTTTTTAGGATTTTTCTTAGGTGGAGTACTTTTATTTATAGGGGATAAAGTATTTGATAAAATGGATAAGAAAAGAAATAAAGGTACTAAAAAAAGTTTTAAAAGATGTTTATTGTTAGTATTTTCAATAACACTTCATAATATTCCAGAAGGACTTGCGGTAGGTGTTTCATTTGGAAGCGCAACATATGGTCTTAATGGTGCAACACTTGGAGCAGCATCATTGTTAGCACTTGGAATTGGTCTTCAAAATTTCCCAGAAGGAACTGCTGTTTCAGTACCACTTAGAACGGAAGGAATGTCTAGATTAAAATCATTTTTTTATGGCTCATTAAGTGGAATAGTAGAACCTATTTCAGCTGTTATAGGAGCTCTTTTAGTTTTAAAGGTTAGATTTCTATTACCATTTTTACTTGCTTTTGCAGCAGGAGCAATGATATATGTAGTAGTTCAAGAATTAATACCAGAAAGTCAATCTAATAAGAAAAAAAACGTAATGGCATTATTTACGCTAATAGGTTTTTCAATAATGATGATTTTAGATGTTGCTTTTGGGTAGAAACAGGTAGCTTACATAAGCTGCTTTTTTTATGTGGTTTCATAAATTTTTTATTTTTTTAGGAATTTTTAGGGGGTATTTTGAAAAAGTGTCTAACTATAGATATGAGAGGACCTAATAGTTTGGGTAGTTATGCTTTCTGCTTTTTATTTTTTAAATAGAAAGTGGGGTGATA
>ERZ773235.640-NODE-640-length-43895-cov-3.997286_pt1 | contig 43895 bp, 50 predicted proteins | sample MGYA00580522_ERZ773235 | MGnify/ENA primary metagenome ERZ773235 (study PRJEB29015, sample SAMEA2737797) | human gut metagenome | biome: human gut; feature: human-associated habitat; material: faeces | place: China | collected 2012 ...
AGAGATAAAAGCGGCAAAAAAGAGGCGCTGTATACTTCGGACGCCAAACAGGTGGATTTGCCGATGGTGACCATCACTAACGGAAATACTGCCAGCGCGTCGGAGCTTTTTGTTTCGGCGCTCAAGGATTACGATAAAGCGCAGTCGGTGGGAACGACAACGTTTGGAAAAGGAATCATGCAGACGTTGTACGATTTAAGCGACGGCAGTGCGATTCGGATCACAACGGCTTATTTTGATCCGCCCAAAAGCGAAAATTTCCATGGCGTAGGAATCAAGGCGGATTTCCCTGTGACTTTAACGCAGGAGCAGGAAAAGAACTTTAATGACTTGGACGAAACAACGGATCCCCAACTGAAAAAAGCGATTGAAGTGGTGTCTGCCGCGGAATAGGTCAAGGATATCAGAGAGGCAGAGCCAAAAGCCGGAGCATTTTCGATCAGAAAAATGGCTGCTGTTTTCTTAAAATGGAATAGGAGCACCCTTATTTGCATATACATGAAAGGAAGTGCTGATGCAATCTTGTTCTGATTTTATCAGTACTTTTGGCGGAAGGTTCAGATAGTGTCTGCACAGTTGATTTGAGGCTATGCAGACACTATCAATGCTTTCAGCCGAGCGATGTGTTTGCTGTATGATACCGTTTTTTGCCTGCCGGCGAAGCGGTATTATCATTTTTTAGCGGGGTGCGGGTCATGTTTACAATATTGCAGTGTGAGAATCAGCGAAAAGGCTTGGCAAAGTTGTTTGTCCGGCGCAAATATTTCTTTCATATGGTCAGCGACAAAGGAATGCGGTTTATGGTGCTGACCATTAATGACAAGGATAAAATCGACTGGAAAAGGATTGAAAATATTTTAGGAAAAACGGCAAGAAAAACTTTGCTGGCGGAGGATATTCCCCTGCCGCCGGAGGATGTCGGCATTTCCCCTCCCGATCCGGCGCCTTACGCCCATCGGCTGGCTTGCAATGCGGCAGAGCAGGTGCTGCGGGGGCTGACGATGGAGCAAAAGGATATCAAGGTGCTGCTGCTCGATGAAAATGCGGCATTTTTTGATTATGCGAGAATGGCGCTTAAATATTGCGGCAGACTAAAGATTGTTACCGCAAGGCAGGAAGAATATGAAAACTTTTCTCAAACTGCGCTGGAGGAATACGGCGCAGTAACGATGGTTTCGGATTGTGCACAGAATCCCGATGACAATACATTGGTACTGGCTCCGGTGCTGACGAAACAATTTGCGTCATCGCTTCCGGTGGGGCGGCAGCTGCGTCCGCTGGTGATCAGCGCCGTAATCGAGGAGGGCGCACGGGTTTACGGAACAGTGATGACTAACTTTCGGTCTTCTCTGCCCCTGCGCTATCTGGAATACAAGCCGGAGAAGATTGATTCGTTCGTTTATGCTGCTGCACTATACAGCTGCTGCAATGTCAATAAGCTGGGAAAAGCGGTTCCTGCAATTTGTGATGTTGTAGCAGACGGCTCGGTGATTGCCGAACAGGTTGATTTCAAAGGATAATCCATGCTTTTTCCTTGACAACATCGGTAAATTTTACTATAATAAGGGATATATATTCAAAACCCATACCTTTGCGGTATGGAAAGACAAAAGGCTATTGTCTGAGCGTGTCGATTTTATCGACAACGCTCTCGAAGGACAAACGCAATCGCTACGGTAAAACCTTGCTCTGCGTTTTTCCCCCGATTCCCCCTTTTCGACGAAAACCAGCTCCGCAAACGGCTTTGCCGTTGCTTACCGCTGTTTTTCTTTTCAAGGAGTCCCTGCGGCGGCGCATGTCCGCCTGTGGGACGTGATTATAAAAGGACAATAACTTATAGTTTTTTTGACAAACTGAGACAAAAGGCTATTGTCTATTGGTTTTTGCGGATACAAATTTGCCGCCAAACCAAAGAAAGGAATGATTATATAAATGGCTAACACAAAACAGACGATTCTGACAGACGAGGGTCTGAAAAAGCTGGAGGAGGAACTGGAACAGCTGAAAACCGTAACCCGTAAGGAAGTTGCGGATAAAATTAAAGTTGCTCTGTCCTTTGGAGATCTCTCTGAAAACAGCGAATATGATGAAGCAAAAAATGAACAGGCTTTGGTGGAATCCAGAATTGTACAGATTGAGGCGATGCTCAAAAATGTAAAAATTCTGGATGAAGATGAGCTGACTAACGATATCGTATCAGTGGGTTCTAAAATAAAACTGTTTGACAAAGAGTTTGACGAAGAAGTGGATTATCAGATTGTAGGATCCACCGAAGCAGATCCGATGTCGGGCAGAATATCGGATGAATCACCGGTCGGACAAAGCTTGCTCGGACACAAAGTCGGGGATGTTGTTGAGGTAGAAACACCGGGCGGAGTCTGCCTGTATGAGGTGCTTGAGATTACAAAATAAGGATGTTTGTCCCGTTTTGGATACGGGTAAAGGAGAGGACAATTGTCAATGAGCGAGAATATAAATCACGGTCAGGGCGCGGCTCCGGAAGCGGTACCGCCGACAGCTGAAGAATATAATGAACAGGTGCGGATTCGACGGGAAAAGCTATCTGCACTAAAGGAGCGTGGGGCGGATCCGTATCAGCTGACTACCTATGACGTGACCGCCTATGCCGAAGAAATTCGGGAGCGGTTTGAAGAACTTGAGGGAAAGACCATATCGATTGCGGGACGGATGATGAGCCGCAGAATTATGGGAAAAGCCAGCTTCTGTCACCTACAAGATGTAACCGGAAAAATGCAGTCCTATGTTCGTCGTGACGATGTTGGAGAGGAAATTTACGCGGATTTTAAGAAGTGGGATATCGGGGATATTATCGGGATCGAGGGCTTCGTATTCCGTACCCAAACCGGCGAGATTTCGATACATGCCAAGAGCATCAAGCTGTTGTCTAAATCACTGCTGCCGCTGCCGGAAAAATGGCACGGGCTAAAGGATACCGAGCTGCGGTATCGTCAGCGGTATGTTGACCTGATTGTGAATCCTGACGTCAGGGAAACTTTTATTAACCGAAGCCGAATTATTCGGGAAATCCGCAATTATCTGGATGACCGGAGATTCATTGAGGTGGAAACCCCTACCCTGCAAACGGTAGTAGGCGGTGCGGCGGCACGGCCGTTTTTAACCCATCACAACGCATTGGATTTGGACATGCACCTGCGGATTTCACTGGAATTGTATTTAAAACGGCTGATTGTTGGCGGGTTTGACCGCGTATATGAAATCGGACGGGTGTTCCGGAACGAAGGAATCTCGGTTCGTCACAACCCGGAGTTTACTTTGCTTGAATTATACCAAGCGTATACCGATTTTGAGGGCATGATGAATCTAACCGAGGATATGATTCGGACCGTGGCGAAAAAAGTGCGAGGCACTGCACAGATTCGCTACGGAGATATCGACATTGATTTGGAAAAGCCGTTTGAGCGGCTGTCTATGGTAGATGCCGTGAAGAAGTACGGCGGTGTGGATTTCACAGCCGTGAACGGTTTGGAGGAAGCGCGCTCTCTTGCAAAAGAGCATCATATCGTATACGAGGAACGCCATAAGTTTGGGGATATCGTTAACCTGTTTTTTGAGGAATACTGTGAGGACAAGCTAATACAGCCGACCTTTATTACCGGTCATCCGGTGGATATTTCTCCCCTTGCTAAAAGGCAGCCGTCCAATCCGGAATATACGGAGCGTTTTGAGCTGTTTATTTTGGGCAGAGAACATGCAAATGCTTTCTCGGAGTTAAATGATCCCATCGATCAGCGTGAACGGTTTGTGGAGCAGGCACGCTTGAAAGCCATGGGTGATGACGAGGCATGCGATGTGGATGAGGATTTCCTGACCGCATTAGAGTACGGGATGCCGCCGACCGGAGGTCTGGGTATAGGAATCGACCGATTGGTTATGTTGTTAACCGACAGCCCGTCCATCCGCGATGTATTGTTATTCCCCACAATGAAGCCTCTGGACTAAAAAACCCAGTAAAATCAAGGGTTTTCGGCATCTCAAATCCGAGTTGACAACAAATTGACAACAATTTTTCGTATCGATTTGAAGAATTGTAACGCAGTATGAATAGTTGACAGGATAAAACACAATATAGCACTTGCTATGTAGAGAACACTTTTTTGAAAGAAATTTCAAGAGGTGTTCTCTTTTTTCGTTGGGTTTGCTTTTGTCATGACAGCCAATATTATTTGAAAGGGCCTGAATACCATGATTAGTGATGAGACAAGAGCATACTACGACCTTAAGAAGAGAAACGACGTTAGAGAGAGCGCCAAACGACTCCGCAGGCAGTTTTTGCGTTATAAGGATGCGGAGATCGTCTATAGTTTGCAGCACAAGAAACTGTTAGAACTTGCCAGTGAAGCCGGTGCAATCTACCGTATGGATGGTACGGTTTTGATTAACCGTGATATTTTCGATGAATACCTGGAGAGATTTCACGAGCCGAGTACCCTTTTTTCAAAGGAGGACCAAGAATGAGTGGAAATCTATGGATGTTTTCTGATATGCTCGATGATGAAGATATCGAAATGCAGAAACACGATTTTATCACGCTATATCAAGGTGCCGATTATTATGGGCTTGGGCTGAAGGTGTTTACCCGTATGGCACGTGAGGCAGGTTCGGTTTATAAAATTGGAAAGAAGGTTTTGATTCGCAGAACCATCTTTGACGAGTATCTTAGGAAAGTATACAAAAAGGAGTTAGAGAAAAACTCCCGAGACGATTCCGGAAAGGAGCTTGTAATGAGACAAGGCACTATGGTTGCTGATGAAGAAAGTGGCCGAATGGATATACGATTTGGATTGATGGATTATTATGGAGGTCTCCACTGTGGCGAATGTTTAGACGTTCTGATCGATGGAGAATGGGTTCATACCCGAATTGAAATGGGAGACGGTTGGTTTCTTGTTGGAATTCAAACAGATCAACTGGTTGGACTGGTTGTTAGAATTTAATAAGGATGATTTGCTGGGCGGCTTCTTTATTGAGGTCGCCCATTTTTTATATAAAAATGAAGGAGGTATCGCTTGTGAAATGTTTGATGAAGTATCAATGGGTCAAATTGCCCCGAAATCATCTACCAGAAGGTAAAGGAATTATGAGTGCCTGGGCTAAGCTTGCATCCCGCGCAGCATTCCGCAAGGGACAAGCCTCTTATTGTGGCCATATTAACGCTGTAAGCCCGGGAATGTGGTCTGGTGGCGTTGTAGGTCTCAAGAGTATTCTCGGCTCCAGAAGCCGCGCACAGAGCCTTGAGATGCTTTCTAAGCTCTCAGAGCTTGGATATGTAAGGTATTCGTTAAATACGAAGACAAAGAAGCTTACATATCAAATAACCGACTGGGTTCTCGAATGCTCCGGTGAGGAGTGTATGAACGGTTCTGTGTACGCCACAGCGGGTTATGGCTTCCTCTGCCTCCCCCGTAGCATTACAGACAGACTGGTCGAACAAAACTACATATTTGACGAAGCAGACGCATGGCTTGATCTATGGTGCCACACAGTATCAGAAGATTTTGGCAATGCGTTTTCTTTTTTGGCACCGACCGTACAAATTGTCAAATTCGGTGCTGTACTGACTTTGGAAACCCTGGGCCAGCGTTGGAACTGGGAAAAGACAAAAGTGTGGCGATTCTTTCAGAAGCATGGGGATGCTTTTATGCTGCACCGTCTTCCCGGCTCCTTTGGCTGTCTCATTTTCAATAAACTGTATCCAAGTGATACGGAGTTTACAATGCCGGAGTCTGAGAAAATCGAGCGTATAATCTCTGAAATACGCATTTTAGCAAAGAATGAGCAGAAAGTGGGTTCCGATAGCGAGAACTTAAGCAGAATGATTGCTTTGTACAGCCGTCAGCTCTTGACTGAGTGCGCTGAAGAAAGCGAAAATACTCCGCCTAAAAATCGCGTTGCACTTTTTGACCCATATATATTACGCGCGTATTTTTCTCACTCGAATTGTAAGAAGTGTATATATGACTGCAAGGGTAAATGTATATGTTCCCCTCCGGTTATAGATACGAGTAAAATCCGAGGACCGTGTGGACCTGTGGATATAACAATAATTGCAAAGGAGATGTTTACATATGACCCGCCAAACAGACGGAAAATCGCTGTATGAACAGCAAGAAGAACGCATTTTAGCGCAGTCAGACGCTTTTATTTCACTTCTGACAAAGCGAGGGATCCTCGGTGATCACAAAATCGACAATGACAAGATTCGTAAGGCTCAGCAGGAAAAGAATCGCAAGAGTTACCACAACACCCAGCTTCTCCTTCAGCATTATCGAAATATTGCTTGGTTGTTGGAATGTTTGCCGATGGATATTGCCAAAGAGCTTGAGGAACCCTATGAGGATGTCGATAAGCTCATTGATCATATGGATTTAGAGATTGCCCTGGGTAATCGCAAGCTTGAGAACCGAATGGAAGGCATTATGAGGACCAGGTTACTGTTTGACCGTGTGAATGAAGCTCTCACGGTTCTTTCACATAAGCCGGATAACGGACAACGTCTATACGACGTTATCTATCACACCTACATTCGTCCGGACAAATTAAGTCATCTTGAGGTTTTGGATGAACTTCGATTGTCAGGACGCGTTTACTACCGGCTTCGTCAGCAGGCAATTTCAATTCTGTCAATTCGTTTGTGGTCAACACCTGTTGCAGGAATGGATTTTTGGCTCGATATGCTCACATTGTTTGAGACCTTATAAATGTGCCGATTAAGCGCCTACAAATCGCCTATAAAACGCCTACAAAACGCCGATGACAAGCAAAAGGAAATGTGGTATACTGTTATTGTCCAAAACTGGGCTCGGGTGAAGACGAGGCCGTTTCTTTTAGCAGAAATGCTTGAAAGAGACGGCTTTTTTTGTTGCCCGAAAATCTGAAAAAAGGAGGTACACAGGCATGATTAAGCAACTCAGGCTGGGCGGTAGCAAAATAAAATCCGCCTATTGGTCGCTCGTCGGAACGGCGTGTGCAATGATTTTCTCTATGCAACCCGTTGTGGCCGCAACGATCTGGGATCGCTTCTCAGCGATTATGCAGGACATTTACGGTCAAATTGTGGCGATCAGTACCATCGTGGCAGTCACAGTAGGTGCCATTGCCCTGATTATCCGAATGGTTTCGAGAAATCAGCGTGCAGTGGACGAAGCGACGCAGTGGCTCAAGAGAATCGTGATCACTTGGATCATTCTCAACTCTCTTGGCTTTATCGTTGCGTATTTGCAGCCTCTCATCGCCGGCGGAAATTACTCGCCCGGTGGTAGCGGCGGTGGTGGCACTGTCACCATTTAAGCATCCGGGTCAAGCAGGAATGGAGGTGATAGCCGATGCTTGACTGGATATTTGAAGGGATAATTACATGGGTCAGTTCTGTTGTAACCGACCTGATGGATGCCGTCTCAGGTATGTTCCTGCAGGCGCTTGGCACAGACATGACCGCCATGGAGGAATATTTCCCCTTCGTAAGTAAAGCCTTCACTGTTATGCAGTATACGGCTTGGGCTCTTCTCTTCCTCATCACGGTCTGGCAATTATTCCGAGTATTCGGTGGGCCGGTTACAGATGCGGAAAATCCGTGGGCACTGATAGGTAGAAGTGCGTTATTTGCACTGCTTATCGGTTATGCAAAGCCGATATTCTCGATGTGCCTCGACATCGCCACGGCACCGTACACAGCCCTGATGGATATCCAGATGACCGCAGAGGATTTTACCTTTGCGGGTATTGAAGCAATGCTGATGAACGGACTAACGACGCTCATAGCGACCATATCCGTCGTCGGACTATTGCTACTTGTTATTTTGGAGATTGCATTGGGTTGGAACTACTTCAAGCTGTTGCTTGAAACGGTCGAGAGATATATCGTGGTCGGTGTACTCTGCTATACATCACCTCTGGCATTTTCCATGGGTGCCTCAAAAGCAACGTCACCAGTTTTCAGAAGCTGGTGCCGTATGGTTGGATCCCAGCTCTTATTGCTCGTTATGAATGTGTGGTTCCTACGAGGCTTCAACTCCTCGATGGGTGCCTACATCGGAAACGGCGGTGCCTTATCTACCGGATACGGCAGCGTATTCCTTTGGCTGTTCTGTGCTTTGGCATTCCTCAAAACTGCGCAGAAGTTTGACTCTTATCTGGCGTCGATCGGGCTCAACGTGGCTCAGACCGGTTCCAGTATGGGTATGGAACTTTTGATGGCGGCAAGAGTCGTCACAGGTATTGGACACGGTGCAAGGAGTGCGGGTAATGTATTTGGTGGTGCAACTGCCACAGGTACCGGTGCCGCAGCAAGCGGTTTTGCTTCCGGGTTCGCAAACATGTTCAAAGGCAACAGTTATGTTCGAGATGCTGTTGTACAAGGCGGTCAGCGTATGGGCGCCGGTGGAACGATTGGATTTGTTGGCAGAGCCTTTGGCGGTATGGCCGCACGTAACGGTGCGCAGTTGACTGGTGACTCTATCGCTTCCGTTGCAGCACGAACACCGAATATGTCCGGTACGATTGCCGGAGATATTGCAGATAGAAGCCTTGCAAACTATATGCCTCATATGAGTGGCATGAACGTTTCGGGTACTGAAATCACCGGTGGTCAGATCACAGCTAAGGTTGTGGGTGCGGACGGAAAGGAAACTTCAGTCGCAATGTACAGTGCAGCACAATTTGAGAAACCTGATGGTCCTCATTCCGTTGTTACGGCATCGGATGGCAGTCAGTGGTATCAGATGGCAAGTGGTCCCGGCGCAGGTGCATTTTACGATGCTCCTCAGTTTAACGGTAGCCCTGCTGAAGCTGCACAAGTTGCTGCCACATTCCCGGATGCAGCGGACGGAACAACCCTCAGAACCGTTGGCGACGGTGTTATCGAAGCAAGTCACGATGGCCACAACACTATGTGGTACAACAGTGCCTACTATGATGAGCCGGATGCGCCTCATACGGTTATGACAGCTGCAAACGGTGTAGACTGGTATGCTATGCAACAGCACGCGGATGCTCCTCAGTTTGAGGCCGGCGACGAAGCTTATGCATACAACCAGGCTTATTTCCAACAGTTTATGCCAGGATTCAATCAGCCTGTTTCTTCTGTGGATGGCTCCGAAAGGCTCGACGGACACTTTGAAGTCAGACACGAGAACGGTTCCGGTACGATGTTTTACGATACCTCCCAGTTTGCTCCCCCTCGTGGAGATTATCAGGTATTCGAGGACGTCAACGGAAGTCAATGGTATGCAATTCACGGTGAGGCTGCTGTGGATCGCAGACCCGTCTTTGAAAACGGTAAACCCGTTTATGACGGTGACAACGTGCGAACGGTCAACGTTGATACAGTTCGCTATAAATCAACGCCTACCCGTTATGGAGAACCTGAAGCCAGAAATGATGGCGAAATCAAGTCTCCTAAGCGTAAGAGGTAAAACAATGGCGACAGCCGAATCGGTATTCCCGGTTCGGCTGTTTGCCTCTTAAAAACGAAAATAACACTGCCATATGCAGTTGAATATAGGAGGTGCAGATAATGGCAGAGCCGAACAAACAACAAATCGGTGATGGCTCCGATAGTTACGGTGCCGCAGCGCAAAATGCCGCCAAAGCAGCGAAACAAGCGGCCAATGTAGGTAAAGAAGCAGGTAAAACTGCCGCAACAACTGCCGCTGCGAAGGGTGCCGAAGCTACTGCCAATGCCGCAGCCGCAACGGTTAAAGCCGGTGTTGAAGGCGGTAAAGCAATAGCAGAGGTAGCCGCCGGCACAGCATCCGGTGGTCCTTGGGGTGCGATTATTGCTGCAGCATGGGCAATGCGCCACACACTCTTTAAGATTCTCGTCTGCATCTGTTTGTGTGTGGTTTTCTTAATCGTGCTCATAGTAGAGCTCCCCGGCATTCTTATAAACCGAGCATTAGGTCTTGATGGTAGTCAACCAACTGAACAAGTCACGATTGTAACCGTATTCGAGACGGTAACGGATGTGATTTCAAACATTATCGGGCTTGGATACGATTCCTCAATGACGCAGGTGGAAACGCTCATAGCCGATGGCGGTTATGATTACGAACTTTCAATGAATGCCCTTGTGAATCACGCCCAGAGCTCAGCCGGATACGATGTGGCATATATTATGTCGGCATATTCCACGTCAGTTGATCAGCTCAGTGCTACTCAGACTGACTTGGAAGCAAAACTGTCCGGTGTATCAGGCAATATGTTTCCGGTAACGTCGGTAGAAAAAGAAAACGAGGTTATCACACCGGTCACATATTATACCTACAAGCCGGTAACGATGACGGTTGTCACAAGAATTGTTCAGACTGGGACTATCAACGGTGTTCCTCAATACCGATATGAAACCGCTGAGAAGACCTACTATGTGCAGGATGAAGAAAAAACTTCGGATGTTGCCGTTGAGGTTGACGCTTACACAGCCGTAACGGTAACACTTCCCGTATACTCGGGTGGCTCCATCAGCGGAACCCGAACAGCAACTTATTATCAGTCTGCAGGTAAACAGACCTTGACACCGACAAAAGAAATCGTCAAGTATCTGGAATGCACTATTCATCCCTTTGATAATACGGTCATTTCCAGCGCCTTCGGATTGGATCTGAATGCCGAATACAGCCAGTTTGGTACAACCTACGGTCAAGTTATTGATAGCCGAGCTCAAGCGCTTAAGATGACGCTTTACGGTACAGCATCAAATGGAAGTGCAGTTCCTTTGACCGACACTGAACTTATCGCATTCCTTGCAAGGCAAAACTGCAGTGAGATCCGTAAGCATATTGTGAAGACCGGGCTTTCCCTTGTGGGTAAGGTTCCTTACTTCTGGGGTGGCAAGTCGGCTGCAGGTTGGAATGATGAATGGAATACTCCGAAGCTTGTAACAGCTGCAGGTTCAACTACAAGTGGAACCATTCGACCGTTTGGACTTGATTGCTCCGGTTTTACTGATTGGACTTATAAGACCGCTGTTGGAGTCAGCCTTTACGGCGGTACCTGGAGCCAGTGGGATGAGTCTTATGCGATCTCAGCAGATGAACTTCTCCCTGGCGACCTCGGTTTCCTGATGGATGCTGACGGTCAGGGTTGGAACCACGTGCTTATCTTTGCCGGCTATGGTGAAAATGGAGAACGCATGTGGGTTCACTCCTCCGGTGGCGAAGGTGTCATACTCAACACACCGAGTTATGAAGCAAGCCTTTCCCTGCGCAGACCGAAAGAGGTTAATTTTGAAGATTCGTCGGTTGTTCCCGACGTTGAATAGAAAGAAGGTGTAGCTATGGACGATAAGGAATTCAGTAACGTCTTCTCTATACCGGCAAACTACACAGACTCGGGTAAGATCCTGGGTGGTATGCTTGAGCCCCGTAATGCTATTGAAGCACTGATTTTAATCGTGCTAATTGGTTATCCGGAGTTGATGCTGATACCGATGCCGAGTACAATTCGCATCGTTGTAATGACTGTGACGCTGATTCCACTCGGCGTAGTTGCATTGATGGGAATTGACGGAGACTCACTATTCCAGTATTTAGGGCACATCATTTATCACATGATGAACCGCAGAAAACTAACATTTAGAAGGGTGGGATACAAATATGACCCAGCGCAACTCCGCAAAAGGAAAAAGGCGAAGAAAAAAGCCAGAAAAGCTTGAGTTCGTACAGGACTTCATACCAATCAAAGACCTGCGCCACGGTATTATTGAAACGACCGATGGCAGGTACATCAAGATCCTTGAGATTGAGCCCATCAACTTTATGCTTCGCTCGGATGATGAGCAATTCAGCATCATCTCCACCTTTGCGAGCTGGCTGAAGATCTCACCGATGAAACTACAATTCAAATCCATCACTCGTCGCGCTGACTCCGATAAGCACGTTGCTATGGTTCGTGAGGAACTGGAAGCAGAATCGAGCGAAGAGTGTAAGCACCTTGGAGAAGATTACATCAATCTCATCAAGGATGTCGGAAGCCGAGAAGCGCTCACAAGGCGCTTCTTTTTGATTTTCCAATATGAAGAAATCCGTCGCAATGAAACGGATGACTTCGCACAGATCTACAGCATGATGCAGACGGCAGAACAGAATGCCAGAGCGTACTTTATGCAGTGTGGCAACAATATTCTTCAGCCCGAGGATCCGGACGAAGCAACTGCAGAAATTCTGTATATGTTCTTCAATCGTCGTTCCTGCATTGATGAGCCATTTTCGAGCCGTGTGGAGCGTGTTGTCGTGGATACGATGGCATCGAAGAATAAGATTATCGGTATTGATGAAGTACCGCATATCCGCTTTGCTCACTTCATTGCTCCCCGAGGCATTGACCTGAAGCATCACAACTATGTGATTATGGACGGTCTCTATTACACATTCCTTTATATCAAGAGTGATGGTTATCCAAGCCGTGTTCGAGCCGGTTGGATGTCGGCGCTGATCAACGCCGGTGAAGGCGTAGACATTGACGTCCACCTGCGCCGAGAAAACCGTAGCAAGACCATCGATAAGGTTGCTCAGCGTATCAGACTCAACCGAACCAAAATTAAGAGTATGCAGGATACCAGTACCGACTATGAGGAACTGGCAAACTCTATTCAGGCCGGCTATTACATTAAGCACGGCATCGCCAACTACAACGAAGATCTGTTTTATATGTCTGTCTTTGTTACTGTGTCCGCCAAGACCTACGAGGAACTGATGTGGCGCAAGCAGCAAATGATAGATATGCTCAAGTCGATGGATATGTACGTAAGCGATTGTAAGTTCCAACAGGAAACGGCACTCCGTTCGGTAATGCCGTTTTTGAAGATTGCTCCTTCCCTTGAGAAGAAGGCAAAACGAAACGTGTTGACCAGTGGTGCAGCATCTACCTATATGTTTACGAGCTATGAGCTTTCGGATGATACGGGCGTTCTGCTCGGCATCAACCGTCATAATAACTCGCTGTGTATTGTGGACCTGTTCAATACCAAGAAGAACAAAAACGCGAACCTCAACCTTATCGGCACCAGTGGCGCAGGCAAAACCTTTACGCTTCAGCTCTTGGCTTTGCGTATGAGAATGCGCGGCATCCAATGCTTTATCCTGGCGCCTATTAAGGGACACGAGTTCAGACGTGCCTGTAATGCTGTGGGTGGTCAGTTCATCCGTATTGCTCCGGGTTCACCGCACTGCATCAACATTATGGAGATCAGACATACGATTGCACCTGAAATGGAGCTTATCGATGCGATGGACTACGTGGAGCTCGGTTCGATGCTGGCCAATAAGATTCAGCAACTTATGATTTTCTTCTCCTTGCTGATTCCGGATATGACCAATGAAGAGGAACAGCTTTTAGATGAGGCGCTTATTAAAACCTATGCCGATTACGGTATCACTCACGATAACGAATCGGTATATGAGGATGCAACGGTTTCTCCTCCGAAGATGAAGCAGATGCCCATCCTCGGAGATCTTCACAAGCGCCTGCTTGAAAATAAGATGACCGAGCGTATCGCAGTTATCGTTAGCCGATTTGTTACCGGTTCGGCACAATCCTTTAATCGACAGACCAACGTTGACTTGTCCAACAAGTACATCGTTTTTGACCTATCAGAGTTGAAAGGCAAACTTCTTCCCGTTGGTATGATGATAGCCCTCGATTATATTTGGGACTCAGTCAAGAAAGACCTTACCAAGAAGAAGGCAGTTATGATCGACGAGATATGGAAGCTTGTCGGTACCAGCTCTAATAAACAAGCTGCAGAGTTCTGCTTGACCATCTTCAAAACCATTCGTGGTTTCGGTGGCGCAGCTGTCTCTGCCACACAGGACCTCAGCGACTTCTTCGGACTTGAAGATGGCAAGTACGGTCGTGCCATTATCAATAATTCCAAGAACAAAATCATCCTCAACCTTGAGCCGGATGAAGCCAAGTATGTGCAGGATGTTTTGAAGCTGACCAAGACCGAGATTCAGTCCATTACCCGTTTCGAGCGTGGTGAGGCTCTGATTTATTCCAACAATAACAAAGTACCCGTTCTCGTGAAGGCGTCCAAAGTAGAGCACGAAATGATTACCACTGACCGTGCTGAACTGGAGGCAATTCTACGGGAAAGACAGAAAGAACATACTCATTTCGAGTAAAATACTCATTATGATACCAAATACGCACAAGGAGGTGTTTTTAAGTGTTTCTGCAGGATGAGCAAAACATTATCAAATGGCTCTCACAATATGGAGCCTTGCCCAAGCTTCAGATATCCAAGCTTCTACAGGTGCCCGAGGTTGCTGAAGAAAAGATTTTGAAGAACCTTCAAAGGCACCGAAAAATCAATGAGGTTGGTGGTGGTTACTATTGGGGTCTTGATAAATTGTGTAAGCCTGAGCAAAGAACAGAACTTGCTATCTGGGTTCTTCTTCAGTTTATCGATCAGGTGGATCCCCGAGCTCATTACCCGGCGACTTACCCCGCGCAGGTGTATTTCCTCAAGGAAAACACCGGATATGAAATTGTGGTTCTTTATGAAGGCGAAGAACATCAGGTAAAACTTCTTCAGCCGGATGAGGATCTCAAATACATTATCGTAGTACCTAACACCTCAATGATCCCTCGCCTGAAGCTGCCAGATGCGCCGTGCCTGTTTGCCACCATCGACTTCGAGGGTGAAGACGAGCCGGAGGTTCATTTTTATACGCAGGAGGATGTGGCCAATGAATAAAGAGAGTCAATTCTATCAGGTGCTCGTTAAAATCGAGAACGGCATCAAGCGAATGAGCGAACAGGCCGCAGCGGTTAGATGGTATTTGGAAGCAGATGATTTGGATACAGCCTATGACAAAGCACTCAAGTTGGAAGCAGTTACCGAAAAGACAACGCTTCTGACAAGAGTGCTTCCTGCTTATACCGGTTATCGAACCGCGAAGGAAGACGTGGCCGATATCATTGCCAAAGAGATTCCGGTGGAAATCGGTTTTACCGCTGAAGGTTGGTTCTGCCTCAGGATGCCAACCCTGCTTCCGAAAAAATCATCCGGGTCTCACGATTACATCCGAACTTATTTATTGCCGGCTATGGATAAGTTCTTTAACGGTCGCCCGAAGATACGATACCGCGACTGTGTGCTCGTTGTTCGTCACGTCTACGATATGAGGCGCCCAGAACGAAAGATGCGAGATCACGATAACATCGAGGTGAATATGGTAACAGACATTGTTGCCACAAAAGTAATGCCGGACGACAACCCGAATGTATGCACGCATTACTATTGCAGTGCTGCAGCAAGTGAAGATCGTACTGAGGTCTATGTGGTCCCGAAGCACGATTTCCCAATGTGGTTTGTGGAAGAAAAAACAATGCCGGATAAGGGGGTCGTGCTCTATGAAAACATCATTTGCGGGTCATAAACCCATGTTACGCAAAGCCGTTTTTTTAACCCCCATTTGCGTAACACGTGAGCGAATGGCGAAAAGTCCTTGTAAATCAAGGGTTTTCGAGAATCTGGCTGACAGGATTTTAGGCGGAGAGTGCAGTCATCGTGCCGAAATTTCTTTCAACACGAGGTTTTTTCGCTGATGGTTCAATTCACTCCCGGCAGTCAGGTCTGGCAGCTCATCACACTTCTTTCAATCGTCGGTGAGTATCCACTGAGTTCGCGACATTTACTTGGCAACAAGGCTGTTCTCAAAAACCTCGTACACAAACTTAACCGACCACAAACCTTTTGCAACACTGAGACCGGCGACACGATGACTTGCCGACTCCTGAGTGTCTCGGGCGACGACCGAAACCGAAACATCCGCCTTTGTAAGGTGGCTCTCCCCATACTGGAATGGATTTCTCCCGAATGCCAAAGCTATCACCTGAATTCCTTCAGGAAGCATAACTTCTCCAGCTCAGTCTCACACAGAGAACGAAATCACCGCATCGGTGAGGTTGTGACAATGTGTATGCGTGCCGGCATTGAAGCAAGACCGTTCCTGTTACCGGAACTTCAAAACGAAGCGTTTGTCCACGTCATACCCAGCGAAGCCGTTATGTATCCGTCCAAGGACCTTAAGAGACTCAGCGAAGACGAGATGAGCAAGACCAGTTTCACCAGAATGGTTGGCGCACTGTTTGCGTGCGGGACCTGTTACGCCATGTACAACACGCGCAGCGCCACAATGAAATGGTCCGGTAAGGGTGAGTTCAAAGCAAGGGATTCCCTGCGAGATCTGTCCAATATGAATTCCGAGATATCAATTGTTAATTCGGCGATTCTTTTAGGTCAGTCTGGTACAGTCGCTCTGAACACAATCGTGGAATCAGATAAATCGCAGAAACAGGAATTCCGATTTGATTCCGTATATGACCACATATATTTCATTCCGTTGAACGAGGATGGTATCCGGCAGCTCCGTCTCCTTACCGTTCCGGATTGGAAAGAAAAAATCTTAAATCTGCTCTTTGACCCGGAAGAGAGATCTTACAACCGAGGTCGATTTGAGTATGACGCAATCGTAGACGACGTCTACATATATTCCTATCTGGATGCAGATATTGCCAGACTGATGCGACTCCACGAAACGCTCAGTGCTCAAAAGCGTGACGTAGTCGTCCTGTGCTTTGCATACCAGGTTGCCTTTCTCCGTGAATACTTTGGGCCATTGGTCGAACTGAAGGTAATCGACTTTGACACGGTGGAAGATGAGCTTGGCCCAGATCGGAGGAATCTGTTTGAAGGATAAGAAAAGAATGATCGGTATCATAATGGCCGTGGTACTCGGTTTGTTCGCAATGCTTTATCTGGGCGGAATGATGAGCCAGGTGCTCAGCAACTACTCAGTATGGATGAACACTGGTGGACTTACCGGTCAGGCAATGATGAAACCGGTAAATATGAATCCACTGGTATGCATCCCACTGGCATTCACAGCCAACGGACTCAAATCCATTGTCGGTATGGCACTGATTGGCGGGGCTATCTTCATTGTGTATAAGCTCTACAATCGGTTTGACGGTAAGCAGCAGGATCCGAGAGGTTTCACTAAGAGTGATAGCGGTATCTACGGAACTGCATCCTGGATGGATGAAAAAGAGATGCACGAGGTACTCGAAGTCTCCTCCATCGGGCAGGTGGAAGGAACAATTCTTGGTGAGTACAAAGGAAAAGCTGTGTGTATGCCAAAAGACACCAGACTGAACCGACACATTGCCATCTTTGGTGCTTCCGGTACCATGAAATCCCGCGCTATTATCCGGAACGCGTTATTCCAGATTATCAGACGTGGTGAGTCTGCTATTTTGACCGACAGCAAATCCGAGATGTATACCGATACAGTGGAATTGTTTCGCAATGCAGGATATGAGGTGAAAGTATTCAATCTCGTGAACCCTGAGCACGGCGATTCTTGGAACTGTATGTCAGACTTAAACGGCGACACACTGATGGCACAGGTTTTGACCAATGTCATCATCGGCAACACCAGTTCCGGTAAAGGTGATCACTTCTGGGACAACGGTGAAGGCAATCTTCTCAAGGCGCTCATCCTGATGGTTGACCAAGATAAGAAACTGAATCCAAATCAAAAGAATCTGACCTCTGTTTACCAGATGCTTACCCAGAACAGTGAAGGCCAGCTGATAGCCAAGTTTAATAAGCTTCCGCTTGACCATCCGGCGCGTGCCCCATTTAATCTCTTTGCTCAGTCCAGTGACACGGTTAAATCTGGTATCATACTGGGTCTGGGTACGAGACTTCAAGTGCTGCAGAACAAAGCGGTTCAGCGCATCACCAGCAGCTCGGACATCGACTTGGTGGCACCGGCGAAGAAAAAATGTGTGTACTACATCATACTCAGCGATCAGGATGCGACGATGTCGTTCCTTTCATCTCTATTCTTCAGCTGTATGTTTATCAAGCTCAGCAGATTCGCTGATGTGCAACCCGGGGGACGGTGTCCGGTTCCCGTTAATCTTATCTTGGATGAGTTTAACAACGTAGGACGTATCGGCGGTGCCGAGGACGGTTCGGACTTTGCCCGTTCACTCTCAGTTGTCAGATCCAGAGATATCCGTGTGATGCTCGCCGTGCAAAGCTTAGGTCAGTTACAAAACCGATATCCGAAGAACCTGTGGTCCGAAATCATCGGCAACTGTGACATCCAGCTGATGATGGGTTGCTCTGATGACGTTTCCGCTGAGTTCTTCTCCGCACGATCGGGAGATATGTCGGTGCAGGTTAAATCTACAATGACAGTGCGACAAACCTTGGCACTGGCGCAGGTAATCCCTCAATACCGAAGCCTTGAGGGACATGGACGTCGCAGACTTCTCACTCCCGATGAGGTACTGAGATTGCCGAATGAAGAAATGCTGTGCATCATTCGTGGCCACAACATTCTGAAGCTCGACAAACTCGATTTCACCAAGCACCCAATGGCAAGGCATATTGTCCAGAGGTCAATTCTGGATTATAAGCCGGCATCAACCCCCGAGGAGGTAACGCCTCCCCAGACCGAGCCTACTTCGGAGGCAAAACCAAAGAAGCCATCGAGTAAGAAACTATACAGTTCGGCAAAGCCGCCGGCTGATTTTTAAGAAGGAGGTTAACTACCATGGCAGTAAAGAAACCCAAAGCCCCTGCCGAGGAACTGGAACAGACCGTGCAGGGCGACCAACCGGATGACGCCAAGAAGACGCGTGCCAAATCGAAGGCGGCTCCGAAAAAATCCCAGTCTGGCACGAAAGCTAAATCGAGCAAGAGCACCGCTGAAGAGACAGGTACCGTGGCGCCGAAAGCTAAACTGTTAAGTCAGTCTGTACCAAATGAGGAACCAGTTGTATCAATTGGTGACAGACGTGAAGCGGAAACCGAGTCTGATAAAGCGAAGAACGATTTGCTCGACTTGCTGGAGTCTTATAAAGCTGGACGTGTCCTCACTGATTATATTGAGGGCGTTGAGAAGATCAAAGGCACTGTTGCTGCAGTCCTGTACCACGGCACGTTCAAGGTGATTATTCCCGCAGAGGAAGCTATCAACCCGCCCAATGATTACAGAGGCAAAGATCCCATCGCAGTTCACCGTTATATGCTGTCCAAGCGACTCGGGGCTGAGATTGATTACATCGTGAAAGGTATGGATCCTGAGACTGGACTTGCTGTTGCTTCCCGTAAGGATGCAATGAGGGCCCGCCAGAAAGAATTTTACTTCACACGAGACCGAGACGGAAATAACATTCTTTATGAAGGCGTTCTTGCTGAAGCCCGAATCATTTCGGTCATCAAATCAGGTATCTTCGTAGAGCTGTTCGGCGCAGAGTGTTTCATCTCGGTGAGAGAACTCAGTTATCAGCGTTGGGCTGATGCAGGCGATTATTATAAACCTGGTCAGCATGTAATCGTAAGAATTACAGGAGTTGATCGCAGCGATCGTGATAAAGTTAAGGTTGCTGCATCCGTTAAAAGAGCGCAGGAAAATCCATATGAAAAGGCACTAAGGAAGTACGTTGAAGGCAACCACTATGTTGGAAAAGTCAGCATGGTGGATGAAAACGGCGTCTTCGTTGCAATGGACGGTGGCATCGATTGCCTCTGTGAGTATCCCAGACGCGGTCGTCCGCCTATCGGTGCGCAGGTCACAGTCCGAATCATAGGCATCAACCGTGAGACCAATCGAATTTGGGGCGTGATCACACACACGACCACCGCAATCTAATTTGAGTTTTAAGAAAGGAGACCAAATATAATGACCCAGTGTAATCTGACTCAAACAGAGCAGATGCGGCGCAAAGAAATCGCAGACCACACTCGTGCATTGGTAGTTAAGCTTTTGCAGGTAGATGCAGAAGATGAAACATCCGTTATGTGTGGGTATAGAGATTATTACCTGCAGATTTCCTTTTCCGAGCTGCACCCGCTGATGGTGTTCTGTCTGGCAAAGGCAATCACCAAACCCAACACATCCAAGCAAGAAAAAATTGCTAACGAGTTGAATCTTAGAAGCATTCTCGGTAGCCACGCCATCAATGACGAAGTAGGCTGCTATTCTTACCGTGCTACTCACTGGTTGGACACCGAATTGAATGCCGAACGCTTCTTTGAGATGCTCAATCGCTGTGTGGATGAAGCGAACCGAGGATTCCTCAAGCTCGCTTGTTAGTTGTATTTCTCCAGACTCAGTCGTGTAATGATAGTAAACGACCTGAATGGAGGCAATGCATCATGAAAAAACTTTTAGCTATTCTTTTAGTGCTGAGTATGCTGCTTCTTTGCGCGTGCTCTGCATCAGACTCATCTGGAAATTCTTCTCCTTCGGGAGGTGACAATCCGGATAGCTCATATACAACCACAATCTCTCAGACCGAGTCGGAAGATACCCTGGAAAGTCGCTCCACGGCTGAAGAGGGCCCTGAGAATTCTTCGGATACCACATCCGTGTCAGACCGAGATGATAAAAACCAGGAAGGAAATGACCCGGGAGTGAAGCCAGGCTCGAACCAAAGCCAAGAAACCACGGGCAAGGACAAACCTAAAGAAACCCTTCCTTCGCAGTCATCTGGTGATGACAATTCTTCAGAGAGTTCAAAGCCTACCGAGACGACTAAGCCAACAGAGACCACAAAACCACAGACTGAGCCTACTCAGAAAGAACCCGAAACGACTCAACCTCCTGCAGAGGAAACTGTTCCAGAAGAACCTCGTGCAGGTAGGAATGACACTGCGGCAGTTGCCCAGCGAGTTCTGGAGTATATCAACCAGTACCGTTCAAGCCCTGCCACAAGACTTTCGGGTCTGACAGAATATGCCCAGTACAGAAGTCGTCAGCTGGTATCCAACTTTGCACATGACACTGCAGATCAGCGTGCAGCAGCAACCGCACTCCAGTATGGAGAATACGTGGATCCCAGTGTATTCGGCGGCAGCGGACAGCCTTATTACAGAGCTAACGCCCGTGAAGCCATCGCTAAAGCCGGTTACGTTGGCACTATTGATGAAGTAGCAATGAAACTGGCAACGCTCGTAAAGAACAGTCCGAATCATTGGAACTATATCGGCGATTCCCAGTATTGCTACATTGCAGTTGGTGTCACCTATGAGAGTGATATGTGGTACTGTGCCATCACAGTGGCATCAGAGAATACAGATGAATATTAAACCCTATTTGGAATCGAAGCCCCGATGCGAAAGCGTTGGGGCTCTTTTCATATCAAAAATCAGAAAGGATTGAAAGTTATGACCCAGAGAAACAAACTTAGCTCGCGTTTTCTGTCCCTTTTCCTGGCGATGTTGATGATCGTCTCGATGATTCCGGCGACAGTATTCGCGGCTCCGGCATCGGACATCCCTAATGAGATGCTGGACAACGTCTATTTGGATGCGCTTGCGTATACCGGTTATCAGGTACAGGCGCAGAAGAATGATGGAACCATTTATAAAACATATGGTTCCCGAGCTTCGGCCTACGGCTCGGATATCTCGTATGGCCTTGTGAAGTACGGTACTGAAACCGTAACAAAATCCGGTACGGCTACCGGTCTCGCTCCGGATATTGCCGGCTTCGAGAGCAGCGGTCTTTGCTGCGCCAGTTATGTATCTTATGTGTACTATAACTATCTGCCGAATATCGCGGGTATTGATACCAGCGGTGTTGCGAAGCCTTCCAACCCTCGTTCTGCCAGTTCCTATAACAATGCAGCAACAGCTTGGGTAAACGCGGGTACCGCACGTAGAATCAGTTTCACACAGAGTTCTAACGGCGACAACTTCAACCCGAGCGAAGAAATCCCGATCGGTTCCTTGATCGTATTCAAGCATATCCCGACCGGTGACATTGCTCACGTTGCTATCTATGCCGGTTACTACAACGGAACTCACTTTGTAACCCACGTTGGTAACGATCGCGGTCCTGAATTCAGTACCGTTGTCGGTATGTCCAAGGGTGACTATCCGGAAGCCGTTGTACAGGTAGTTGTGCCTCAGTTTGTGGAGGAATCCGGTAAGATAGAAGTATACAAAAAGGATCCTAACGGTAAGAACCTCAGCGGCGCTTACTTCCTTGCCACTAATACCGAAACCGGTGAAGAATACGGCATCGGTCCTACAAACTCAAACGGTTATGCAGCTACTCAGGAAGACCTTCCTTACGGTACCTATAAAATCGTTGAGACTGTGTTCCCGACAGACTACACCTATTCGGGCACAAAGGAATGGACTCGCACCGTGAGTTCTGCCAATGACGGCGTTGTTACCATCAATGCTGTGAATGAACTGAAGAAAGGTAACATCGAGGTTTATAAGACAGCAGCCGAAGATGATGCAGCCCTTAGCGGTGCCATCTTCACCGTGTACAACACTGCGGGCACCAAAGTAACCACCATTGGACCTACCAATGATCGTGGTTATGCCAAATCCGCAGATATTCCTTATGGTACCTACCGCGTAGTCGAGACTACGTTCCCGTTCAATTACGAAGGCAACGGTCAGACTGAGTGGACAGTAACCATTAACACAGCGAAAGGCGCCCTCGCGACCATCGATGCGTCGAACAAACTCAAGAAGGGCCACATCGAGATTCTTAAATCCGATTATGAGTCTGGCAAAGACCTCAGCGGCGCGGAATTCACCGTCTACGACTATGATGGCGAAGAGATTGCCGTTATCGGTCCTACAGATTCCAAAGGCTATGCCAAATCCGGTGAGATTACCTATGGCAGCTACGTTGTCAAGGAAACCAAGGTTCCTGTGAACTATCAGCCTGATGGAGACGCCGAATGGCATATCACCATTGACGACAACAGTCCGCTGATTACTCTGGACATTGCCAACTTAAGACAGTATGGCAGCGTCAAGGTTATCAAGACAGCCGAAGACGGTTTGGTAAATGGACTCAAGTTCAAGCTTACCGGCACCTCTGTTTACGGTGAGGAAGTCAGTCTGACAGCAACCACCAACGAAGCAGGTGTTGCAGTATTCGAACGCGTGCCAATTGGCGTTGATTATACGCTTTCCGAAGTGAGTACCCCTAATCGCTATGTAATTCCTGAGGCGCAGAACATTACCGTCGAGTGGAACAAGGTAACTGAGCGTCAGTTCCATAACGTTCTAAAGAAATGGCGTGCCGACATTCTTAAAGTCGATTCCGGTTTGCGCTGGGGCGGCGGTGGTCTTGAGCCTGAAATGATGCCGATGTCCCTGAATTCCGATGAGATCGTAGAGAATCTCGGCTCTCCTTACGGTGAGTCTCAGGGCGACGCAACTCTGGCGGGTGCTGTTTACGGCGTATATCGCTATGATGAGCTTGTAGATACTTACACCACCGACAAAAACGGTTATATCCTCACCGATTACTATGTGTGCGGCGATGGATGGAACATCCGTGAGATTTCTCCGTCCGAAGGTTACTTGCTCGACGAGAATATCTACTGGCTCGATGTAGATGCAAGTCAGTATACCGTTGAGAAGAACACCGAGGAGCTTGATGTGTATGAAGACATCATCTGGGGCGGCTTCTTCATTATCAAGCACAAAGATAATGGTGATACTCAGATTGAAACTGAGGAAGTCGGCGCAGAGTTCGAGGTGTATCTGAAGTCCGCAGGTTCCTATGAGAACGCAAAGGAAACTGAGCGTGGCTATCTTGTCACTGATGAATGGGGCTATGCCGAAATCGATTATTTGCCTTACGGTGTCTACACTGTGAAGCAGGTTAAGGGCTCTGAGGGTGTGGATCTGATGAAGCCTTTCGATGTTTACATCCATGAGCACTGGACCTGGCAACAGTTCATCATCAACAACGCACCTTTCACCAGCTACGTTAAGATCCAGAAGACTGATGCCGAATCGGGTCTGGCAATTCCTTATGCCGGAGCAGCATTCCAGCTTTATAACCCGGATGGCACCAAGGTTTCCATGGAGTATACCTATCCGGAACACACTGTAATCGACACCTTCTATACCAACGAAGATGGTTATCTTATCACTCCTGAGAAACTGGGATACGGTAAGGGCTATTATTTGGTTGAGGTGAATGCGCCTTATGGTTACGTGCTCAACTCAGACCCGGTCTACTTCGACGTTACTGCAGATGACGCGGCGGACGAAGGCGGTCTTACCGTGGTTAATGTAACCCGTTCCAATATGCCGCAGAAGGGCGTCATCCACATTACAAAGACCGGCGAAGTGTTCCAGTCTGTTGTGGTGAACGATCAGATGTACAAACCGGTATATGAAATTAAGGGTCTTGCCGGTGCGGTCTTTGAGATCCGTGCTGCAGAAGACATCTACACCCTGGATGGCGTAATGCATTACGCGAAGGGCGAGCTGGTAGATACCATCACAACTGGGTCTGACGGAATCGCCACCAGTAAGGAGCTGTACCTTGGTAAATACGATATCCAGGAAATCACAGCACCTCACTCCATGGTACTCAACGGAAAAGTTCAGACTGTTGAGCTCGTGTATGCCGGCCAGGAGATTTCCATCACCGAAACTTCCGGCAATCTCTACAACGAACGCCAGAAAGTAAAAGTGAGTCTGGAGAAAGCTCTTGAGCAGAACGAACTCTTCAGCATTGGTATGAATGCTGAGCTGAAGAACATCACCTTCGGCCTCTATGCTCAGACTGACATCGTCGCAGCCGATGGAAGCAAGATTCCTGAGGGCGGACTGATTGAGATCATTACCTTTGATGAGAACGGTATGGCTGTAATCAGCACCGACTTGCCTTTGGGAAGCTACTACGTTCAGGAAAGAACCACCGATGACCATTACATCTTGAGCGGCGTCAAGTACGGCTTTGAGTTTACTTACGGTGAGCAAACCGTAGAGGTCATTGAACTCGCAGTCAATAACGGTGCAGCCATTGAGAACGAGCTTAAGTACGGTTCTGTTTCCGGTCTGAAGCTCGATGAAGACGGAAAGGTCATCAAAGGTGCCGTATTTGGACTCTTCAGCAATGATGAGAATGAGTATACTCGCGAAAATGCGTATATGGTAACGGAAAGCGCAGAAGACGGTACCTTTAAGTTCGAGAATATTCCTTACGGTACCTGGATTGTTCGTGAGATCGAACCTGCCGTAGGATTTGTTCTTAACGAAAAGGCATATCAGATCACCATCCAGGAAGACGGCGATGTAGTCGAAATCGAACTGGAGAACCGTTACATCCGTGGTGACATCGAGGGTCTCAAGCTTGACGAAGACGGCAACGTCATTGCCGGTGCTAAGTTTGGCCTCTTTAAGCCTGGTACTACTGAGTTTACTGAAGAGACAGCCGTACTCGTAACCGAGTCTGACGCTGAAGGCAAATTCCGCTTTGAAGACATTCGCTTTGGTAAGTGGATTGTTCGTGAGCTCGTTCCTGCCACAGGTTACGTACTCAACGAAACTCCTATCGAAGTGAATATCCAGACCGAAGGCGAAGTCATTAACATCTCCTTCGAGAACAAGTTCATCCGCAGCGACATTAAGGGCTACAAGGTAGACGAAGATGGCAAACCTGTTGAGGGTGCTTTGTTCGGACTCTTTACTGAGACTGACACTGAGTTTACCGAAGAGAACGCAGTGCTCACTGCCAAGTCTGATGCAGACGGAATCTTCTTCTTTGACGACATTCGTTTCGGCAAATGGATCGTAAAAGAGTTGGCTCCTGCTGAGGGCTTTGTGGCCAACGACGCTGTTTTCCCGATCGACGTAACCACTGACGGTGCAGTAATCGAAATCAATGCTGAGAACCGTCACATCTACGGTATGGTTCATACCACTAAGGTGGATAAGGACTATCCGGATAATCTCCTTGCCGGCGCCATCTTTGAGATCTACATGGACGTGGATGGCAATAAGGAATTCAACGCTGACGTAGACACCCTTGTTGGCGAGATGGTTGAATACGAACCTGGTCTTTATGAGCTTGAAAACCTCAGATACGGCGGCTACTTCCTCTATGAAAAGCAGGCACCTGCCAACTATATCAAGGACGATGCTTATCATTATTTCGCAATCGTCAACGACGGTGAGATGGTAGAGGTTGAGAACGAAGCCGGTATTGGTTTCATCAATAACCATATGGTCGGCAACCTGAAGATCGTAAAGAGCTCTTCTGACGGACGTGTCGAGGGCTTTTCCTTCCGCGTAACCGGTGAGAACTATGACGAGGTCTTCAAGACCGACGCCAACGGTGAGATCTTCATTGAAGGTCTCCGCATCGGTAAGTACACCGTTACCGAAGTGGAAGACGAAGTCAGTGCCGGATACAAGCGTCCGGATCCTGTCGATGTTGAGCTCGTAGCCGATGAGACTCTTACCGTCAACGTTCATAATGACAAGATTACTATCGAAGAGCCGCCTAAGACCGGTGACAATTCCAATATGGGTCTCTGGTTCGGCCTCTTGATGCTCAGCTGCCTCGGTATGGTAGGCACCGTAATCTACGGTCGCAGAAGAAGACGCGAAGATGCGGAGGTATAAACCATGAAATCAAAAACGATTAAATCTATTCTCCTGTTTGTCGCAATGCTGTGCATCCTTTGCTTTCCTGTTCAGGTCTTGGCAGAGACGCAGCAAGGCACGACCGGAGATGAGCTTCAGCTGATGGAAGCTGAGAAACTGGAAATCCAGCTCGGTACCGAATGGGCCGGTGTGGAGTTTCAGCTTAAGACAGATGCAGGGTTATATCCTGGCACTGTCAAAGTAGGACAGGACGGTGTGCTCCGTATGGAAATCGGCGGCAGCAAATCGTACATCTTAACCTGTATGAATTCTGCTGTCGAGGTTCCGGAGCCGACGCAAGCTCCTGCCACAACAGAGACTGATCCGGAACAAAACAATTCCGGAACTGACTCAGCAGAAGATGGCAGCGCAACCGTTGCCGGCATTCCGGTACTCCATATCGTGCTCTTTGCGGGTGGTATGGTAGTGGCAATCGGCGCCTTGATTGCTATGCATGTAGTGAAAAGACGTCGTGAATCTGAACCTGTGTATGACGAGGATGATGACGAATAACTCTCCAGACTGAGTTCGGAGGAAAATCGTACCTAATCGGCACGATTTTAATGTGAATATTCTGTAAATGTTCCGAAAAGGCTTGACAAATAGCACCTAATCGGCTATACTATAGTCGTGGCAGGGCTTGCGTTCAGGCTCTCGGAACGTTTAAGGATAACGTCAGACCTGATTCAAGGGAATCAGGGATCCGTTACGGATCTTGCGCAATGAGCAGATCCACAACAACGCAGGTCAATTGAATATTAAGCCGGAAGGCTGCTCGAATATTACAGAGTCAATTGCTGGATGAGACACCAAACTCCAGCGCTTGGCTCTGTTTATTTGTTTTGCAGACCTTCCGGCTTTTTTCTTTTATCTAATCGGAGGTTAATATGAATAAACATAATAAGAAAAAAAGAAAGGGATTTAATGCAAGCAGCATGCGCTGTCCTTATTGCGGCAGCACAGTTGTTTATCGCAGCGCAGACGGGATTTATCACGATAATAAAAAAGGCGCCATGCTTTATGTGTGCAGCAACTTTCCTGAATGCGATGCATACGTCAGAGTTCATGCCGGTACCAATATCCCGGTCGGTAGTCTGGCGAACCACGAGCTCCGTTCTCTTCGCAGAACAGCTCACCATTATTTTGATCAGCTTCATCTCTCGGGTTACATGAGCAAGCAGGATGCATATCAGTGGCTCGCGGACCTGATTATGGCGCCTATGTCTGAGGCACATATCGGTCATCTCGGCGAGTATTATTGCAAGCTTGTCATCGAGGAGAGCCGCAAGCTTATGGACAGGTCACGAAGAATCAATCAGGTTCCCCGATTTCAAGTCCTCAGAGGAGGTGCGGCAGCCTCATGAAACTAAACGAAGAGATGCAAAAGAAGGTGGAAGAAAATCTCGGTCTGATACACAAGGTAATCAACGATAAAGTTCACGGTCCGTATCAGATGGGAATCTATTCCCGAGATGATCTATTCCAGATTGGATGCATCGGTCTTTGCAAAGCTGCCGCGACGGACAAAGGCGGCAACTTCTCGACCTATGCCTACAGACTGATTTGGAATCAGATATGTGATGCCCTGATCTACTCGACCCGTCGCCAAGCAAACGAAGTTACTTACGATGTGTCACCGTATACTGCAGAGGCAGATGAAAACGATTTGGCACTGGGTATTGCAATTGACCAGGCTTTGGAAAAAGCAAAGCTTGAGGCCCCGCCATCCACTGTCAAAGGTATTGAAGCCATCAGACTGATGGCGGAAGGTTTCACCTGCAGGGAGATTGGAGAGCAGATGGGTGCCACCGACAAGGTAGTGGCCGCTTGGATATCAAAGGCACGCAAGTTCCTTAAGGCAAGGAAAGATGTGCTTGACCTTGCAGGCAATATGTAAAACAAGAGACGCTAAGGAGTAAGATCCTCTGGCGTCTTTTTTCATTTGGAGGTAAATATGAAGGCAATATTTAAGAAAATACGTCCCTTTATTATCCCGATCATTGTTACATTGATTGTGGTCCTTCTTTTCCATTATATTTTCATGTTCGGCTATGTGCCCACGTCGTCCATGGAACCGACACTTGAGACCGGGAGCCTTATTCTCGGTCTCAGACTCTTTGGTGAACTGGAAACTGGTGACATCATCATCTTCCGTCACGACAATTCTTATCTCGTGAAAAGGATAGCAGCATGCGAAGGAGACACCCTCGTCCATCAGAATACCATAGTGACCGTTCCCGAGAACTGTTTCTATGTGCTTGGAGACAATGCGGAGAACTCCCACGATTCCCGGTACTGGGATAACCCTTTTGTTTCTTATGAGGATGTTATGGCAAAGCTGCTTATGCCCATAGAATGAAAAAGGACATAGCCAATCAGAAGTTTGGACGTCTTACTGCCAAGGAAGTCGTTCGGACTGTACCGGGAAAAGGAAATGTATGGAGATGTGAGTGTGAATGCGGTGGGGAGAAAGAAGTCCCTGCCGCTTATTTGTTAAACGGACATACGAGGAGCTGTGGTTGCCTGAATGCTGAGCGCAAGGCCCGTCTCGACATCACAGGACAACGCTGGGGACGACTTGTTGCTGTTCGCCATGTTGGATATACCACCATAGAACAGACCGGAAAGAAACAGGCTGTGTGGCTCTGGCAGTGTGACTGCGGAAACACCAAGGAAATCCCTGCTACGCAGGTGAAGCACGGAGGCACGCGCAGTTGTGGGTGTAAGGCAATGGAGCATATTACTGAGCTTAGGAAGCAGGATATCTCCGGACAAAGATTCGGACGTCTTACAGCAATTCGACCTACTGATCAGCGAGATAGTAATGGTAGCGTTGTCTGGGAACTACAGTGTGATTGTGGAACCCTGGTTTACAAAACGGTCAATACGCTGAAGTCTGGCCGCGTGCTCAGCTGTGGATGTAAATACCGTGAGACCAGGAGCGAAACGGTAAAGTATCGTAGAGACATGGTCGAAGGCACCTCGGTCAGTAACATTGTTGTATCCAAGCGCCTACGTTCAAACAATACCTCCGGGCACACCGGAGTAGGCTACGATAAGCGGACCGGCAAATGGTATGCGTTTATCAATTTCCAAAAGAAACACTATAACCTTGGGCTTCATAAAGAGAAGAGTGCAGCAATACGTGCCCGCCGAGCTGCTGAAGCGAAGCTGCACGATCCTGTCATACTGGAATACTGGGACAGTTTGACAGAAGAACGTAAGAAAGAATTCCAGGATTATCTGCGCAACACTAAAAAGTGATGCACATAAAGAAAGGTCGTCTGAGCTTAACCGCCCAGGCGACCTCTTTTTTATTTGTTTTTGTTCTTTGGATTTGTTATAATCTTATCCGGGAAAACGGATGCGTTAATTAGATCCGCCGGATCTATGTCTAAGGCGTCTGCAATATTGTAAAAGACCTCAAGGGAGAACGGGCGAACAATACCCGGAGCTTCTATTGCGCTGATATGTGAACGGCTCACATTGGATAACTCTGCAAGCTTCTCTTGAGACATACCACGCATCTTACGAAGCGCAGCTATTGCAATGCCGAGTTGGATGAATCTATCTCTATTTTTGAATTCAACCTCTTTACTCATTTACAGTCACCTGCCTTTCTTAATATTATTATACTTTTTCCTGCTTTTTATCGCCGTATATAGCATAGAGCACTTGACTAATATTTAGAGCAAAAGTATAATAGTAAGGAACAGATGCAAAATTAGATGAGCAAATGTAACTGAAGAGAGAATCTTGACAACCGCTATACACACATATTTATCGGTGTCCGCCTCGCGGTGAGGTATATCCAATCCCTTTGCGGTGTAAGTCCGTTGGTTCCGTTGGAACTGATTAAAGAGATAGCGAGTTGAAAGATAGCCCATCGGACTGTATCGTTCGATGGGCATTTTGTTTTTTGGAGTTTTGTTTATGAAATTGTTCACGGTAGCATTTTTTGGCCACAGGTATATTGATAATATGCTGGCAGTTGAAGAACGCTTAGAGGAAATTATACGCTCTTTAATGCGTGACAAAGAGTACGTTGATTTTGTGGTAGGAAGAAACGGCGACTTTGATCAGTATGTTTCTTCGACGGTATTAAGGTGTAAAAAGAATTATAGAGATGACAACAGCTCTTTGGTTCTCGTTTTGCCATATGCTTCTGCAGAGTATGCGAACAACCAGGATTATTACGAGGAATATTATGATGATATCGAAGTATCCTTTGAGGCATCGAAAGCACATCCTAAAGCGGCTATTCAAATAAGGAACCGAGAAATGGTTGACAGAGCTGATCTTATCGTTTGCTATATAGAACGAAAAAACGGTGGCGCTTATAAAACCATTCAGTATGCCGAGAAGATTGGCAAACCCATTATTAACATTGCAGAGCAAGAAGATGAATGATTTGGAGGAAGAACAATGAGTGAAACCGGACTGATACTGATTTCTGCAAATGTATTGCCCGCAACAAAAGCATCTCTTGATAAAATGTGTGAAGTAAGCGGATTGTCTCTCGGTGAAATCATCGACCGAATGGCGCTGAAATGGCACGCAAAGGGTCCTGAGCATGCAGCACAACTCATACTGGATGATACCATCATACACACAAGGGACTTGACACCTGAGGATTTCAATTTAACGGTTGGAATCGTATTGGCTGTTATCAAAGAGAGCCTTTCTATAGACGAGCCGCAAGCTATTAAGAAGCTTTTGGTAGATATAGAGGCCAAGCTGAATAAAGAGTAACTGAGTCGTTCTCCTCTCGCCCACATATATTTTTTGCTCTCGCGTTACGCCAATTGAGTGAATATTCTTGTATTTGCACGAATGGAATGGTATAATGAAGTATAACTATATGGAATAACCGGAGGTAACACAATGGCTATCAGTTATAAGAGACTTTGGAAATTGCTCATTGACCGTGATATGAAAAAGAAAGATTTGATGGCTCGTGCAGGTATTAGTTGGTCCACAATTACAAAAATGGGACACGATGAACACGTAAGCAGTGATATCCTTGTAAAGATTTGTTCTGCACTGCATTGTGAGTTTGATGAGATTATGGAGATTGTGCAGGAGAAAGATGCACAATAACTTGGAGGCGTAAGAAGTGGACGAAAGACAATTCATTGCATCGATGGAGCATATCGTTGCAGCATTAAAAGAAAAAGGCTACGATCCGTATGCACAACTCACCGGCTATGTTATGGAAAACGAGCCTACATATATCACCAGCCATAAAGGAGCGCGACAGTTGATTGTAACGCTTGATATGGACCGAGTGAAACGCTTCGTAAAGGAGATGAAGTAATGGCTAATTTTGGAATGTCGATGCTATGGTTTTGGATTAGCTACATATTAGTCACTTGTGCCGGTATTGTTCATACCATAATCAATATTTATATTCTTGGGATGAAACCGATGGACGAGAACAGAATGGGCGAAGGCTATGAAGCAACAAAGCCGTGGCATCCGCTTTATAACATCATATCGTTTTCAATCTTTGGCTTTGCATATATGAATGGTCTTGCCGAGCCGACATTGAGCGAAGCTCTGATTACGGGAGCAATATGGGCAGGCATCTGTATCGTCTTTGATGTGTTCGGTTGGGTACTTATCAAACACCCGTGGAGCTTGTCTTTCAAGGAGTTCTACGTGGACTACCAACCGTGGATCACACTGATATACATCGCGATCTTTGCAGGACCGATTGTGGGATACGGTCTTACCTGTTTTTAAGGAGAACCCAAAATGAAAAAATTGAACAAGATTCTATATTATATAACGGTGACCGTAAGTATGCTGGTAGGGTTATGGCACTTTTTTGTTCCTTGGATGTTTCAATGGTATGATTACCTACCTATACAATATGAAAACCTGATTGTTGGAATTGATTATACAAACTATTGCTTTTCATTACTATTATTTGGACTTAGTTTTATGCTTCTTTTGCTTGGGAGAAAGGCGTTATCTCTTAATAAAGAAGTTATATACTTTTACTATTTCCTTACAGTTGTGTGGGTGTTCAGAGCGGCCTTGGCAACCTTCATAGAACCTTGGCCTTTAGAACCTATACCGGCTGCAGCTATTGGACAGTTAATTGCATCAGACTTGCTTGCGATACTTATGATGATGAAAAGTGTCAGCTTCATAAAGGCTTTAAAAAAACTACGTTAATTCAAATGAGAAAATGTACGAAGAATTGCCCGAGCCAAAAAGGAGATAAGTCAATGAACAAAAATAAGATAATTACATATTTGATTATCACATTTGCCATAACCTACACTTGTTGGTGGGGGTTGGCTTTGCTAACAAATTTGAATATTGTTAATTCGTCGCAAGGCATTTTCACCTTGATTCACGTAGTTGGTGGCTTTGGACCTACAATCGCTGCAATATGCGTGCTTCCGAAGAAAACACCAAGGGAAATATTACGCTTTGTTTTCAGTGGCAAGAAGAATAGCTTTTGGTATCTGCTGCTATTCTGTGCAATTCAAGGAACGGTTATAGGTGTGTCTTCTATGGAGACCAATCCGCAGATACCTTGGTTTGCAGCGCCTATTGTTTTGCTATCGGCAACGATCATAGGTGGCGGTAACGAAGAGCTTGGCTGGAGAGGCATCCTGCAACCGGAGTTAGAAAAGAAGCTTCCGTTTCCGATTGCAACATTGATTACGGGTTGTATTTGGATGGCGTGGCATATTCCGCTTTGGTTTGTAGTAGGCACATCACAGCAGGGCATGAACTTCGGTCTGTATTGCATCTACGGCTTGATTTTGAGCTTCTGGCTTGCCACGGTCTATAAGAAGACAAAGAGCGTATTCTGTTGTGTTGTCTTCCACGGCTTTTCCAATTTGATGCTTTCACTTTTTGTAATTAAGGTGAACTGGATTTTGGTTGTGGGATTGATTGCGGCACTTGTATTTTCTATTTGGCTGTACTACAGAGAACCTCAGAAAGAGAGGACGAACGATGCCGTTTGATTATAAAAAAGAATACAAAGAATTTTATATGCCTCCGAAGAAGCCGGGCATTGTGGAGGTGCCATCGATGAACTATATCGCAGTTCGTGGTAATGGAAATCCTAACGATGAAAATGGCGAATATAAAGAGTCTATCGGTCTGCTCTACGGAATTGCATTCACTATCAAAATGAGCTATAAAGGCGATCATAAGATCGACGGTTACTTTGAATATGTTGTTCCGCCCCTTGAAGGATTTTGGTGGCAGGACGGCGTGGATGGTATTGACTACGCCCATAAGGAGAACTTTAGCTTTATTTCCCTTATTCGCTTGCCTGACTTTGTTACAAAGGCAGACTTTGATTGGGCAGTTTCAGAGGCAACGAAGAAGAAAAAGACGGATTTCTCCAAGGTGGAGTTCCTTACATACAACGAAGGACTTTGCGTACAGTGTATGCACATCGGGCCTTACGATGACGAGCCGGCAACGATTGAGGCTATGCACGAATGCGCTGAACAAAACGGTTATGAAGTTGATATTACCGATACCCGCTATCATCACGAAATCTATCTCTCTGATCCGCGTAAAAGCGATCCGAGTAAACTCAAAACGGTAGTGCGGCATCCCATAAGGAAGGTGTGAAGATGAAAAAGGAAAAATGGATTTCTGTTCTTAATTATATTACTGCGGTCTGTTTCTATATCGCAGCTATAATTGGTTATACGAATAAAGATTCAATGGCAACCGTGTGGCTCTGTATTGGATCAGTGTGGCTGTGTCTTGGATCTTATTGGCTTACAAAGGGTAAGAAAAGCGGTAAAGAAGACCAAAACGGAGAAGATAAGAAATGATATTCAAGATCATTGCGCTTGTGTTGATGGCTGCGTTTTATGCTTGCTATTACATAAAGATGTTCGGACAAAAGAAAAAAGGTATCAAGACCTCGCAAATCGGCAGCGGAAAGACTGGTTTTGTGAAGTGGGTTGAGTGTACGATGATGATATCTACCATCCTTGTGGTCGTAGTGGAGCTTGTCAGCATCATCCTCGGCACAACGCTTCTGCCACCCTGGGCACGATGGCTTGGCGTGGGGATTGCTGCCGCAGGTGTTGCTGTGTTCATCACGGCAGTCGTTACAATGCGTGACAGCTGGCGAGCCGGTGTCTCCAAAACTGAAAAGACCGAACTGGTTACAAGCGGGATCTTCAGTATCAGCCGTAACCCTGCGTTCCTCGGCTTTGATCTGGTGTATCTCGGTATTCTGTTGATGTTCTTTAACTGGGTGCTGTTTGCCGTATCCATCTTCGCCGCATTGATGTTCCATTTGCAGATTGTCAATGTGGAAGAAGATTTCTTGCTCGAATCTTTTGGAGAGGATTACTTGAACTATAGGAAAAAGGTAAATCGTTATCTTGGACGAAAAGCAAAAGGAAGAGCAAAAGCACTTATCATATCGGTTATTTGCGTGATCCTTGCAGTTCCGCTGATCATCCTGCCCGTTACCACGGTTATCGTATATGAGTCGATTTTCGGTGAGCGTTACGAAACGGCTTCTTGGTTGGAGTTCTCAGTAGAAGATTACGAGGGCTTGCAAATGGAAAGAAGCGACTTTCAATCCGAGGACGTTACACTTGCGGGCTATAAATATTCAAAGGCAAACCAAGAGGTCAAGGGTGTTGTGGTAATCGCACACGGACTTGGCGGCGGTGGACACAATACATATATGCCATTTATTGATTACTTTACTTCTAACGGCTATTATGTGTTCGCCTATGATGCGAGAGGAAACGATAATAGTGGCGGTGATGCCGTTGAGGGGCTTCCGCAAGGCATTATCTGTCTTGATAACGCACTTCACCACGTAGTAGCAATCGAAGAATATAAAGACCTTCCCATAGCTCTGTTCGGACACAGTTGGGGTGGTTACTCTGTCGGCAACGTGCTTTATATGCACCCCGACATCAAAGCGGCAGTTATCGTCGCCGGATTTAACGAGAGCGAAGATCTGCTTGAATATCAAGGTCAGCAGATGGCAGGCGCAGGCGTACATATTCTTATGCCTTATCTGAAGCTCTACGAGCGTATCAAGTTTGGCAAGGAATTTACGGCTGTATCAGCACTTCAAGGCTTGGAGAGAACCGATGCAGGCATTATGATCGTACATAGCAAGGGCGATACTACTGTTCCCACAAAGTATGGATATGACAAATTCTACGAAGCTTTCGGAAACGATGATAGATTTGAGTTTGTGCTATACGAGGATAAAGGACACGATTATCTGTTCTACTCCGAAGCGGCTTGGGCATATCGTGAGCAGTTGAACGCTGACTACAAATCCTATGTTGAGGATAACGGCAGAGAGTATAGTGCCGAAACGAAAGAAGAATTTATGAATGGGTATCTCGATAAAAAGCAATGCTTTGAACCTGATCCCATTCTTATGGAACAGATACTCAATATGTTTGATGCCTATTGTAAAAAATGAGATGTGGAGGTTATAAAATGAGTAAAGCATACGATTTTTTGAGAGAGTGCGGTGCTTTCTTTGTATTAACAATAAACGGCGAATGCCCTGCAGGTCGCCCATTCGGTGCAGTGATGGAAGATGGTGAGTACCTTTACCTTTCTACGAATGATCTAAATGAAGCACACAAACAAATTAGAATGAACGGTAATATTCAAATTGTTGCAAAGAAGCCTGATAGTCGTGAGTGGATTAGAATTACGGGCATGGCTACTGAATGTGATGAAGAAATGTTGAAAGAAAAAATGCTTGAGGAATGTCCCATCTTGAAGCAACGATTTGGTTCTGTTGGTTACGAACACTTTATTTTACTCAGAGTACGTGTTGATAATGTAGAACTAAAATAATCAATCTGCATTACTTACTGTGGAGGTGATTAATTGAACCCATCAACATACATACCGATACTCGTCTTATTTATAATCTTGTATATCATGTTCCGTAATCGGCGGGCAGTTGTCGCAAGACAAATTATTAAGAAAAGAAAATTGGAGGGCAATACTGAAATGAAAGTGCTTGCAAAGAGATTTATTGATAAAGAATGCGTGATCTCCTCCTTCGACGGAAATCACCAGTACGAAGGCATCATCAAAGAAGTGACTGACGGTGCAATCCTCGTGGAAAAGGATGGCAAGACCGAAGCTATCAACCTCGATTTTGTGATTCGAATTAGAGAGTATCCGAGAAATAAAAAGGGTAAGAAAAAGTCTGTTGTTCTCGATTGAGAAAGGAAAAGAATATGGCTAAATTAGAGCATACACTGAATGGCAGTTTTAATCAGTGGCTAAGTAGAATTGAAGATGGAATACTGAACGGAAGTATGTCTGCATCCCTGGAGGAATCCAGTGACTTTCGTAGCGGTGATGCCCGCTGTAGCGTTCGAGTATTTGAAAGATACAGTTATGCTGGTGGCAACCGTGTGAGTCTGAGTGTTACGCTCTTTCAAAACGGTGGCGGCCCGATCTGTCTTTCGGCAATTACTGCAGGAGGAAGTCAAGCGCTGTTCTTCAAAGTCAACACTTGGGGCGAAGAAGCCTTCCTTGACAAACTGAGAGAATTGCTGTGATTCAGCATAAATGATATTACCTGCGAGGAAACCAAATGATTACATATTCTGAATTCCAAAAAAAGAATATTGACCTGGCACCGTTAGGATTTTGTCAGGATAATAACTACGCGCCATATTATTGCACACCAAAGGATGCGAACATACTCGCTTCGGCAGGTGTTGACGGCATCCACTACTGTACCGTTCCGGACTTCGGTGATCTGATCTTCGCTGTCAGCCCCATGAACTTTGGTGACTGTGTGCATCCCATTGCCCGCACATTTGAAGATCTCCTTCGTCTGCTTCTCTCTTGTGTGGATATGGCAGCGTTGGAGCAATGTTACGCTTGGGATGAAGAACAGTACAAGGCGTTTCTTATCGACTGTCCGGCAACCGAAGAACAGCAGGCGGTATTAGATGCGATTCGCAACGAATTAGGTCTTACACCCTTTGTAGATGCGTTCTCTTATGTAAAAGAATTACAGGCTGAGTTTGATTATTCCGAAATTCCTTATACCGAGGACTACTATGATCCCGACATGAACGCCGCCGCCCCGGTGCCAACAGAATGGCAGGTTTTCTTTGACGGCGGTTATTGGACGAAGAATGGAAAAGGTCGTGCCGGTGAAGAAATCGCCTTAAATAGCTCGTTTGCTTGGGGCGAAGAAGTGTGGCACATACCCGCGATTTATTCTTGTTCAAAAGGTTTAGTCGTGGAATTTTGCGTTGAGATTAAACCCGAACGAATGAGAACTTTTCTTGAAAAGTGGATGCCGGTATGCGAAGGAGATCCGCAACTTCCCAGTGAGGTCCGACAGGAACTGGAAAAGGAAAACCCTTTATCAATAGATTTCAGACCGCATATTTTCGTGAACGGAAAGATTGTCCAGGCAAAACACGGCTGCGGTATCAACTGGATACCCGATAGCTGCATCCCCGTAGGAATGCAGAATCCAATAGAAGCTAAACAGCTTATTGAGCATTATGGGTTGGATGCAACAAAGGCGTGGTCGTTCCATCGCTGGTCGTGTCCTTGGGCGACAATCAAAAAGCCCACAATCAAGTCGCTTAAAGTTAGATTGGAACGACGTCTTGAAAACATAAACGGCGTTCATTTTAGGAATCCGGCAGTAGGTGATATAATTACTTTCACTCACCCTGTTACCCATACGGAGCACACTTTGACGGTTGTGGAATATGAGAAGCAAGAACTCACGTCGAAGGCGTTCACTCATGAAGAATATGAGTTCCCGACACATCATACGGCAATGACCTATACAATAGAGCCGGAACTGCCGAACAAGAATTTTCAAGTCAGAGATTGTCTTGATAACGATGAGCCGAAGCGCAGACCGAGAAAGCCTTACGAACCACAAGCAAGTTATGATGCTTGTAGTATTGGCATTATTGGCGGAGCTGACGGCCCCACGGCACTGATTATCTCTAACGGAAACAAAACCAAGACGGTGCCTCACGCAGTTCTCTCGGCTCTGCATTTTGAACCCGTAGATGATGTAGAGTGGAAGATCGTCTTCCGTGAGAAACCGATGGAAGATATTGAGGTAGATATTATTCCTTGAAAGGAGTTTTTGAATTGAAAAAGTTTGTATGTGTACTTATGGTACTTATTTTTGCACTTGGACTGTCTGCTTGTAGTGGAGATGTGGTTGCCATTGAAGATTACGAGTGGAAAATGGGCGCTGTTATGAGAAACGACATTGAAGTAGCACAAAACGAGGATGAACTTGTTGTTGCTGTCGGCGAAGAAGATGACATCCACCCAAATGCAAAAATTGTGGATCTTAAACTGGTTGCCAAGGACGGCTCGATTACCATTACTGATGCAACTAATAATAAGACCTACAGCGGAACTTACAAGGTGCAGCAGAAAACACCGAAAGGCACTGACTACGAAGTGACGATTGATGGTATTAAGGGATATGCTACAGTAGCTCCGACAGAATACTATGACGGCTCTGAAGTTCCTACATTGCCAATCAATTTAGGAGAATTTTCCCTTTATTTTACCCCTGTTGAATAGGAGGTTTTACTATGAAAAGCATTAAGCCCGGACGCGGCCCATCAATGATGGGTGGTGTGGTTGGAATATTTATGATTGGGTTCGGTATCCTCTGGACCGTTATAGCTGCCCAGGCAAGTGGTATCTTTGCAATCTTCGGTGTTCTGTGGACTGGCGTTGCCATTGCCATGACAGTGTATAACTTCAAGAATGCCACCGGAAAGAACAGATACTCCGCTTATGATATTACCGAAGGTAATGAAGAACCCGATCCGCTGAATGAGCGATTTGGAAATCCGCAAGCTACCACAGAGAAAAAGAACGATGCAGATAGCAAGTTCTGCCCTTATTGCGGAACGCCTGTTGCCAGAGATTTCGCGTATTGCAATAACTGCGGCAAGAAACTGCCGTGAGCAAAGGAGGCAATGTAATGGAAGAAAACAAAAAGCAGTTTAACTGGAAAACGTCCATAACCGTCCTTATGGCGGTATTGCTGGCATTTTCCCTCTATAAAATTGCCACACTTTCTGACGAGATAGATCATCTCAAATCAAGAAACTCTAACCTCACGGGTGATATTCAGATTTTGCGTGAAGAGATCAACTCGATTTACGATAATGTCGATAAACAATTGAAAAAGCAAGCGAGCCTTATTTCAGGCGTTGATTTTTCCATAGGCAATCCGAGCGAAGATATGAAAACCGTCGAGCTTTTATTGACGGTTGTTCCTAAATTGATTTCCGATGATATGCAGATTTCGGTAACCGTAGATGGAGTTACTGCACCATTAGAAAGAAATGGTAACGAGTTCAAGGGGACGATTGATGTAGGACTTTTTGTAGACTACAATCAATGGCCGTTGCTCTCTATTAAGTCAGCAGGAGAAACAAAGACCGAGTATTTGGAGAATGTAGATATTTCCTATATGTTCTCGCGCCATTTGCCTTCTCTGTATGCAGATATGTCCGGAGGAAGCGGAAAATTTTCGGATGGAACATTAGGCGTTGATTTAGGCTTTACCGTTGAAACCAAGCCGGCTTCTCAAAATGCTCCTGTCACCTTTACTTCGTTTACACTTATTGAGGAAGTAAACGGAAAGGAAATCAGCAGACAAGATATTACTGAAGAAGTACGCAAATCTGGTGAAAGCTATAACACTCAGTATGTCAAGAGTTTTAAGGTTACTTACGGCGACGAGCTGAAGGTGTATGTTATTGCGGAGGATTCTCTTGGCTACATTCATAAAACCTTAGCTCATTACTGGCTTGAACGCGAAGATGGTTCTCAGGCAGAAACGGTATTTGGCGGAGAAATGATTTACGACAAAGACGGCAATTTGTTATATGGAGACAAATCTATTTCGAGTTGGGAGTGAAGCGAATGAAAAGACAATTACAAGGCATTGGAATTTTATTGTTCAGTATTATGATGATTTTGGGTATGGGTGACGAGCCTGTGTTTGATCTCAGTCTCAAATTCTCTCATATCTTTATGGCACTTGGAGTTTTCGGCTTTGGCTGGATGTTCACCAAGGAAAAGGAGAGCAAAGATGAACGAGAAGATAATGAAAAGCATTAGAATTACTGTAAAAGTTCTGCTTTGCATCAGTTTGATTATTGCGGTAGGACTTTTGCTCAATTACATCCGAAATCTGAATCCTACAGCAGATGGTTTTGACGTAACAAATACCATCGCACGTCTGATATACGGAGATGATTATTGGACGTGGGAGAAGTTGACAACGGGAGTTTATACATCGGCATCTATCTTTGTTGTGTTGTTCTGTGCTGATAAAGTTCTTGATGTCATCGATATGAAAAAGAAATAAGGAGGCTAACTATGTTCGGAATCTTACTTTACGACATATTTTTCTTTGCAATACCGATTATCTTGATAGCGCTGTTCGGTGTCAGTTTGTATCGCTACATATCTGCCAAGAAGCAAAACAAGGTTGCACCGGGCACGTTTTCTGATGCTGAAATCAAAAAACGTAAAATTATGCTGATTGTGCTGTCTGTTATTGCCGGTGTTCTTGCAGTAATCGTTGTTGGATTTATTGCCCTTATGTTTATGGCCGTTGCCTTTATGTGAGGTGAGAATATGAAGGATCGCACGTTTTCGATTATTCTCTTCTCGGTCATTGGCGTCTGCCTCGCTTTGACCGTAGCACACTTTATTTATGCGATCTATGCTTACGAACATTGCTCTATTATCTATTTTATTGGAAAGGAGCTGTGGGGATAAATGAAGCTTAGAAAGCAAATCGTTGCGATAGTCTTGATTGTTGCCTTGTTTGTGGCATTTAATTTGAGTATGTATCAACTACTCACCCGCAGACTATCCAATAATTTTAGTGGTGCAACTCAGGCACAAATGATTGATGTGAGGAGTTATCTTCCTCATGAGGAAGGTTCTGACCTTCCAGCAATAAACTCCTCGCTGAAGCTCACAGATAACCTTCCGGTTCTCGACGGTGCCGCAGCATTGGTTCCTGTTTATGCAGCAGTAATTGACAATGTGTATCCCGAAGGCTGTGTTACATACGAAGGCGGAGAATTTTCGGACGATAACTACTACGGCGAAAACTTTGCCGAAGATAGTGCCATGCAGTACAAGAACACTGTGCGCGGTTATCAGGCTATCGTAGATGGTACCACGGATATTCTTTTCTGTGCCGGTCCTTCCGAGGATCAGAAAAAATATGCTGAAGAAAAAGGTGTTGAGTTGGTTTATGTACCAATCGGCCTTGAGGGATTTGTGTTCTTTGTAAATGAGAATAATCCCGTTGATAATCTTACTGTTGAACAAATCCGAAAGATCTATGCCTGCGAATATACCAACTGGAAAGAAGTTGGCGGCGCTAATCGAATTATCAATCCGGTCACAAGATTGGAAGGCAGCGGAAGTCAGACTACTTTTGAAGCCTTTATGGGTGATTATGAAATTGGTCGTAAATCTCCGCTTGCAATCACAGGTGCCTCCATTGGTTTCTCATTCCGATATTATATGGACGGCATTGTTGAAAACGATGCAGTAAAGATGCTCTCCCTCAATGGTGTATATCCCAGTGCTGAAAACATTCAGGATAGAAGTTATCCTATCGTTGCACAGTTCTATGCCATTTATCGCGCAGATAATGACAACGAGAATATTCCTGTTTTAATTGACTGGCTCCTGTCTGATGAAGGCCAGACGCTCATCGAAGAAACAGGATATGTACGTATAAACTAATTAAAGGAGGTTGCCATGACAGTGAAGAAAAAAAGAATAATCGTGCTTGTTGTTGTGGCAGCCATCCTTCTGGCACTTATCATTTGGACGGTTTGGGGCAACACGGCACTGGAATTCAACACATATACGATTTCAAGTGAAAGATTGCCCGAAGTATTTGACGGATACCGTATTGCCCACGTTTCCGATCTGCATAATGCGGAGATGGGCAAAAACAATGAAAAGCTCCTTGATATGCTGCGGGATGCAGGGCCGGATATTATTGCAATCACCGGAGATATCATTGACTCCCGCAATACTAATGTTGAGATTGCCCTGGAATTCACAAAGGCAGCAATGGAGATTGCTCCTTGCTATTATGTGACGGGCAATCATGAAGCTCGTGTATCTGAGTATGACGAGCTAAAAGAAGGACTGATCGAGCAAGGCGTTGTCGTTTTAGATGATGAACGCATCGAGCTTGAACTGTCCGGTGAAACGATTGCACTACTTGGTGTTAACGATCCAAGTTTTCAAACAGATTATTTATTTGGCGATTCCGAAACAGTAATGCAAAGCAAATTACAAGAGATTTCGGATGCAGAAAATGAGTTCACGATCTTGTTATCTCACAGACCGGAACTGTTTGAGGTCTATGCAGACAACAATATGGACTTAGTCCTCAGCGGTCATGCACACGGTGGTCAGTTTAGACTGCCCTTTGTGGGTGGCTTGGTGGCGCCAAATCAAGGCTTATTACCCAAGTATGATGCAGGACTATACACCGAAGAAAACACGAATATGATCGTGAGCAGAGGCATTGGAAACAGTATCCTTCCGTTCCGTTTCAATAACCGACCGGAAGTGATTTTGATAGAGTTAAAAAGTAGTAAAGGTGATACTTGATGAATTTGAAAGCGAACTTAAAATTTATTCTTTTCCCGATAATTGTTGTTGTTTTGATAGTGGCTATCTTTATATATATTTTCGCTGTTAAAGGCCCCAAAACACCAGCAACGATGCAGTTGGTACAAGAGGTGTTTGAATCAAATGGGCTGATGTATGGAGATGTAACTGAGGATTATCGTGAAAAGTGGAATGTGGATGACATGCTGCAGAGTGCGGTAGCTTGTGAAAAGGACGATTTGAGATTTGATTTCTTCGTATTCGACAGCGATGCAAGTGCAGAGCATATAAGAAAACAATATCAAAGTTATATACGTGAAAATAGATACGACAACCCTAATATTGAAGTTTCCGAAGGCGTGAGCAATTATATGCTCTATAGTATAAAAGCAGCCGGAATCTATACTATCAATATGCGCGTTGAAAATACGCTTGTTTTTGCATATTGTAACGAAGAAAATGCTGCTGACTTAAATAAAATCATGGTAGGCATTGGGTATTTTGAGGAATAACTGTGCTACCTATATCTAATTTGGGTTTCGGTAAAATGGAGGAATAGGATTTGGAAAGCAAGCAATGGAAATATCAAATACGAAGCGGTAAAATGCCGATTGTACTTACGCTAATTATGTTTGCAGCATTTGGTGGACTTACTGCATGGCTTTATAGCACAGATAACGGTGCATTTATATTTACAGGTCTGTTTTCTGCAATCCTACTGGCTCTCGTTATCGCA
>ERZ773235.644-NODE-644-length-43715-cov-4.794457_pt1 | contig 43715 bp, 47 predicted proteins | sample MGYA00580522_ERZ773235 | MGnify/ENA primary metagenome ERZ773235 (study PRJEB29015, sample SAMEA2737797) | human gut metagenome | biome: human gut; feature: human-associated habitat; material: faeces | place: China | collected 2012 ...
GGCTGGGCCGTTCCGCTCCGCTTCACTCAAAGCCCCCGGCGCCGCCCCGCCCCCAGTCCCCGCCCCCTTGCGCCTGCGGGCGCGGGGTGGGGGTTCCGCTGGCTGCGGCCAGCGGGGATGGAATAACACATCTTCCCCGGATTTTCCATATAAATGTGGTGAACGACATTGAAAGGGGAATGACCATGCCAAGCGTGTATCTGAGTCCCAGCACAGACGGGTATTGCTTGTGTAGTAGTTTTTTGCATTAAAAATTGATGTCGAACTCGATATGCCTATCTGGATACCAACGAATTTCTTTGATGATGATCCTCCAGAATTCGCGCTTTTGCATGGGAGAAAGGGCACCGTACATATCACGCCAGTTATGGGAGAGCAGCTTCTGGATTTGGGGCAGGTTTGAAGGCCGCGGAGGCTGCTGCTTTATTTCGAGTTCATGGATCTTTTCAGTGATGGAAGCATAGTCCTTTTTGTATTCGTCCAATGTGAGCAGTTCGTTGAGATAGAGATCCTTCAAGCGCGACAGCTTTCCGCGCAGTGCATTGATCTCGGAGCGATAGTCCTTCTCCACTACATTTTCCTGTACGGCGGAGAACTCTGCTTTATAGGATTCCAATTTACACTCAACGGTGTCCAGCAGGTATTTTTCCAGCTTTTTTTCACTGATGGAGCGGTTGTTTCCGCACGGTTTACGGCGGCAGAAGTGGTTAGAACAGTTATAGTGAAAGGTCTTATGATCCTGATTCACCTTGCCGCCGATCCGACCGCCGCAGTCGCCACAGACGATAAGGCCGGAAAACAGGTAGATCCGGTTTTCGTCCGTGCGTTTGATGACTTTACGGCGCATGGTCTGGATCTGGTCATACTGTTCTTTTGTTATGTAGGGGGGACACATCCCGTCGACACCGTAGTATACGCCGTAATAGGCTGTGCTGCGGAGCATCTTGTTTGCCCCTTGGTAGGGGATCGTCAGCCCGAACTCCTCGCGGATATAGTCCTGCGTGGCGGAGACGGAGCCGCAGGCCATGTACTTCCTGAAGAATGCATCGACGGCCAACGCGGTCTGCGGATCTTTGACGAATTTTTTGTTTACGATGGTATAGCCAAGGGGCTTATCGCCCGTCAATGCCTCGCGGCGAAGGCGTTTTCCTTCGTTGATCTTTTTGATGCGTTCGCTGGTGCGGTCAGCCTCATCCTGCGCGACAGCCAGCATGATATTGATTTTCAGGCGGCCGGACGCGGTGGTGGTCTCATAGTCCTCATAGATGGTTTTCCACGACACGTTATGGGCTTCCAGAATATCCTGCACCTTGTAGTATTCACCGATATTGCGGAACCAACGATCCAGCTTTGTGACCAGAACGATATCGACTTCATCCCGCCGGACAGCATCCAGCAGGGCCATCATGGCGGGGCGCTTTTCAATCTTCTTACGGGCGGAGAAGCCGGCATCGGCAAAGACGCCCACGATCTTCATACCGTGCTCCTTGGCGTAGCGCTCCAGGTCATTCTGCTGGTCGTGGATGGACAGGCCGAATTTCGCCTGCTCCTCGGTGGACACACGGGGGTACAGTGCCGCCCGCATGACCTTTCCGTCAGATATGATATTTTTCTCTGACATTTGACATTCCTTTCTGGGTGTGCTACCATAAAAGGGTAGACTACTCCCCTTGTGGTGAGGTGGATCTGTTCTACGCGACTGCTTCGGTGTGCGAGACCGGGGCAGTCTTTTTTTATTTAGATGGAACTAACAAATCAGGGAATGATGCCGTAGTCAGATAGCGCATCGCTGTATCCTTCATCATATCCATCGCTGTATCCGTCGACATAACCGTCTATAGAACCGGCCTGATATCCATCCAAATAGACGGGGTCATCTTCTTCAGTATACCATGGTTGACGCTGCGGGGTACAGGAGCAAAAAAGCGTTCCGATGAGAGCGACTATCATAAGTGGAAGAAACAATCTCTTCACGGCCGCGCCCCTCCATAATTACCAGAACTTACTTGCAGACTTTTTCTCGACACACCTCTACAATTTTTGCGGAGGTGTTATCTGTGAATTACAAAGATTACCAATTTTCCCGTAATGCCGCGTGGCGGCTGCTCATCGACTGCGGTATCACTGAACTGCCCATAAAACCGACGCGCATCTGCCGCCAGTTAGGGATTCCGGTGAGAATCGGCACACCACCCAAAGGCTCAGACGGCTGCGCCATCGTGGTGAACGGCGAGCCAATCATCATCCTGTCGGGCGAACCTGCCGTCACGCGGCAGCGGTTTTCGGCCGCACACGAACTGGGCCACATTCTGTTGGGACATCTGGGCCATGTTGATCTGGTCAACCGAGAGCCGTCGCCGCAGGATAGCCCTATCGAGCAGGCGGCCAATGTGTTTGCATCCCGTCTTCTGGCTCCTGCATGTGTCCTTTGGGGCTGTGGCGTGGCATCGGCGGAAGAAATCGGGGCCCTGTGCGATATCGGGCCGCAGGCGGCGGCTTTGCGTTGGCAGCGGATGCAGGAATTGAACCGGCGGAACAAATTTTTGCTGCATCCTTTGGAGCGGCAGGTGTACGCCCAGTTTCAGGCCTACATAGAAACACACCGGCTTAGAGATCGTCCGGCGCCTCCGGCAGTTGGTCAATAAGAGCCTTCAGAGCGGCGGCTTGTTCGTCGCTCAATTTTTTTTCTACAAAAGTGCCGTCACGGCCACGGATAGTCACAACATTGTGATTCTGGGAGAGGAAATCATCCACCAGAATTGTGGACTGATGCTGATAGTTGCGGGGGCGAGAGAATGGAGATGGCTGAGTGTCGAGATCGTCCAGACACATAAGCCACGACGGGGATACATCGAGCGCTTTTGCCAGTGCGGCGATAGTTTCACGCTTCAGGTTAACGACCAAACCAGTTTCATATTTATGAATGGCGGAAAATTTAACACCAAGTTTTTCTGCCAGTTCGGTTTGCGTCATATTCCGAGCTTTGCGTGCTTGTCTAATGCGTTCACCAGTTGTAGCCATGATTTACCTCACAAATGTTCGTTGTCTTGATTATAGCAAAAACTTTTCCAAAATCAAGAACATTTTTCTTGACAAGACAAAAAAGCGTGATAAAATAAAATTGTCCCAAAAAGACAAAGAAAGGAGAATGACTATGAACCCCGATTTGCTCAAGAGTTTTATTGTTCGGAATGCAGATACGCAGGAGGGGCTTGCCAAGGCCCTCGGCATATCTCTGTCCAATCTGAATGCAAAAATTAACGGAACCGGAGCGAGTTTCCGGCAGGCAGAAATTGCAGCAATCAAGTCCCGCTATCATATGAGTGCGGAAGATGTTGATGCTGTTTTTTTTGCCTCGTAATTGTCTTTTTAAGACAATAAAAAGCTGCGGATATGTGTGAACACAGCTCGCACGACGGCAGCAGAACGCGAGAACATCCACCTCACCACAAAAAGGAGATAAGACATGAAAGAGATCAAAGTGAAACTGACGTTTACCGAGCCGGTGCTGGGCACCTGCCCCGGTGATCCTGACATCTACCGTGCGTTTGTGGCCAGAAACTCCCCGGATGCCGCCACCATGGAGGACGAAGTGGCCGCCATCGGTGTGGCCGGCGTGGTAGAGAAGGGCAAGACCGTCTTTCCGAAGCTGGACGATGGGACGCCGTTTTTCTACGACTACCAGATCAAAGGCTTTTTCAAGGACACCTGCGGCGGACTGCGGAAGGTCAAGGGCACCGTGTCCAGCGGCATCAAGGCGTTCAAGAAGGAGATCGACAAGCTGATCTTCGTGGAGCCACGGAACATCCCCATCCTGTTCGACGGAGAGATGGGGGAGTGTTCCCGCCCGCTGCGGGCGCAGACCATGCAGGGGGAGCGCGTAAGCCTCGCTCTGTCGGAACAGATCCCCGCCGGCGCGACTTGTGAGTTCACCGCCGTCTGTCTGAGCGACGATCATGAAAAGGCTGTGCGGGAGTGGCTGGACTATGGGCGGTTTTCCGGCATGGGACAGTGGCGCAACAGCGGCAAGGGTCGCTTCCGCTGGGAAGAGATTGCATAACGCAAAGGCAATGCATCGCAGTGAAAAGCAGCGTTTAGCAGAGGCACGGCAGCGAAGAGATCTGCGGAGAAATGCGTGGGATTTGCATAGCTATGAATCGCACTGCACAGAAAATCCATCTCACCACAAGGCAAGCGGACACGCAGTGCCCGCATATCGTGTAAACGGAAGGAGTGTTGCGAATGGACTGTTTCAAGGCGGCGCTGGAGTATCTGCTGCAGAAAACGCTGGAAAACAACGGCCTTACCGGAACGGTCATTGTAACAAAAATCGGGCCGGAAGAATCAACAGAGGAGAAAGCGGGGTGATTCCCCGCTGAGGAGGGACAAGCCATGACATTCACATGGATACTCGCCTACGTCGGCGCGGCATGGCTGGCGGCTGCCATTATTCGGCTGGTGGACAAGCTGGGAGGGCGGCGTTAATGGAGACATATCTCGAATTTTTGCGCTCCAAGATCATGCTGGCCAGCGAAACGGGCTTTACACTGCCGCCGGAGGAGATCAACCCGGCGCTGAAGCCGCACCAGCGGGACGCTGTTGTGTGGGCGTTGCGGGGCGGCAGGCGGGCGCTGTTTGAAAGCTTCGGCCTTGGTAAGACCGTGCAGGAGCTGGAGTTCTGCCATCAGGCGGTGTGCCACGAGGGCGGCAAGGCACTGATCGTGCTGCCGCTGGGCGTCCGGCAGGAGTTCACGCGGGATGCGGTGGAGCTGCTGCATTACGCGGCGCCGGAGTACATCACCAGCATGGCGGAGGCAGACAGCGCCGCCGGGAATATCTTAATGACCAACTATGAGCGGGTGCGGGACGGGGACATCGACCCGACGAGGTTCACGGCCGTGGCACTGGATGAAGCGTCGGTGCTGCGTTCCTTCGGCAGCAAAACCTACCAGACGTTCCTGCCGAAGTTTCAGGGTGTGAAGTACAAGCTGGTATCTACGGCGACCCCATCGCCCAACCGGTACAAGGAACTGATCCACTACGCCGGGTATCTGGAGATCATGGACACGGGACAGGCCCTGACACGGTTTTTCCAGCGGGACAGCACCAAGGCCAACAACCTGACACTGTACCCTCACAAGGAGGATGAGTTCTGGCTGTGGGTGTCGAGTTGGGCGCTGTTTATCGGGAAGCCCTCTGACCTGGGCTATGACGATACCGGCTATGCGCTGCCGCCGCTGGATGTTCGGACGCATATCGTGCGGGGCCGGTACGGCGAGGACGCAGACCGGGACGGCCAATTCAAGCTGATGCATGACGCGGCGGTATCGCTGACGGAAGCGTCGCGGGAGAAGCGGGAGAGTATTGACGCCCGCGTGGCCGTGGCGAAGGAGATCGTGGACAGTGATCCGGAGGCGCATTTCATCCTGTGGCACGATCTGGAGGCGGAGCGGCACGCCATCTGCAAGGATCTGCCGGACACCGTGGATATCTACGGCAGCATGGACTATTCCGAACGGGAAAAGCGGGTCATCGACTTCTCAGAGGGCCGCTGCCGCCTGTTTGCCACCAAAAAGAGCCTGAGCGGCAGCGGATGCAATTTCCAGCGTCATTGCCACAGGGCAATTTTCATCGGCATTGACTACGAGTTCAACGATTTCATTCAGGCGGTACACCGAATCTACCGCTTTCTCCAGACGGAGCAGGTGGTGATCGACATTATTTACACGGCGGCGGAAGACCCCATTTACCGTGTGCTAATGGAGAAGTGGAAGCAGCACGAGTACCTGCAAGGCAAGATGCGGGAGATCGTGCAGAAATACGGCCTGAGCGGTTCCGCCCAGACGGAGCGCATGGCCAGAAGCATAGGAGTGGAGCGCGTGGAAGTGAAAGGCAAAAATTACACGCTGGTGAATAACGACTGCGTGGAGGAAACGGCGAGTATGGCCGAAAACAGCGTGGACATGATCCTGACCTCCATCCCGTTTTCCAACCATTATGAATACACCCCCAGCTATAACGATTTCGGCCACAACGAGGATACCCGTCGGTTCTTTGAGCAGATGGACTATCTCAGCCCCAACCTGCTGCGGGTGCTGAAACCGGGTCGCGTGTTCTGCTGCCACGTTAAGGATCGGGTACTGTTCGGCAACGCCACCGGCATGGGAATGCCCACCATGGAGCCATTCCACGCCATGTGCATCCGGCACTATATGCAGCACGGTTTTGCCTATTTCGGCATGATCACCGTGGTCACGGATGTGGTGCGGGAGAACAACCAGACGTACCGACTGGGCTGGACGGAGCAGTGCAAGGACGGCTCCAAGATGGGCGTAGGTTGTCCGGAATACATTCTTTTGTTCCGGAAGCTGCCCACCGACCGGAGCAAAGCCTACGCCGATGAGCCGGTACATAAGACCAAAGAGGAATATACCCGCGCCCAGTGGCAGATAGACGCCCACGGGTACTGGCGTTCCTCCGGCGACCGGCTGGTGACGAAGGATGAGATCATGGCCATGGACACCGGCAAGATCCAGGCGGCCTACCGCAAGTATAGTCGCGGCACAGTGTATGACTACGCCGAGCACGTCCGCATGGCAAAGGAACTGGACGAAAACGGAAAGCTGCCCGCCACCTTCATGGTGGTGGCCCCCGGAAGCTGGACGGATGAGGTGTGGGACGATATCAACCGGATGCGTACCCTGAACACCACCCAGAGCCAGCGCCGCCAGCAGCTCCACGTCTGTCCCCTTCAACTGGACATTGTAGACCGCTGCATCAACCGGTACAGCAACCCCGGCGACCTTGTGTATGACCCGTTTGGCGGGATCGGCACGGTACCGCTGGAAGCGGTCAAGGCGGGGCGGAAGGGCCTTGCCTGTGAGTTGAACAACGGGTATTTCCGAGACGCCGTGGGCTACCTGCAGGAGTTCGAGCGGGAGGATATGAACATCTCGTTGTTTGACCTGATGGGGGAGGTGTCGGGATGAGCCGCAGAAGACCTTTCGTGGAGAAGCGGCTGACGTTGATCCGTACCTGCGGCACCTGCGGAAAAACCTTCTCTACGACCGCCGAATCGCCGTGGATACGGCAGGTGCCGCGAGACGGGAAAAAGCAGGCTACCACTTATTACTGTAGCACCACCTGTTTTCGAGACAGCTACAAGCATGTTGGTTTTTATGACGGAAAGGCCGAAGAACGCCGCCGGGAGAAAGACCGAAACCGTGACAGCCGTGAACGCTGCCGCCGGTACAACGCGGCGCACAGGGAGGAGCGGGCCGCCTACGCCAAGGAGCGTCGGCGGAGGAATCCGGGCCTATGTGCCGCCGACAATGCGTATGCAAGAAAAAAACGCCGCCTGCTGGCGGCTGAGAAAAAGGAGGACGTATGAACACCACACGAGAAGAATCCCAGAGATCCATCATGCAGATGTGCCGTGGAGCCTTTCAGGAGCGCGTGGACTATGAGATGCCGCGCCTGATCGAGAACATCCTCGACCCCAACACGTCTGCCAAGGCCAAGCGCAAGGTGACGATCACGCTGGAGCTTTGTCCCGATGACAGCCGCCAGAACATCGTGGTCAACTGCGCCGTGAAGTCTACGCTGGCCCCCACGCACCCCGCGACCACCATGCTCTATGCCGCCGACAAGGACACGGTCATTGAGATGGCCCCACAGATCCCCGGCCAGATTGCCGTTGACGGCTCGGAGCAGGAAGCACCGGCACACCTGAAACTTGTAAACTGCGGCTAAAAAAGAAAGGAGACATACCATGCTGAAGGAAGCAATTGAGAAAATCGAAGAACTGGCAAAGCCGATCATTCTGGACAGGGATGACCGTACCTACGCCGTGAACAAAGACGGTGAAGCGCAGGAGATCATCCCGGAGGCAGTTTATCAGAGCTGCCTGTCCCTGAACAGTCTGGACGCGCTGGTGCAGATGGTCAAGACGGAAGGAACCTGCGCAGATCGTCCGGACAAGCTCTACCTGTCCGTGAAGGATCACATGACGGTGACGTGCTTCGGCCACCCCCAGCACGACCTGCGGGATGGGCGTATTTTCTACTACGAGGCGGCTGCCAAGGACGTGCCCGGCTGGGACGGCGAAGTGAAGATGCCCTTTGACAGGGCGGCGGTCGCTTTGCAGACGCGCTTTCAGGACGGCGGAGACAGGGGATATGCCCTGACACTGCTGAGTCAGATCACCTGCGGTGCAAAGGTCACCTACAACGACACCGGCATAGCCACCACCGTCGTGACCAACAAGGGCGTTTCGCTCCAGCAGAACAGCACCATCCGTCCGCTGGTGAAGCTGCGGCCTTACCGTACCTTCCAAGAGGTGGAGCAGCCGGAGGGCCTGTTCCTGATCCGTATTGACGAGCGGGGCATTACCTTTACCGAGGCTGATGGAGGTATGTGGAAGCTGGATGCCCGCAGGACCATCAAGGCATATCTGGAGGCGGCTCTGAAGGATGATATCGACGCCGGCCGGGTGGTCGTGATGATGTAACAAAAAGGCGCCCCGCCGGAGCTGGCACTTCGGCGGGGCGGGACTGGCAAAGCCAATCAAATACAAGCCCACTATATGGGAGAAAGTGAGAAAAGTCAATGAGAACAACGAAAATCGTTATTAAAAATATGTTCGGCATCAAGGATATGTCGCTGGGCGGTGGTTCTGTGGAGATATCCGGCCCCAAGGGCAGCGGGAAAACCTCGGTGCTGGATTCTATCCGGTATGCGCTGACCAACCGCTCTGACAGGGACTATGTTGTGCATCAGGGTGCGGATGAGGGGGAGATCATCATCGAAACGGATTCCGGCCTTTCTGTAGACCGGCGGGCGCTGAGCGCCAAGTCTGCCGGAACGGTGAAGGTGCGGGACGGCTCCATGCTTCAGACGCGGCCTGCGGAGTTCCTGTCGAAGATCTTCACGCCGCTCCAGTTGAATCCCGTGGAATTCACCCAGCTCTCCCGGCAGGAGAAGAACCGTGTGATCCTCTCTTTGATCGAATTTCCGTGGGATACCAACTGGATCAGGGAGCAGTTCGGCGAGATCCCGCAGGGCGTGGACTACTCGAAGCACATCCTTGAAGTGCTGGCGGATATTCAGGCGGAGAACGGCATCTATTTCCAGTCGAGGCAGAACCTGAACCGCGATATCCGCAATAAACAGGCATTTATTACTGACATTGCAAAGGATATTCCGTCCGGCTACGACTATGACCGATGGAACAGCTACCCTGTCGGCGAAAAGTACCGCGAACTGGAACGCCTGAAGGATCAGAACAGCCGCATCGAGCGGGCCAAAACCTTCCGGGACAGCTATGACGCGAAGATGCGTGGGATCACCGGCGAACGGGATGTGGCGCTGGCTGCCATTGACAGGGATCTGGCCCGTGAGCGCTCTGAACTGACCGGCCAGATCGAGCGGCTTCGGGCAGAGATCAGCGCGGCGCAGGAGGAATTAGGCAGTCTGGAGTGCCGGCGGGAGGATCGTGCTGCCGTTGTGCACGCCAAGTATGAGACCGCCGTTGCCAAACTGGAAAAGGACATGGGTACGGCCAGCGAGTATGCGGAGGCTGCACCGGCAGATACTTCCGCCTTACAGCAGGAGGTGGATATGGCGGAGCGTATGCGGAAGCACCTCAACGAGTACCAGCGCATGACGGCCATGCAGCATGAGGTGGATGCGCTTACGGAGCAGTCGCAGGAACTGACACGCAAGATCGAACTGGCGCGGGAACTGCCCGCCAAAATCCTCGAAACGGCAACGATCCCCGTTGAGGGACTGACGGTGGAGAATGGCGTACCGCTGATACATGGCCTGCCCATTTCCAATCTGTCCGACGGTGAGCTGCTGGAGCTGTGCGTGGATATCACGGTCAGCAAGCCGGGACAGCTCCAGATCATTCTGGTCGACGGCGCGGAACGGCTGGACAAGGAGAGCCGCGACAAGCTGTACGCCAAGTGCAAGGCCAAGGGCTTGCAGCTGATCGCTACCCGCGTAACGGATTCCGACGTATTGGAGGTAACTGAATTATGAGCGAGAAAACTCATTGGAAAAAGATCGTATCTGACCCGAATTTTATCGGGGAAGGTGATTTTCAGGAGGGTGAGGAGAAAGTCCTTACCATCGACCGTGTGAATGCCAGCGAGACTGTGACCACGGCAGAGGGCAAAAGCACTAAGGCTGTACTGCACTGGAGGGAGCCGGGGAATAAGCCCATGATCCTGAACGTGGCGCGCTCCAAGAACATCGAGAAGGTGGCTGGCAGCGGCTATTTTGAGGACTGGCCGGGTGTCTCCGTGCAGCTGTACATCGAGCATGGCATCAAGGCGTTCGGCGAGGTGGTCAGTGCTGTGCGTGTGCGGCCCTTTAAGCCGAGAGTTAAGAAAGAAGCTCCTGTGCCGCCCTGTGCGGATTGCGGCGGCTCCATCGAAGCAGCGATGGGTAAAGCCCCCGGCTGGCTGGCGGCCTACACCGCCAAGCATTACGGCGTATCTCTGTGCGCCGCCTGTGCCCAGAAGCGTAAGGATACGGCATCGGCCCCAGCACCGGAAGTGCCGGAGATGCCCGAAGCAGACCCCGCCGCAGGTGAGGCCATTGACGGGGAGGTGCTGTGATGCTTCCGATGGTGACAGCGGAGAATTATTTCTCCCGGGAGATGAACATGGCCTATATGGGGGCCACACAGTTCAAGGCTTTTGACCGCTGCGAGGCGGCGGCGCTGGCGGAGGTGCGGGGCGAATACGCCCCCGCAGCCTCCACGGCTATGCTGACCGGAAGCTATGTGGATGCCTACTTCTCCGGCGAATTGCCGGTGTTTCAGGCGCAGCATCCGGAGATCTTCAAGCGGGACGGGAGCCTGAAGGCGGAGTTCGTTCATGCGCAGGACGTGATTGCCCGGATGGAGTCGGACGAGCTGTATATGCTGCTGATGTCCGGAAAGAAGCAGGTGATCCTGACCGGCGAGATCGCCGGCGTCCCCTTCAAGGTGAAGATCGACAGTCTGCTGGATGCAGAGGCCAGCCGTCACATTGCGGAGCAGTTTCCGGAGACGGCGGAGGTCATGGGAATGTGCGACGGTGCCTTGGTGGATCAGAAGGTCATGCGGGACATGGCCAATGTGTGGTCAGATGAGGAACGTGCCAAGGTGCCCTTTGCCCAGTTTTACGGTTATGACATTCAGGGCGCCATTTATCAGGCCATCGAGGGCCATATGCTGCCGTTCATTCTGGCAGTGGGTACGAAGGAGGACGTGCCGGATATCGGGGCGCTGTACATCCCTGATGCTGAACTGGCCGCCAGGCTGGCGGAGGTGGAGGATCGCGCCCCACGGTATCAGGCCATCAAGGAGGGCAGGATCGCCCCGCGTCGATGTGGGAAGTGCGCGTACTGCCGCATGACTAAAAAGCTGCGGGGCATCGTGGATTACCGGGAGGTAGGCGAATGCTGAACAAGATCTTCATTATGGGCCGCCTGACCCGTGACCCGGAACTGCGTACCACGAACAGCGGGACGTCTGTGGCCAGCTTTTCGCTGGCTGTTGACCGGAATTATAAGGGTGCAGACGGTGAAAAGGAGACAGATTTCATTGACTGCGTAGCGTGGCGCCAGACCGGCGAGTTCGCCGCCAAGTATTTCGCCAAGGGCCGCATGGCCGTTGTGGAGGGGCGGCTCCAGATCCGTCCGTGGACGGACAAGGAGGGCAATAACCGCCGCAGCGCAGAGGTGATCGTTGACAATATGTATTTCGGCGATTCCAAGCGCGATGGAGATACGGGCGGTGCCAGACCTGCCAGCGGCCCCGTGAATGTGTCCGCCAACGACTGGCAGGAGGCCGATGAGGATGAAGGCGACCTGCCGTTCTGACGCAGCGGCTCAGATCAAAGAGACGCTGACGGCCCGGGAGGTCGTGGAGTTCTACGGGTTCACGCCTAACAGGAGCGGGTATATCCATTGCCCATTCCATGCGGGCGACAACAACGGGAGCCTGAAGGTCTATGACGGCGACAGGGGATGGCACTGCTTTGGGTGCAATGCCGGCGGAACGGTCATTGACTTTGTGATGAAGCTGTTCGATATATCCTTCCGTCAGGCGGTACTGCGCATCGACAGCGACTTTGGCCTGCGCCTTACATATGAGCGGCCCGATCCCAAGGCGCGGTCTGCGCTGCTGGAAAAGCGCCGTGCAGAAGCGGAAGAGAAGGCCCACCGCCGCGCCGAATATCAGACACTGGCCGCGGAGTACCGGCAGTGCTTTGATACCGTGAAATACTTCCCGCCGGTGCTGTGTGCCGATGGCAGCATCTGGATACATCCTCTGTATCCGGATGCGCTGAAGGCCATGCCCGCGCTGGAAGCAAGACTGGACGAGATACTGGAGGCTGGAATTGGATAATAAACGGGAGATCGTACCGAATTGGCGGTACACAGAGGATGACTTTCTGTACACTACGCTGCCCTATGAGGAACTGCAGGAGTATGCAAAAAATCCATTTGTCCACCAGCGCATGGTCGAAGCCATGGCACGGTACGCCGCCGGTGTTGGATTCAAGCAGTTGAAGAAGTTTTACAAAGCATATCTGGCCGGTCTGAAGCAGAGTTCTGCCGGCGGCACGGTCTATGTGGGAGGGAATCCCACCTGCTTTGACGGTCAGCCGATGGAACTGAACGCCGGAGACTGGGAGGCGGATGACGGCGGTATCAGGCGAAACTTCGGCGGCGTGGACTGCGTGGCCTGTCCGCATCCGGTGATGCCGGTGGAGCGTCTGGTAAACATCGACACCGGCGAGGAGAAGCTGCGGCTGGCGTTCCGCAAGGGCGCTGTGTGGCGCAGGTGCATCGTAGAGAAGCGGACACTGGCCAGTGCCAACAAAGTAACGGAATTGGCGGGAATCGGTATCGCCGTCAACAGCGAAACGGCGCGGAATTTTGTCCGCTACATCGGAGATCTGGAGAACCTGAATTATGACATCATACCGGAGCGGAAGAGTATAGGACGGTTCGGCTATATCGCCGGAGAGGGCTTTTCACCCTATGTGGACGGGTTGATCTTTGACGGCGACGCCAACTTTACCGCCATGTTCCAGACGGTGCATGAGCGCGGCAGCTTTGAGAAGTGGCGGCAGATGGCCGCAGAGGTACGGTCTATGTCGGTAACGGCAAAGATCATGCTGGCGGCGTCCTTTGCATCGCCGCTGCTGCAGCCGCTGGGATGCCTGCCATTCTTTATTCACCTGTGGGGCGTGGACAGCGGCACCGGCAAGACGGTAGCCCTGATGGTAGCCGCCAGCGTGTGGGGCGACCCTGCCGTAGGCAGCTACGTCAAGACATTCGACGGGACGGCAGTTGGTATGGAGAAGACCGCCGCTTTCTTGAACAATCTGCCGTTGTGCCTGGACGAATTACAGCTTGCCAAGGACGCGAAGGGGAAGACAAACTTCGATGTGTACAGGCTGGCGCAGGGCGTTGGCCGCACGAGGGGAAACCGGTCAGGAGGCGTGGACAAGACGCCAACATGGCAAAACTGCATCCTGACCACGGGAGAAAGTCCCCTGACGGGGCAGGCGTCCGGCGCCGGCGCGGTGAACCGTGTGATCGACATTGAGTGCAAGGCCGACCGGGTGGTGATCCGGGACGGTATGCGGGTGTCCGGCGCGGTGAAGCGGAACTTCGGCCACGCGGGAAAGGCGTTTGTGGAGAAGCTGTATGCCGCCGGGGACGATGTGCCGCAGGAGATCACGGAACGATATCAGGAGTTGTTCCGGGCGCTGTCGGCGCAGGACACCACAGAGAAGCAGGCCATGGCGGCCGCAGCGGTGGTGCTGGCGGATGAGCTGGCCTGCCGTTGGATCTTCAACGGAACGGAGCAGCCCATCACCGTGGAGCAGATATCGGAGTTTCTGGCGTCAAAGGCGGCGGTGTCCGCCGGTGAGCGAGCCTACAAGTATTTGTGCGACTGGGTGACGCAGAACTCCAACAAGCTGATCGGTAAGTCGGAGACCATGGACGTGCTGGGTGCACTGGAGGAGTATAGGGCCTACATCATTCGGTCGGTGTTTGAACGGGTCTTGCAGGACGCGGGCTACTCCGTTGGCGCGACGGTATCATGGTTGAAGCAGAAGTGCCTGATCGAGACGCGGGGACGGAACAACACCAAGGCCCGCCGGATCAACGGCGTACCGACGGAGTGCTTTTGCCTGATTCTACCCGATATTGAGACAGAAACAGAGGAAGTAGACGAATTACCGCTGTGAATGTGGGACAACGTGGGACATGTGTCCCACACCCGCAAAGCCTTTGATACCAACGGTTTGCGGGTCATTTTTGAAAGGTGTGGGACAGTGGGACACCCATACACACCCTATAAGGGGCTGTGTGTAGAGTGCCTATGTATATTGAGTGAATATATACAACACACACGAAAGACATAAAAAAATCGCGTTTTTATGTCCCACAGTCCCACGGTGGCCGCAAACCCTTTGGCACCAACGGTTTGCGCGTGGGACAGGCAGTCCCACAGTGTCCCACATCCCCACAGGAATAGGAGGCATGACATGGAATTGCGCGATTATCAGCGCGAATGCATCAAGACCATAGAAGCGCAGCCGCCGGGGTCGTACCTGTGCCAGATGGCCACGGGGCTGGGCAAGACGGTGACGTTTGCCAACATACCACGGCAGGGCCGCAACCTGATTTTGTCCCACCGCGAGGAGCTGGTGCGCCAGCCCATGAAATACTACGATTGCAGCTACGGCGTGGAGCGGGCGGGAGAGCACAGCCACGGCGAGGAGGTAGTGAGCGCCAGTGTACAGACGCTGGTGCGGCGGCTGGACAAGTTTGCACCGGACGCCTTTGACACCATAATCGTGGATGAAGCCCACCACGCGGCGGCCAACACCTACCGGAAGATACTGGACTATTTCAAGCCACGGCTGACGCTTGGATTTACCGCCACCCCCAACCGGGGCGACAAGGTGCGGTTGGACACGGTGTTCTCGGACATCATCTTTGCCCGCGACCTGCGATTCGGCATCCAGAACGGCTATCTGTGCGACATCTACTGTATGCGGGTGGATATCGGCTACGATCTGAGCGCCGTACATACCCGCGCCGGAGATTACGCGCCGGGAGAGCTGGACGAGGCTATGGAGGGTACGGCGGACGCCATTGCCGAGGCTTACGGGAAATACGCCAAGGGCGCCACGCTGATCTTCGCCGTCAGCGTACATCACGCCAATGAGATCGCGGCGAAGATACCCGGCGCTGTGGTGGTGACGGGCGAGACGAAGGACAGGGCGGCTATCATCGAGCGGTTCACGGCGGGAGAGATCCCCTGCATCGTCAACTGCATGGTGTTCACCGAAGGGACGGATATTCCACGGGTGGAGACGGTCATTATTGCGCGGCCCACCCAGTCCGACAGCCTGTACAGCCAGATGGTGGGACGGGGCCTGCGGCTCTACCCCGGCAAGCCACGGCTGACGCTGATCGACTGCGTGGGCATCACGGGGCGGGCGTCCATCTGCACGGCTCCGTCGCTGCTGGGTATCGACATGACCAACGTACCGAAGGCCAAGCAGAACGAGCTGGAGGGGCTGCTGTTTGAGCTGCCCATGAAGGCACTGGCCGCATCGGATTGCCCGGAGAGCTGGATCCGAAATGTGGAGATCGTAGATCTGTGGGCCAAAGAGCAGAAATACCAGACCCACGATGTGAACTGGTTCAAACTGCCGGACGGGTCGATGGTGCTGTCGCTGCTGGGGCATGAGCGGCTGGTGCTGTCACCGCAGGATGAGCTGGGTATGACCCGCATCACGCTTGGTGACCTGACATCGGACAAACGGCCCATGCAGAGCGCGCTGGACAGCTGCTATGTGTGGCTGCTTCGGCAGCGCAAGGAACAGGCGTATATCTGGAATACGCAGGAGGTCAGGCGCTGGGGGCGGAATCCCGCCACGGATAAGCAGCTGACGATGATCCGGAAACGCTGCAAGGGTTTTGACACGGCTGGCCTGACAAAAGGGCAGGCCAGCCAGATCCTTAACCGCCTGATGAGCAAAGGAGGAAGGCTGTGAAGCTGTACATTTCACGGGAAGCAGACCGCGATCAGGTCTGCATAATCCTCTGCCGGAACGGCTACACCGTGCGGCAGGGCAAGAGCAAGAGAGACACCGGAGACACCAAGAAATCATCTTATGTGGAGGTACTGGAAGATGGCATCGGAAAGACAGCATCAGCAGGCGGTCATGAAGTGGTCACGTCAGCCGACGGTGCGTGAGCAGTGGCCGGAACTGGCGCTGCTGCACCACATCAAGAATGAGACCACCGGCGGCGCGGCGGAGGTAGCCGCCGACAAGGCTATGGGCGTCAAGAAAGGCGTTCCCGACCTGTGTCTGCCGGTGGCGCGGAATGGCTACCACGGCCTGTACATCGAAATGAAAACGCCCAGCGGAAGAGCGTCGGAGGCCCAGCGCTGGTGGGTAGAGCATTTGATGGCGCAGGGATACTATGCCGCCGTGTGCCATGGCTATGAAGCGGCGGTACACATCATCACATGGTATCTGGCGCTTCCGAAGGAGGTGCGGTGATGGCGGAGGTATCCAGAGTGGAGCGGGCCGCTATGCAGGGGGAGCCGATGCCCACCGGATGCTCATGGCAGGAGATGACGGAGTACATTGCCCTGCGCGCCCTGTACTGGGGTTACCGGCACAAGGTCTTCACACGGGAGGAAGCCAGCGCCATGAAGCGGCGGCTGCGAAGCGAACTGGATAACGTGGAGCGCGGATATGCGTTTGAGCGGAAGTGCTGGGACAATGCCGCACGGCGCTATAAGGAGACGGAGCGAGCCAAAACCGCCTACCGGAAGGAGCGGACACTGACGGCTGCGGACGCTTTGGCGGCGGTGTTGGACGGGCTGGGCAATGACTAATTTGGCCTGTGTTTTTTGGCGGTATTTTGGTGAGATACTTTCCGCCTTTTTTGCTGAGAACATAAGTATCTCGGAACGGAAACGCCGGAAGCCGCTGAAAACAAAAGGCTTTGCACAGCATAACCAACCAAAACGCATACCTCTGTTTTGAGGGGGTGTTTTGGTTGGCCGCGGAGGAAATTTTTACAGGGTAAAGTATCTTCTCCGCACAGTTGAAGGAGGACAGCATGGTATACGCACAAGAAACATTTGACGGCGAGATCATCGTGGACAATTTCGCCGGCGGTGGAGGGGCATCAACGGGCATTGAGATCGCCACGGGCCGGTTGGTGGCGCTGGCCGTCAACCACGATCCGGCGGCTATCCTGATGCACCGCACCAACCACCCGTACACGGAGCATTTTCAGGCGTCCGTGTGGGACATCGACCCCAAAGCCGTGTGCCGGGGGCGGCCTGTGGGACTGGCGTGGTTTTCGCCGGACTGCAAGCACTTTTCTAAGGCTAAAGGCGCCGCTTTGGTTGACCGGAAGATTCGCGGCCTCGCGTGGATCACCCTGCGGTGGGCGGCAACGGTACGGCCCCGCGTCATCATTCTGGAGAATGTGGAGGAGTTTCGGACGTGGGGGCCGGTGCGGAAGGGAAAGCCGGTGAAGAAGCTGGCGGGCACCACGTTCCGGAAGTTCATCCGACAGCTGGAGGAACTGGGCTATGACGTGGAGTATCGGGAGCTGATCGCGGCGGACTACGGTGCGCCCACCTCCCGCAAGCGGTTCTACCTGATTGCCCGCTGCGACGGACGGCCCATTGTGTGGCCGGAGCCTACCCACAGCAAGACCGGCGCGGACAGACTGCCCAAGTGGCGCAGCGCGGCGGAAATCATCGACTGGAGCCTGCCCTGCCCGTCGGTTTTCGCAACAAAGGCGGAGATCATGGACAGGTACGGCCTGAAGGCGGTGCGGCCGCTGGCGAGTAACACCATGCGCCGCGTCATTCGCGGTGTGGACAAGTTCACCATCCGCAGCGGCAAGCCGTTTATCGTGCCCACGGGGTACGGTGAGCGAAAGGGGCAGGCACCCCGCGTGCATGATCTTGACGCGCCGTTACCCACCGTGGTCAGCACCGGCAAGGAGAACCTGTGCAGGCCCCTGCTGGCGCCCGTGACGGTGACCAACACCAGCAACAGCGTAGGCGGAACTGTCGGTGCGCCGGTACATACCGTGACGACCGCAGGGAATCAGATGCTGGTAACGCCGAGCCTCGTAAGCATCGGGCAAACCGGCGGCGGGGACAGGATCAGAGATATACGGGAGCCTGTACCAACAACGGTATCGAAGCAGGAAGCCTGCCTGGTGGCCCCGTCTCTCATCCAGTACCATACCGAGCAGGCGGAGAGTGTCCGGGCGTCCGGACTGGGTGCGCCCATCAACACCGTGGACGCCTCCAACCGCTACGGCCTAACCTGCGCCAATCTGGTGGAGTATTACACCGGCGGGCGTCCGCTGGATGTGGCAGAGCCCATGCACACCGTCACCAGCCACGACCGCGAGGCGGTGGTAGCGGCCCATGTGGTGAAGTTCAAGGGCGACAATGTGGGAACGCCGCCTTCGGAACCTTTGCAGACAGTGACGGCCAGTGCCGGGAAAGAGCGGGCGTGCAGCGGAGGGACATTCGCCGTGTGCAAGGCGTATCTGGCAAAGATGCGCAGCGGTGACGATCTGGACCACTGGCCCGAGATTCGCGCCCTGCTGAATGAATTCTGCGGCTACACGCTGGCAGAGGATGATGTGCTTCTGCTGGAGATCGGCGGCGCGCTGTACTACATCGCCGACATCGGCCTGCGGATGCTGTCTCCCCGTGAGCTGTACAACGCCATGGGATTCCCGCCGGACTACATCATCGACCACGATCACGAAGGGAACGAGTACAAGAAAAGTGCACAGGTGGCGCGGTGCGGCAATGCGGTGTGTCCGCCGGTGGCGTCCGCGCTGGTGCGGGCCAACCTGCCGGAATGGTGCGGCGTGCGCATCACCACAATGGCGCAGCTGCTGGACTGCGTGGCGGTGTGAGGAGGGGGCAGTGGAATGAGCCTTGAAGTATGCCCGATGACGCTCAAGGAGGCGAACGCCTTTGTGGAGCAGCACCACCGACACCATAAGCCGGTGGTGGGACACAAGTTCTCCATCGGCTGCACGGACGGTATGAAGATCGTGGGCGTTGCCATTGTGGGCAGACCGGTGAGCCGACATCTGGATGACGGCTGGACGCTGGAGGTCAACCGGCTATGCACAGACGGCACCCACAACGCCTGTTCCATGCTATACGCCGCCGCTTGGCGGGCGGCGAGGGCGATGGGCTATAAGCGGCTTGTAACCTACATACTGGACAACGAAAGCGGCACGAGCCTGAAAGCCAGCGGTTGGAAATGCGTGGGACAGGCTGGCGGCTTGCGGTGGACAGGAAAGCGCAGACCGGAGGTTGACCTATACCCGGCACAAATGAAAATTCGGTGGGAAAAGGAGGAGTGACGTGAATTGTCACGGATGCAAATGGCTGGATGAAAGCAGAAAAGGCCCAGCGGGGAGTGGGTATTGCGTCATGGTGGAAAACAGTGATCAGGGAAAGTGTTACCGTGATTGGCTGTTGAAGCACCGGGAGGAATATGCCCTTGGCAGAAAGGAACTCCCCAGCATCAAGGTCAGAACACCCGAAATGGAGCGGTGTGAGCGCTATGAAGCTGGAGACTTTGCTACGAGGTACAGAAAGGAGCAGGTATGAAAAAAGATGAGATCGTGATTGCACTGCGGTGCTGTGCAAGCCCGGAAGTGGATTGCAAGGGGAATTGCGCGTTTTTCGGTGCGAGCAGCCCCAACGAAGATTGCAGCCAGAAGAAAAATACCGCTGCCGCTGACCTGATCGAGAACCAGCAGCGGCACATCGATGCACTGTTGCAGGCCAACGCCGCCCTGCGGGATACCGTACTGCGGCGGGATGCGCAGATCGAGAAGATGAGCGAGGGACTGGCGCAATTTGCCGCGGCGGTGGCGGAAAAGGAGGCGATAAAAGATGAACCGAGATGATGAACTGATGTTTTACATGGAATGCTGGCGCGATATGCAGAGTTTCCTGGCGGAAGTAGTAAGGGACAATACGGGCGAGTATCCGTTTGCGCAGGATGTTCTGGATCTAATGCACAGCGTCGAAAGAAAGCACGGGGGATGACAATGGCTGAATACATTGAGCGAGAAAAGGCGAAGCGGCTGTTGCATATCGAATACGCCTACGCCGCAGAACAACTCTTAGACGAGATCCCCGCTGCTGGGGTTGCCCCGGTGGTGCACTGCTGGGAATGTGAGCACAGCTATGAAGCTGTGGGTGGGCGCTTCTGCACCTACGGCGTCTGTGTGGACTGCGAGGTGCCGGACGACTTCTACTGCGGAAATGGAAAGCGGGGTGAGACCGGTGAAGGATGAGATTTGCCCCTACGGCAGCGACTGCTTCACCTGCCGTCTGCCGGACTGCCGGTGCGCGGGAAGCTGTGCCAGCCGGTACAACCGCCTGCCCGGTGAACGGACGAAAAGCGATGCGGCGCGGAAGGCGTATAGGAAAAAGATGGAGAAGAAGGAGGGCACGAAAGATGAATGAGCAGGAGGCGGCGAAGGTGCTGCGGGACTATCTGGAAAACAGGGAGATGCCGGCGGTGGTATATGCGGCCATCTGTCTGGCCGTCGACCGGCTGGAAGGCGGCCGGGGCCGGAGCGTCATGGAGTATCGGGAGGGCCGGGTATGAGCAGGGCGCGGAACCTCTGGTGGGGGTACGTCCGGAACATTCTGCGGGAATATCCCCGGGTGACGGCGGAGGAACACCGGGCGGTGTCCGCTGCGATCCAGACCACCCGCACCAGGCGGGACGGCGTGGAGCGGATGCGGGTGGTGCGCATGACGCTGTTTGACCGCACCCACACACTGGAGGGCGCGGCGGCGTGTATCCCGTGCAGTTATGCCACGGCGAAACGGTGGCAGCAGGACTTTATACGCGATGTGGCGTTATATTACAGGTGTAATAACGGACTGTCGATTAAAAATTGAGCCAAAACGGCCCAATAAATGTGCTATGCTCTGGATGTGGACGGCTCACGCCATGTACACCTCCTTAGGGGCGGCGGCATTGACAGCTCCTTGCGGTGCCGCTGCCCATATCGGCGCTGTAGCTCAGATGGCGAGAGACACGCAACGCGGGTTCGAGTCCCGCCGGCGCCGCAGATGTGGGCAGAGGGAGAGGGCCGGGTCGTCCATTTGGACGGCCCGGTCATTCTTTGTTTTCAGGTGTGGATATGGCGACAATGCGAGAACTGATAGCTGAATATGAGGATTCGCGGGAGCTGCTGACCGGACGCATCAAGGAACTGCGTGCGGCCATGAAGGAGACGGAGGCGGCGGATGAGTTTTTCTGCCTGAAGCGGCGGCTGCGTGATCTGGAGCAGCTGCGGACGGAGCTGGGCAAGGTACTTCGGTATATGCAACTGTGGTACGGAGGGAAGGATAATGGCAAAGAGGACGATGGGCACGAACTCCGGGAGCATGACCGCAGTGGAGTTCGTGGCCGAGCGGATGATCTACGAAAAATGGCTGCGCACCTATCTCGATTCGCGCGGTGCAATGGAGATGAGCAATCGTGGCTTGAAGCGGCTTTTGGATCTGATGATCCCGTTGTACATCCGTAGGGAATTGTCCCCTCGCCAGCGGGAACTCCTGAAGCTGCACATGATGGGGACGAACGGGACGCCCATGAACATGGTGCAGATCGCGGCATATCTGGGCATAAACAAATCCACGGTATGCCGCACACTTAAACGGGCACATCAGAGGCTGGCGCACCAGATGTCCTATCTGATGACCGGCTATAAATACATGAGGGACGCCGCCGAGGAGGACGCGGAGTAAACGGAGGTGAGCGTGTGGCAGGGGGAGCAGACAACCTCATCCCGTTCAGCGAGAGAAGCAAGGAAGAAGCAAGGGAGTGCGGACGTGCCGGCGGCATTGCGTCAGGCATTGCACGGCGGCGAAAACGGAGCCTGAAGGAGGCTGCCGACCTGTACCTGTCGCTGCCGGTGTCGGATAAACGGAAGTGGAACAGGATCGCGGCGCGGTATGTGGAGCCGGAGGACATCGACAACCAGATGGCCATGATCGTGGGCATGGTGGATGCGGCGGCCGCCGGTGATGCACGGGCGGCACGGGTCATAGTGGATCTCATCGGCGATGACACGGATGCGGACAGCAGGGCCGTGCAGGTGATCATGGACGAGCCGCTGGAGGAATACAGCGAATGAAGCAGCTCAGGATACAGCAGCCCAACCCCAAGCAGGCGCTGTTTTTGAAGGCAAAGACGAAGCATGTGGCTTTCGGCGGCGCCAGAGGCGGCGGCAAAAGCTGGGCCGTGCGGGTAAAGGCACAGCTGCTGGCGCTGCGGTATACGGGCATCCGCATCCTTATCGTGCGGCGCACATATGAGGAACTGCGGCAGAACCACATCCAGCAGCTGAGGGTGGAGCTGAACGGCATTGCCCGCTATAACGTGACGGAGAAGCAGTTCAGCTTTCCCAACGGCAGCGTGATACAGTTCGGATACTGCGCCAAGGATGCAGACCTCGACCGGTATCAGGGCGCGGAGTACGATGTCATCTTTCTGGACGAGGCGACGCAGCTGTCAGAGCACCAGATGAAGACCATCACCGCCTGCGTCCGAGGTGTCAATCGCTTCCCGAAGCGTGTCTACTACACCTGCAATCCGGGCGGGCAGGGGCATCAGTACATCAAGCGGCTGTTCATCGACCGGCGCTTTGAGGCGGAGGAGATCCCGGAGGAACACAGCTTCATCCAAAGTCTGGTCACGGACAACAAGGCGCTGATGGCCAGCCAGCCGGATTATGTGCAGCAGCTGAAAGCGCTGCCCCATACCCAGCGGCTGGCATGGCTGGAGGGCCGGTGGGATGTGTTTGAGGGGCAGTTCTTTGAGGAGTTCCGGGATGAACCGGCACACTACATCGACCGGCAGAACACCCATGTGATCAAACCGTTCCGCATACCACGGGACTGGACGATATACCGCTCCTTCGACTGGGGCTATGCACGGCCCTTTTCCTGCGGGTGGTGGGCGGTGGACTATGATGGCGTGCTGTACCGCATTGCAGAGCTGTACGGCTGTACCGGCACACCCAATGAGGGCGTGAAGTGGACACCGGACAAGGTCTTTGCGGAGATACACCGCATCGAGACGGAGCACCCGTGGCTGCAGGGCCGGACGGTGCAGGGCGTAGCAGACCCGGCCATCTGGGACAAGTCCACCGGCGAGAGCGTGGCGGAAACGGCGGCCAAGCATCAGGTGCTGTTTGCCAAGGGCGACCACAGCCGCATTCCCGGGTGGATGCAGGTACACTACCGGATGCAGTTTGATGCCAACGGCATGGCCATGCTGTATGTGTTCGAGAACTGCAAGGCGTTTATCCGTACCATGCCGCTGCTGCAGTACAGCCAGACGGTGCCGGAGGATCTGGACACCGCGCAGGAGGATCATGTGGCAGATGAGGTGCGGTATATGTGCATGGCACGGCCCATCAAGCCGAGACTGCCGGCGGAGCACGACCCGTTTCTGGACGATCCTGCCCGGGTGGCACTGGAACTCCGGAAGGAGGATCTGGCACCGCCGGTCAGGAGGCCGAGAATGCAGATCATAAGGGAGGACAACGATGCGTGAAACAGAGACTGTACGTTCGGCACAGGAGCAGGCAGCTGCCGTGGATGCGGCGGTGCCGGCTGTTGGCACGGAACAGATCCGTGGGGCATGGGAGACACTGCGCCGGTACAAGCAGGGCAAGGCAAATCTGGAACAGCGCGTGGTGGACGCGGAGAAGTGGTTCCGCCTCCGCCACTGGGAGTGTATGCGCAGGGAGGAGCAGGGGGAGCAGGTAGAGCCTGCGTCCGGCTGGCTGTTGAACTGCATCATGAACAAGCACGCCGATGCCATGGACAATTTCCCGGCACCCAACATCCTACCCCGGGAACGGGGAGATGAGGAGGAGGCGCAGCGGCTGTCCTCCATCGTGCCGGTGATTCTGGATCAGGCGGGATTCGAGAAGACCTACTCCGACCATGTGGACAACAAGCTTATCGGCGGCACCGGCGTGTACGGCGTGTTCTGGGACGGCACTGCCTGCAACGGGCTGGGCGATATCGACATCCGGGAGACGGATGTGCTGAACCTGTTCTGGGAGCCGGGAAAAGAGGATATCCAGGAGAGCCGTGACCTGTTCCACACAGAACTGATGGATAATGATGTGCTGCTGGAGCAGCACCCGCAGCTGGCGGGAAAGCTGGGCGGCACGGGGGCGTTTGCCACGGCGAAATACGCCTATGACGATGCGGTGGACACCAGCGCCAAGTCTGTGGTGGTGGACTGGTACTACAAGCGCCTCGTTGGCGGGCGCACGGTGCTGCACTACTGCAAATTCGTAGGGGACACAGTGCTGTATGCCACAGAGAACGACCCGCAGTATGCGGAGCGAGGGCTGTATGACCACGGGCAGTACCCTTTCGTATTCGACCCGCTGATTCGGCTGAAGGGGACACCTTGCGGTTTCGGCTATGTGGATATCGGAAAGTGCCCGCAGGAGTATATCGACAGAGGCGGGCAGGCCGTTCTGATGAATATGCTGGCCAACACCAAGCCGCGCTTTTTCATCCGCTCCGACGGCGGTGTGAACGAGGAGGAGTTCGCGGATCAGACACGGGCCTTTGTCCACGTCACCGGCAATCTGGGCGAGGACAGCATCGTGCCCATTACCGGAAAACCTCTCAGCAGCATCTACCTGAATGTGCTGACCCAGAAGATCGACGAACTGAAGGAGACCACCGGCAACCGTGACATCTCGACCGGCGGCACCACCAGCGGCGTGACGGCGGCATCGGCTATCGCGGCCATGCAGGAGGCGGGCAGTAAACTCAGCCGCGACCACAATAAGAGCGCGTTCCGTGCATACCGGCAGGTGATCCTGCTGGTGGTGGAGCTGATCCGCCAGTTTTACAGCCTGCCGCGGCAGTTCCGCATCACCGGCGAGGACGGCGTGCGGGAGTTCATCACCTACACCAACAGGCAGCTTCAGCCGCAGGTACAGGGGATGGACTTCGGGACAGACATGGGGCTGCGGCTGCCGCTGTTCGATGTGGAGATCACGGCACAGAAGCAGTCCCCGTACAGCAAGATGAGCCAGAACGAACTGGCCCTCCAGTTCTACAACAACGGCTTTTTCAATCCGGAGCTGGCGGATCAGTCGCTGGCGTGCCTGGAGATGATGGATTTTGACCGCAAGCAGGCCATCATGCAGCGCATTGCCCAGAACGGCACCATGTACCAGCAGATGCAGCAGATGCAGCAGCAGATGGTCATGCTGATGCAGAAGCTGGCCGCCGTGACCGGCGACACCGAAATGCTGGCAGCACTGGGCGGCGGAGCGGTGCCGGCGCAGACACCGCCGGCAGGTAATGCAGATGCTGCGGCGGCCGTGCAGGGGAACAGTGTGGCCGGTGGGGATGAACGGAAACTGGGTGAGAGCGCTACCACGAAAAAAGCGCGGCAGCGTGTTGCAGACGCCACAGCACCCGCGTAAGGAGGGACGGCATGGTCAGGGTGAGATTCGAGCGCAGAGGAGAAACGGCGAGTCTGACCGTGTGCGGCCACGCCGGATATGCGCCAAGGGGACAGGATATCGTCTGCGCGGCGGCATCCATGCTCAGCATGACCGCTGCCGCCCGTGCCAGCGCACTGGGACAGGTGCGGACGCTGGATATGCAGGAGGGCAGTATGCGGCTTGTCTGTGAGGCTGCGCCGCAGGTGTTGGAAGCGCTGGAAACAGTCAGGGCGGGATTCGCCGTGCTGGCGGAGAAATATCCGGCACACATCAGTTTGACAGGGGCGGCAGACCGCCCTGCCAATACAAACGGAGTCGCCCGCCAAAGGGCAGGAGGAGAGCAGAATGAAGAAGTTTTTTGACGGCTGTATGGATCTTCAGCTTTTTGCTGAGGGCGAAGGGGAGGGCGCCGCTCCCAAGTCGGGCGAGGGCGCTCCCGCTGCGGCGGAGGGTGCAGCACCTGCCGCCGAGGTGCAGGAACAGCAGCAGGAAAAGCCGGATCGCGGCGCTGCGTTTGAAGCGCTCATCAAGGGCGAGTACAAGGATCTGTACGATGCCCGGGTGAAGGAGACTGTGCAGCGCAGGCTGCGGGGCACCAGAGAGCAGGTGGAGCGTCTGCAGGCCATGATGCCCATGCTGACGGTGTTGGGTCAGCGGTACGGCGTAGACCCCAGCGATGTGGCGGCACTGTCGCGTGCCGTGGATGCGGATGAATCCTATCTGATCCGTGAAGCGGAAAAGAAAGGCATTTCCCCTGACACGCTGCGGGAGACATGGCGGCTGGAGCGGGAGGCCACCAACCTCCGCCGCCAGATGGATGACTACAGGGCCGAGCAGGAAACGCGGCGCATCTACGGCGAGTGGCAGAAGCAGGGAGAGCAGTGCAAGCTGCTGTATCCGACCTTTGATCTGGAGGCGGAACTGCAGAACGAGGATTTCTGCCGACTGCTGCGCAACCGCGTGAATGTGCAGACAGCCTATGAGGTCATCCACAAGGACGAGATCATTCCGGCGGCCATGCAGGTAGCCGCACAGCAGGCGGCGGAGAAGGTCACGGCCGCTGTGCGGGCCAACGCCGCCAGACCTGCCGAGAACGGCAGCAAGGGTTCTGCGGCATCTGTGGGAAAGATCGACGTGGCCAACATGACAAACGAGCAGATGGACGACATCCGCAAACGTGTGCTTCGGGGAGAGCGCATCACGCTCTGACCCGAAAGGAAGGAGAGGTATGAAAACCAATATGAATAAGCTCTATCAGGCGATGGCGGCAATGATGATGCTGCAGATGTTCGCCGATCCCAACACCAACGTGACCACCGACACCGGTATGTCGGTGGAGAACAAGACGTTTTACGACAAGGAACTCATCCGCACGGCGGGGCCCCAGCTGGTACATGACCAGTTCGCACAGAAGCGCCCCATCCCAAAGAATGGCGGCCAGTCTGTGGAGTTCCGTCAGTTCGGCGACCTGCCCAAGGCGCTGACTCCGCTGACCGAAGGCGTGACCCCCAACGGCAAGAAGCTGAGTGCCACCGCCAAGACGGCCACTGTCAGCCAGTACGGCGACTATGTGACCATCTCCGACAAGCTGGATCTGACGGCTATCGACCCCGTGGCGCTGGAGGCTGTGGACGTCATCGGCAAGCAGATGGGCCTGACGCTGGACACCGTGACCCGCAATAAGCTCCATCAGGGCCTGCAGGTCATGTATGCGCCGCTGCGCAGCTCCGCCGGTGCGGAGACGGAGGTGTCCAGCCGCTCCAAGCTGGATAAGTCCGCCGTGCTGACTGTGAAGCTGGTGCAGCAGGCTCGCACGGAGCTGAAGGCCATGAACGTGCCCACGTTCGATGACGGCTGTTATGTGATGATCATTCATCCCTATTCGGCCTATGACCTGAAGCGCGACCCTGAGTGGCGTAAGCCCCATGAGTATGCGGACACCCGCCAGCTGTACAACGGCGAGGTCGGCATGGTGGATGGTGTCCGCTTCGTGGAGACTTCCGAGGCGAAGATCTACTGCGGCGAGGATCTGGCATCCAACAGCCGCACGCTGACGGTAAACGGTGCGGTATCCAGCGCCGGCAAGACCGTCAATTTCGATGGCGGTACGGTGGCTGCCAATGCACTGGCCGGTCGGTATGTGCTCATCGGCGATAAGCGCGTGAAGGTGGTCAGCAACACCACTTCCGCACTGACGCTGGATACCGCCATCACGGCGGAGGACAATGCCGTCATTTATCCCGGTGAGGGTGGTGCCGGCGGCGGTGCCGTGTTCGGCAACCTGATCTTCGGCAAGAACGCCTACGGCGTCACCGAGATCGAAGGCGGCGGCGCGGAGACCATCATCAAGCCCAAGGGCAGTGCCGGTACTGCCGACCCCCTGAACCAGCGTTCCACCGTAGGCTGGAAGGCCATCAAGACCGCTGAGATCCTGGTGGACTTCTACATGATGCGCGTGGAGTGCGGCAGTGCGTATTCCGCCCGCGCCCGTGCCAACTGAGGAAAGGAGAACAACGATGGACAATAACGAGAACAACATGACCATGGCCGCGGACGTCTCTGACGGTGGCATGACGGCCCCCGCCCCGGAGAACAACACCACGCCGGAGGCTCCCAAGAAGAACAGCCGGAAGAAGGTGGCGCCGGAGATTCCCGTGGAGGAGAAGGTGACCATCAAGCTGCCCCGCACCAAGGACGGCCCCAAGGAGGTCATGGTGCGCGTCAACGGCGACAAGTACCTCATCAAATGCGGCGTGCCTGTGGAAGTCCCTGCGAGTGTGGCAGAGGTGCTGGAGCACGCGGAGGAGATGGCCATGGAGGCCATGGAGTACGAGGATTCCGTGCGCAGCGAGTGATTCGGGACGAAAGCGGGGGAGGTCTGATCGCCTCCCCCGCTTTTGAGAAGGGAGGTATACCGATATGCTGGGGCAGCATTTGCGGGTCACAGATGTGATTACCGCATTCATGAAGCGAGAAGGCGGCATCAGCTATGAGCAGGCCAACGAGTGGTTGCGGCAGTTGGAGACCACTATTATGCGGGAGGTGCTGATCCCACACGGGGAAAAGGTGGACGATCCCGATATGCTGCTGTATGGCAGCGATACGGTTCTGACGGCCCCGCCGCCCTACGCGCGGATCTATGACCTGTGGCTGACAGCACAGGCGGATCTGGCCCATAACGAGATCGCCAAGTACAACAACTCCATCACAACCTTCCAAGCGGAGTATGACCGCTTCACCGGTTGGTATAACCGGACGCACAGGCCAGTGGGGGAGAAGCTGAAATTCTGGTAAGGGGAACAGCATGAAATATCCGACTTTGAAAGTGCCCTCCGCAAGCAGGGACATGGTATCCGTGTTCGGCGGCTATGACCATAACCTGAAGATCGCGGAGGGCGCATTTTATGACATGACGAATATGTCCTCTGCCGACTATCCCATGCTGTCCACCCGCCGCCCACGCGGCACGGTACAGCAGTTGGAGGAGCCGCAGGGACTGATCGCCAAGGATGCGCTGGCCATCGCGGACAAGGGAAAGCTCTATTTCAACGGTGCGGAGGTCACAGGTCTGACGCTGGCCGACGGGGAGAAGCAGATGGTAAGCATGGGAGCGTACCTGCTGATCTGGCCGGATAAGAAGTACCTGAACACCAAGGATCTGACGGACTACGGCAGCATGGAAGCGGCGTTCGGGAGCACCGGCAGCGTGGTGTACTCACTGTGCATGGCAGACGGTTCCGCACTGGGAGCGGTGCATTCCGCAAAGCCGGAAACACCCGCTGGCGGCGATTATTGGTTGGACACCACGCAGGAGCCGCACAGCCTGCAGGTATACAGCGAGGCAACAGGCTACTGGTCTGCGGTTGCAACGGTGTATACGAAGATATCTGCGGTGGGCATCGGTGCAGCGTTCGAGGAGGGGGACGGTGTCAGCATCTCCGGTGTGGCCTACGCGGGAGACAGCACCGTGGTCAAAGAGCAGTTCGAGGAACTCAACGGGACAAAGGTCATCTTCGCAAAGGGCGATGACTACATCGTGGTGGTTGGACTGGTGGATATTACCTACGAGCAGACGGTGGGCAGTGTTTCCGTGCGCCGCACCGTGCCGGATATGGATTTTGTCTGTCAGGCGCAGAACCGGATCTGGGGCTGCAAGTACGGCATGGTGGACGGTGAGGTGGTCAACGAGCTGTACTGCTGCAAGCTGGGGGATTTCAGAAACTGGAACGTGTTTCTGGGCATTTCCACCGATGCGTGGCGAGGTTCCGTCGGGTCTGACGGCGTATGGACGGGGTGCATCAACTATCTGGGCTATCCCACGTTTTTCAAAGAGAATGTGATCCATCGCATCTCCGTATCCTCCAGCGGCGCCCATCAGGTCACGGAGACAGTGGGGCGCGGGGTGCAGCAGGGAAGCGGCAGAAGTCTGTGTGTAGTCAATGAAGTGCTGTATTACAAAGGGCGCACGGGCGTGTGTGCTTATGACGGTTCGTTTCCTGGTTCCGTGGGGACGGTGTTCGGAGCGGAACGGTATGGCCGTGCTGTTGCCGGCGGCTTTGGCGGGAGGTATTACCTCAGTATGCAGGCAGCGGACGGTAAATGGCATCTGTTCGTCTACAACACGGAGCGGGGCCTGTGGCATCGGGAGGATAACACCCATGTGATGCAGTTTGCCGCGATGGATGATGACCTTTTCTACATTGACGCGGACAACGGGCGTCTGATGTGCATTGAAGGGACGCAGGGAACGAAAGAGGATCGTGTGGAGTGGATGGCCGAGACGGGCATCATCGGCTATAACTACCCCGATAGAAAGTATCTGGGCCGCTGCAATATCCAACTGAGCGCAGAGGACAGGCCCTCGCTCAGGCTGGAGGTGAAGTATGACGATCACCCGTGGGAGGCGCTGCGCGGCGGCGGAACAGTCAGCGGTATCCAGACACTGACCATTCCGGTGATACCCCGGCGGTGTGACCACTTCCGCCTGCGGCTGTCAGGCAAGGGCATGGTGCGCATCTTCTCTTTCACCAAAATTCTGGAAGTGGGGAGTGATCTGTGATGTATCCGACACCGCCTGTATTGCAGGGCACGTCATCGCGGCAGCTGGAGGACGTGCGGCGGTATCTGTTCCGGCTGGTGGAACAACTCAATTCAAGCGCCGACAGCCTGCCCGGTGGGGTACAGGCTGTCTATGCGCCCGCCGCATCCAGCGGAAAAGTTCGCACCGTCGGAGAAAAGACGGAGCTGAACCAAGTGCAGGAAGAACTGAAGACGCTCATCATAAAGACCGCCAGTGTGATACAGAAAAGCGTGGATGCACTTCAGACGAGGCTGGAGAGCGAGTATGTGGCGCAGTCGGAGTTCGGCACGTTCCGCGAAACCATGAGCAACGAGATCACCGCAACGGCGCAAGGACTGGAGCAGAGCTTCAGAACGTACAGCGAGATCATGGACAACTACATCACCACTACCAACGGATATATCCGACAGGGTGTGGTGGGATACGAGGGGCTGACACCGGTCATCGGCATTGCCATCGGGCAGGATATCAAAGTGACCGGAGCCAAAGAGACAGTAGGCGGTGTGGAGTACGAAACCATCGACACCACACAGAATATGTCTATCTGGACGGCGGATAAGCTGTCGTTCTATGTGAGCGGGCGGGAAGTGGCATATTTTGCCAACGATGCACTGACGGTGACGAACATCCACACGGGCAGCATCACCATGGGCAGCTGGACGGTAGATGCATCCGGCGGCTATTCCATTCGATGGACGGGGGAAAACAGCTGATGTCGACATCATATTCATGGGGCAGTGCGCCCACCATCCCGCTGACCATCTCTGACAGCATCACAAGGGACAGCGGCAGCCGGTATTCCGGCTATCTCACCATATCGCTGGGGCCGCTGGGCGGCGTTTCGTATTTCGGCTATAACATCACCGCCACAGTGGACGGTGAGACAAAGACCATCAAGGACAATCTGCCAAACCAGTGGAGCGACGGCGCGTACAGCGCCAGCTGGTATATCTCAGGCAGTTCTTATTCCAGCAGTGTATCCATCAGCGTGTCCATCAGCTCCAACAGCGGCCGCGCCGGCCTGAGTGTAGGGTATACCGCGTATATTGGCACTTACGATGACCCTGCCACGGAGCCGGCATCTGTGCCTACACTGAGCGTATACACAGCCAAACTGGGCGGCAGCGTTATTGTCTACACCAACCGGCAGAGCAGTTCCTACAAGCACACCATCTCCTACACCGTGGGAAGCGCCAAGGGAACTATCGCGTCCAATGTGGGGGCGAGTACCACATGGAGCATCCCCACCAGCCTCATTGACAAGGTGACGTCAGCAGGTACCAACTGCACCATTACGGTGGTGACGAAGTACGGCAGCTCCACGATAGGCACGAAAACGGTGACCCTGACACTGTATCCGCCGGATGGGTATACACCCACGGTACAGAAGGGGTGGGCCACGGCTACCTACGACAACAGCGGAACAGCGGCGGCGAGTATTGCGGCGGCCATAAAAGGTTTTTCCAAGGCAAAGGTGACCTTCAATAGCGCCAAGGTGACAGGCAATTACGGTGCGACTATCCAGAAGTTCACCGTTACATATGCGGGAACCACGGTGACGGCCAGCAGCGGTGTGGCGCGGACAAAAATCATTTCGGAGTTGAGTGCGTCGCTGATCTGCACGGTGGTGGATTCGCGGGGCAACAGTACATCGGAAACCATCCTGCTGTCATTGAACGACTATGCACCGCCCACTATCACGGGGGCCAGTATCTACCGGTGTGATGGGGAAATGCTGCCGGCGGATGCAGGGGAGCATATCGCCGCTAAGGCTACCGCCAGATGCACGGCGCTGGGCGGAAAGAACAAGGTAACACTGACGGCGGCCTACCGTGCGTTCAGTGCATCGTCCTATTCGGCGGAAAAGGCCATGAGCAGCGGCACGGCGGTCATGGTCACAGGAAATACCGTGGTCAGCAACGCCGTCAGCTATGTGGTGCGCCTGACGGCAAAGGACTCTCTGGGTAAGACCACCACATTCGAGAAGCTGATCCCCACGAGGTCTGTGACCTTCAGCCTGCGGGAAGGCGGCAAGGGCGCGGCCTTTGGCAAGCTGGCAGAGCGCGATGTGTTCGAGTGCCAGTTCCCCGCAGAGTTCAACAATGGCGTTACCATCACCGGGAGTACAAAGATCGTGGACGGTGACGGCACCAGAGAACTGGCGGACTACATCAAAGCAAAGGCGGGGACACCGCTGACGGCGTTGGACATCTACCCCGTTGGCAGCATCTATCTGTCCGTCAACAGCACAGCTCCGACAACGCTTTTCGGAGGAACGTGGGTACAGCTGAAAGATCGCTTTCTGCTGGGCGCCGGCACGACCTATACCGGCGGCAAGACTGGCGGCGCGGCCACAGTGGCGCTGACGGAAGCGCAGATGCCCGCCCATAACCACGGCGGTGTTACCGGATCTGACGGCGAACATAGCCACAGTTTCTCCGGAAACAGGAACAGCGGCAACGGACAGACGGCGGAGGGCAAGGGCACATCAGACAGCTATTATACGCTGTACACCGATGATGCCGGTGAGCATACCCACAGCATCAGCTCCGCCGGTCAGGGACAGGCTCATAATAATATGCCGCCGTATCTGGTGGTGTATATGTGGCGGCGGACAAAGTGATTTTTGGAAGGAGGCCGGGAATATGGCATTTTCCTACACCCCGTATCAGGAGAGCGAGCGTCTGCGGCGTTTGGCCGAAGAAATGGCGAGGCATGATGCGGAAAAGCCCTCCCAGTGGACGGGCGGACAGTACGGACAGCAGCGTGATGACGCGCTTTCCAAACTCCTGAACAGGGAGAAGTTCAGCTACGATGTGAACGGCGATGCACTGTATCAGCAGTATCGGGACAAGTATGTGCAGCAGGGTAAGCAGGCCATGCAGGATACCATGGGACAGGCGGCGGCACTGACCGGCGGCTACGGCTCCACCTACGGACAGGCGGTGGGACAGCAGCAGTATAACGCCTACCTCCAGAAACTGGGAGACGTAGTGCCGGAACTGTATCAGCTGGCCATGAGCCGCTACCAGATGGAGGGTGACGAGCTGGAGAAGCAGTACGCCGTGGCAAAAGACCTCTACGATACGGAGTATGGACAGTACCGTGATACCATGCTGGACTGGCAGGGCCAGCGGGACTATCTTTCTGACCGCTATGATAACGAGCGCAGCTATGATTACAGCCGTTGGAGCGACGGGCGTGATTTCGATTATCAGGGCTATCGTGACAACGTCTCCGACGATCAGTGGCAGCAGGAGCAGGAGGAATCCAAACGCCGGTGGCAGGCTGAGTTCGATGAGGACAAGCGCCAGTTTGATGAAAATATGGCGTGGCAGCAAGCCAAGGCGGCGGCCAGCAGAAGCGGCGGAGGCAGTTCCTCCGGCAGATCCGGCAGCGGCTCCAGCGGCGGTACATCTCGAGCCGGTTCCAGCGGCAATCTGGTAAGCGTGCCCGGGTACGGCGAGATCAGTTATGATGACGCCGAGACGCTGGAAAGGCAGGGATACATCAAACTGCAGGGCGTGGATAAGAAGGGAAAGCCTATTTACGCCAAGACGGGTAAGAAGAATTACACGAATCCCATTATGATGAGCAGATAAGGAGGGAAACACCATGCCGAGACCCACAGGCAGCACCGCCAAGGAACGTATTCTGGCCCGTGCCAAAGCTATGGGCGGTGCCACGGAGGACAGCCGCAGTGACGATCATATCGAAACGACGGCCAGAGAACGCATCATGTCCCGTGCCCGCCGTATGGGCGAGGTCAGCCGCGCTGAAGAACTGGCCAGAGAGATGGCACAGGAGGAGCAGCGCCGCAGTCAGGAAGAAAAAACGGCGCGGGAGGGACGCACCTCTCGCGGGCGCGTGGCGGACATCGCTGCCTTCGGCGCCGGGAATTACGGCGCGGACAAGCATATTTTCGGCGAGGGGTACGATGTGGGTGAGGGTTTGATGACCGGTGCAGGAGTGGGCCTGACGCAAATCGCCAAGGCCGGCAGCTCCGCCGGCGCATGGCTGGAAAACCTGCTGGGCGACTTTGCCAGAGAGGGTACCAATGGGTACTGGAATCCGGATACCAGTAAGTGGCTTTTCAACCGCTGGAACAAGTCCATTGATGAGGAGGCTGAGGGTGTTCGCCAGCGTCATGCCGAAAACACCGCAAAGGGCGGCAAGGCGGCGCAGACGCTGGAGGATCTGGCGGCGGCTACCGTGGCCGCGCTTCCGCAGGCTGGCGCAGCACTACTCACTGGCGGCGCCAGCACTGTTGCCACGGCGGAGCAGCTGGCCGCACGGGCGGCGGCATCGCAGGGACTGACGGGCACTATCTCCCGCGCCATGCAGACCATGGCCAAAGACCCTAACTTCCGGCTTTCTTTCGCACAGGTGGCAGGCCCGGGCTACGAACAGGCCAAGGCGGATGGCGCGGACGATCTGCGTGCGTCTCTTTACGCCGTGGGAAATGGATTGCTGAATGCCGCCGTGGAGGTGGGCGGCGGTATTCAGACGCTGCCCAATGAATTGGCAGGCGGTACCTCCGCGTGGAAAGCGTGGGTGGACTCCATGCTGGACGAAGGAAAAGAAGAAGTGGTGCAGGGCGTCATTGAGCGGGCCATGCAGAACACCATGTACGGAAAGGACAATCCGCTGGTGGGCGTGGGAAACGGTGCGGTGATAGACCCCGCCACCGCAGCGGAGGAGTTTGCCGGCGGCGCCGTGGTGGGCGGCATCCTGTCCGGTGGTCAGATCGGCGTACAGCACGCCATGTCCCGTGTCTATGACGCGCGGATGCAGGAGCGCCAGCGGCGCTATGAGCAAGCGGTGGCAGCGGCCAGAGAGCGCGCTGGTGTCAAGGGTACATATCAGGCGTCTGAGGATGGCAGCACGTCCTACAAAGGACAGGCGGCCGCTGTGGACGGCGTGGACAAGGGCGGCAAGATACGGCTGTCCTCCGGCGAGTCTGTTGACCCTGCCGATGTGCGCTTTGCAGACCAAGATACTGCCGACGTCTATGAGGGCCTTATCAATGCGGACATGACCGCCGATGCCCAGACGGCACTGGCCCGCGCCTATGAAGGCGGGGACGGATGGAATTACCTGCTGGGTGTGCAGGAAAGCTACCGGGCAGGGCGCTACAACACCGACCTGCGGGAGGACGGCTTTGCTGCTGACCTCACCGAAGGACAGCGGCGGCTGGCCTATGAGCTGGGTGTCGCCCGCCGCCGTGCAGACGCAGCGGAGAGCAGAAAAAACGCCGCCCCTTTGCAGAGCGGCAAGCTGGTCTATGAGCAGGGCGTGGACACGTCCCGGTTGTCGAAGATGCAGAGAACCAGCCTGAAGCTGGCGGATGTGCTGTCCCAGACGGTGGGCGGCGAGGTACATATCTACTCATCCACCCAGCAGACGGACGGGCGGCGCACCGTGGATCAGGCCAATGTAGCCGCTATGCTGGGGGATGCGCGGGAGGCACCCAACGGCTTTTATGACCATACCACCGGCAACATCTATCTGGACATCAATGCCGGAAGCAACGGCGAAGGGACGATGCTCTATACCCTCAGCCACGAATATACCCACATGATCCGGCAGCACGCGGCGGAGAGCTTCAACAAGCTGGCGGACTATCTGTTCAGGCAGTACAGGGAGAACGGACAGGACACCGAGGCACTGATCCGCGCCAAGATGGACGATCTGGGACTGGAATATGATGCCGCCTATGAGGAAGTGGTAGCCGACAGTATGGAATCCATGCTGACCGATACCAATGCCGCCGAGAAGATCGCGGCGCTGAAAAAGACTGACCGGACACTGTGGCAGAAGCTGAAGGATCTGGTGGGTCGTCTGGCGGCCAGTGTGCGGAAGCTGTATGCCGACATGAACCCCAACAGCGAGGAGGGCCGCATGGTTCGGCAGATGGGGGATGCGCTGGAGCGCATGAGCGACCTGTTCGCAGAGGGACTTTCCAACGTCAGCGCCGGCGGGAAGGGTGAGGGCGGTACCAAGGTTTCCAAACAGGCACGGGATTATTCCTACGCCGCATTGGCAGCCAAACCGGATATGCAGGTGACAACAGTGGATGATGTCGTGCGCTACGACGCTGACAGCAAAATGCGGAAGGATATTATTGCCAGAGCCATTGCAGCGGCAAAGAAGGTCGGCAGCACCAACGAAAATGGGAATGCTGTTATCCATGTGGATGATACGGACACGGATGTAATCCTGAGTGCAAAGGGCTTGCGGCACGGCCTTGACCGCCGGTTTTCCACCAACGCCCCCGTGACCCTGAAAGCGGGAGAGATTCTGAAAAACGCCGTCCGTATCAACGAACTGACGCCGAAGAAAGACACCGTTGATGCTTCCTATGTGCTGATTGGCGCTGCCAAAAACGCAAAAAACGAACCGTACATCGTACAGTTCGTTGTCAACAGAGCGTCCAATGAAGTAACGTCCGTGGATGTTCTGTATTCGATAGGCACAAAAACAGAACCGGCTGGGAGCCTATCCCCAGAGGTCACGGGCGTACCCGCTACTCTAACCGGTTCTACTATCAGTATATCCAGTTTGCTCAACTATGTCAACAGGTACTTTCCGGATATCCTGCCGGAAAGTGTCCTGAAGCATTATGGATATACGGCGCGTCCCGATGGCGAATTGGGCGAAAGCGCACTGTTTCAGCAGCGCGGAAGTTCTGACCGTGAGATCCTTGCTGCGGCGCTGGAGAGCGCGGCTCAGACCGACTGGGAACGGAAGATGCTGGCGGAATACAAGGGCGCCATCGGCAGGGCGGAGACCTACGAACAGCGTATCGCAGCGAACAGGGCGGAGCTGAAGGAACTCTCCTTTGCCAAAGGGAAGCGGGATACAGCCCGCATTCAGACGCTGAAAACGGAGATCACCAAGGATACGAACCGGGTCAAGGCTGTGGACAGACAGCTGCTGGAACTGGAGGCGACCCGCAGTTTGAAAGACCTGCTGGCCCGGGAAAAGGAAGCAGTTAAGAAGCGAGAGGAAGAAAAGCGCCGGAAAGCGGTGATGGAGTACCGTGAGGATGCCAAGGAGCGTCTGAGCGTTCAGACCTATCGCAAACGGGTAGAGGTCAAGGCGGCGCACCTGATGGATATGGTGACGACCAACACGGACAAGAAGCACGTCCCTGAGGGACTGAAAGAACCGTTGGTGCGGTTCCTGTCCACCCTGCGCTTCGACAGCCGTCAGAGCCAGAAGGGCGGAGAACCCACGAAGCGGGATGCGCGGTACATCGAGGCACTGAGCAGACTCCAGAACGTTTTGGAGCGGCAGGCAAAGTACAACGAGGGGGATACCACTGTGGACGGCAGCGCCTTTGTCGACCTGCCCAGCGGTTTCACGGAGAAGATCGAGGAGCACATCAAGCTGGCGGAGCAGGCAATGAAGGGATTCGACAGCGAAACGGATTTCGTCTACAACATGAATGCCGGACAGCTTCAGGATCTGAGCTTCATTCTCACCGTTCTCAACAATTCTATCAGCAAGGCAAATCAGATGGCGGTCAACCGACACTTTGCCGCTGTGGACGAGGCGGCGGAGAAAACCATCGCCGAGCTGGGAACACTGGGCGGCGCCAGCCGTGCGGTCGGGAAGGTGACGGATTTCCTGAATTGGGAAAATACGCTGCCGTTCTACGCATTCAGGAAGTACGGAAAGGCCGGCGAGACAATTTTTGAGGAATTGCAGGACGGCTGGGATCGTCTGGCATTCAACACCAAGGCGGTCATGGATCATGCCGAGAGTGTCTACACCAAGGAGGAAGTGCGGGAGTGGAGCAAAAAGCTGCACACCGTTCAGCTGGGCAGCGGAAAAGCGGTGCAGATGACCACGGCACAGCTGATGAGCGTGTATGCTTTGGCAAAGCGGCAGCAGGCCATGGGACACCTTATGGGCGGCGGTATCCGTGTGGAAGATATCAAGCTGGAAAAGGGAAAGGGTACGATCAAACAGGCAGACCCGTATGTGCTGACGCAGGAGGACATTGCCAACATGACCGCCATGCTGTCTGATCGGCAGATCGAGGTGGCAGACGCTTTGCAGAAGTATATGACAGAGCAGGGCAGCGCGTGGGGCAACCGTGTGAGTATGGAGCGCTTCGGCTACCGCGCCTTCACAGAGCCGGTCTATTTCCCCATCGAGTCTGAGCCCAGCAATCGGAACGCCATTGATCCGGAAGCAAAGGCGAACGATATGTTCCGCCTGCTGAACCTGTCTGCCACCAAGGGCCTGACCAGAAATGCCAACAATGCCATCGTGGTGCGGAACATCTTCGATGTGTTTTCAAACCACATGGCAGATATGGCAAAGTACGATGCGCTGGCGCTGCCGGTGCTGGATGCCATGAAGTGGTACAACTTTAAGACGCAGACCAAAAACGAGACGGGGCAGGTTTTTACGCAGACCGTGCAGCGTTCCATTGAGACAGCATTCGGCAAGGGCGGAAACAACTATTTCACCACACTTATCAAGGATATCAACGGCACCAAAGAGGCTGGGCGCGGCGAAGGATTCTGGAAGCGGGCCATCTCCAGCTACAAGGTGGCGGCCGTGGGCGCAAACCTGCGTGTGGCGCTGCTGCAGCCGACCGCATATGTCCGGGCCGGAGCTGTGATCGACGCCAAATACCTGGCACAGGCGCTGACTGCCAACCCAGCTAAGGTGAAAGCAAACATTCAAGAGATGCAGGCGCATTCCGGTATCGGCCTGTGGAAGTCCATGGGATTTTTTGACACGGACATCGGACGCGGCATCCGCGCCCAGATCAAGGGAGATATCAGCGGAAAGGAACAACTGGCGGAGTGGTCGATGAAAGCGGCGGAACTGGGCGACAGCATCACATGGGGTGCCATGTGGAATGCCTGCAAGCTGGAGGTGCAGGACAGGCAGCACCTGACAGGAGACGCACTGCTGAATGCTGCAGCGCTGCGCTTCCGCGAGGTGATCTACCGGTCGCAGGTGGTGGATGGCACCCTGACGCGCAGCCATACCATGCGGGACAGGAGTACCTTCAAGAGCCTTGCCACCGCCTTCATGGCAGAGCCGACCATGAGTTACAACATGGTGCTGGATGCCTATGACCAGTATGCGCAGGATGCCCGCCGACTGGGCAGCCGGAAGAAAGCGCTGGAAAGGAATAAGGGCAAGCTGACGTCTGCATTCCTCGCCTACACCTCCAGCCAACTGGCGGCGGCTGTCGCGGAGAGCATCGCGGATGCATTCCGTGACGATGACGACTATCAGACCTTTTTCCAGAAATGGTTGGAGGCGTTCTGGGGTAAGGACGGGAATCTGCTGTCCGACCTGAACCTGCTGGGAAAGATCCCTGGCGTCAAAGATATCATTTCCATCGCTACCGGCTGGGGAAATGACCGTATGGATACGGCGTGGATGGAGAATATGGTCAAGGCATATCAGGCATGGGCGGAGACGATCCGACTGGCCACCGGCAAGCAGGATAAACCGACAGATGCGACCTACAATGGAAAGATGACCACCTACGGCAAGATCTATAAGACCATGCAGGGCATGAGCCAGCTGTTTGGCCTGCCGGTGTCGGCAGCCATGCGGGAGGGCAAGGTGCTGTGGAACAATTCCATCGGCGCATTGTACCCCGACAGGAAACTCAAGACCTACAAGGGAAAAGAGGAAAGCAACATCCAGTACGCCTATCAGGACGGTTATATCGACGAGGAGCGGGCGGTGGATCTTCTGCGGGAGAAGGCAGGGTACACCGCCGGCGAGGCACAGTTGGAGGTCATGAAGTGGGAAAGCGGTGCCAGCGGTAAATACACGGTATATCTGGAGGCGGTGGAAAGCGGAGAGAACATGGGGGCTATCACCCAGAAGTATCTGTCCTACGGTGTAGAGCCGAAGCAGCTGTCTTCTGCCATCACCAGCTATTTCAAGCCCATCTATGTAACGCTGGGGCCGGCAGACAGGGCCACCATGAAGGGATATCTGCTGAACGCCTATGTGCGGCTGGGATACGACCGCGACAAAAAATCCAAGGATATTGACAAGTGGCTGGAGGATAAGTGATGAAGCACTTCTAAATATAATGAGGAAATGGGGAGAGAAAAATGTACATCACAGGCGATACTATCATCCACGCGGCAGCCATCGTCACCGCCATCGGTGTCCTCAGCGGCGTGGTAGTGGCGGTGGCGAAAATGGTCATCCGCGACAGGCACCAGAGCGAAACCATCAAGGCGATGCAGGAGGAGCAGACGCTGATCTGCTACGGCCTGCGGGGCGCATTGCAGGGGCTGATCGAGCAGGGCTGCAACGGCCCCTGCAAGGACGCGCTGGACAAGCTGGACAAGCACCTCAACAAAGAGGCGCATCACCACAAGGAGATTTAAGGCCGACAGGCCGGAAAGGAAGTCGCTATGAAGCTGAACAACAAGGTATATGACGCCCTCAAATGGATCGTGATGATCGTGCTGCCCGCGCTGAGCGCGTTCTACGTGGCGCTGGCGCCCGTGTGGGGCTGGCCCTACGCCGAGCAGGTGGCCATGACCATCTCCGCCGTGACGGCCCTGCTGGGCGCCCTGCTGGGCATTTCCACGGCGCAGTACAGGAAAAACTGCGGAACGGGGGTGTAAACCATGCCGACGGTAAAGGCCGTGGTGGCGCTTCTGGATGGCGAAGTGGGTTATCTGGAAAAGAAGTCCAACGCCCAGCTGGACAGCAAGACCGCCAATGCGGGGTACAACAACTTCACCAAGTATACCCGTGACATCGACGCCGCAGGCATCAACGACGCCCGGTATCAGGGGCAGGCGTGGTGCTGCAGTATGGCCATTTGGCCGGAGCTGCATCTGGCGGGGAAGGGGGAGGCGCAGAAGCGATTCTACTTGCCGCAGCCGTCCCGGTGCAAGGCGTACAACTGCGAATGGCTGGCCGGATATTTCCGGAGTGCCGGTGCGTGGTACACGGTGCCGCAGGTGGGTGACTTCATCTTCTTCCGGACGTCGCGTTACAGCTACGCGCACGTGGGGCGCGTGGTGGCGGTGGACAAGTCCACTGTGTACACCGTGGAGGGAAACACTTCCGGCGCCAGCGGCGTGATCGCCAACGGTGGAGGCGTTTGCCGAAAGTCGTATGCGCGTTCTTCCTGGAACATTGTGGGATACGGACGCCCCCGCTGGGAGCAGGGAGAACAGGAGGAACACGATGAAGGGGGGGACGAGACGGTGGATATGAAGGTGCGCATTCTCAAGCGCGGCATGAAAGGCGCGGACGTCAGGACGCTGCAGGCGGCGCTCATCGCCTACGGCTTTTCCTGCGGCAGCGCCGGAGCGGACGGCGACTTCGGCAGCGGCACCGAGACGGCGCTGAAGAAGTTCCAGACCAAGTACGGACTGGGCGCCGACGGTGTTGCCGGCAAGGGCACCTGGGGCAAGCTGCTGGGGCAGTAAATTGCAAAAAACTACTACACAAGAGATACCCAAGCACACAGGAATACAACCCGTACATCACCGGCGCCGGCAGCGAGGAGTACTTTATGAACCTCATCACCGACGCCATGGAGCCGTACCTCACCGCCAACACCATCCGCTTCGGCCGCAACACGCCGGAGATGACGGCGGCCAGCTCCATCCGGCAGGGAAACGCCGGGAACTACGACTTCTATCTGGCCCTCCACTCCAACGGCAGCACCGACGGCAGCCGGGAGGGTACCGTCCGGGGCGTCATTGCCTTCTACTACCCCGGCAGCGCCAACGGACAGCGGGCCGCCGACATCTTCGTGCGGAACCTCAAGACCATCTATCCGCTGCCGGAGAAGGTCTACACCCGCTCCACCACCGCGCTGGGGGAGGTGCGCCAGCCCCGGATGCCCGCCGTGCTGCTGGAGCTGGGCTACCACGACAACTACGCCGATGCCCGCTGGGTGCAGAACAACATCCAGGCCATCGCCGCCAATCTGGCGCTGTCCCTGACGGAGTACTTCGGCCTGCCGTTCATCACGCCCCTTACGCCGTGGCGGGGCACGGTGCGCACCCAGTCCGGGAGCCTGAACCTGCGGGACTATCCGTCCATGTCGGGCCGGGTCGTCGCCCAGCTGCCCTCCGGCACGGCGGTGACGGTCTACGGCCGCACCGGAGAATGGTACAGCGTGGGCTATCAGGGCCATCTGGGCTATGCCGCCGCCGCGTACATCCAATAGGGGGGCGCGGCTGGCAAAATCGGTGAACTGCCTAAAAAACACAGGTCATTTTTCCGGTTTGCCCTTGACAGTTGACTATAATATGTTTAATATTGTAAAGGATTATCATCGGGAGGACAGGGGTACCTTTCGGTTATTTTCTAAGGCACATCTTGTGCCGACCCATACTAACCATTACAACATAGGAGGAATGCACCATGACCGCACAAGGTTGGATCGTGGCAGTCCTCTCCTTCGCTGTTGCCTTCGTTCTGGGCTTTGCGGTATGCACCCTGATCCGCCGCCGCAAGGAAAGGAACGACCAGCGCAAGATCGAAGACGCCGAGCAGGAAGCTCTGCGTATCGTCAACGAGGCCATCAAGAGCTCTGAAAACAAAAAGCGGGAAGCGCTTCTTGAAGCAAAAGAAGAGATTTTGAAAAACCGCAGCGAATACGAGAGGGAAGTGAAGGAACGCCGCGCCGAGCAGCAGAAGCAGGAGCGCCGTTTGCAGCAGAAGGAGGAGAATCTCGATCACAAGACCGAGATGATCGAGAAGAAGGAGGAGGCGCTGGCCCAGAAGCACGCCGCCGCCGACAAGGAGCAGGAGGAGATCAAGCTCATCAAGCGCAGCCAGACCGAGATGCTGGAGCGCATCTCCGGCTTCACGGCGGAGCAGGCCAAGGAATACCTGATCGCGCAGGTGGAGTCCGAGGTGACTCACGAGACGGCGCTGAAGATCAAGGAGATCGAGGCCCGCGCCAAGGACGAGGCCGACCAGCGTGCCCGCGAGATCGTGGCCACCGCCATCCAGCGGTGCGCCGCCGACCATGTGGCCGAGATCA
>ERZ773235.651-NODE-651-length-43355-cov-5.950600_pt1 | contig 43355 bp, 34 predicted proteins | sample MGYA00580522_ERZ773235 | MGnify/ENA primary metagenome ERZ773235 (study PRJEB29015, sample SAMEA2737797) | human gut metagenome | biome: human gut; feature: human-associated habitat; material: faeces | place: China | collected 2012 ...
TTCTCCATAAAAGATACTAATTTTTAGGCGAATTTTAATTCCGCCAATGAGTAATAAATAATGATTATAGACATCATACAAAAAAGATGCATTGCGGATTGTTCGGCAATGCATCTTTTTTTATTCTTTATTTTTTATTCATCGGAATACACAGAAGAAACGGAGGCATTCCTGTTAATTATAGTCCCACAGATTTCACGGATTTTCACAGATTTGACCTGTGCGGTCTAGGAGGATAATTCCTACAGGACTTTTCCCAGGAACTCCTGGAGTCTTGGAGACTTCGGATGATTGAAGACTTCTTCAGGGGTACCATCCTCCGTAATATATCCGTCACTGAAGAAGAGCACACGATTGGCAACTTCACGGGCAAAGCCCATTTCGTGGGTTACAACCACCATCGTCATACCTTCGGCAGCCACATCCTTCATCAACTGCAATACTTCTCCTACCATCTCCGGGTCGAGCGCAGAAGTTGGTTCATCGAAAAGAAGAACCTCCGGATTCATTGCCAGGGCACGGACGATGGCTACACGCTGCTTCTGTCCGCCCGAAAGGCTATCCGGATAACTGTCTGCCTTGTCCAGCAATCCGATGCGGGAGAGAAGCTCTGTCGCCTTCTCATCCGCCTCTTCACGGGTCATCTTCCCCAACTCTACCGGTGCCAGCATGATATTGCGGCGGATAGTCATGTTCGGGAAAAGATTAAACTGCTGAAACACCATACCCACCCGCTGACGCATCTTATTGATATCTACATCCCAGGAGGTAAGGTCTATGCCATCGATCAGAATCTTTCCCTCCGTAGGTTCCTCCAAGAGATTGATGGAACGCAGGAAGGTACTCTTGCCACAGCCCGACGGGCCAATAATGGCAACCACTTCGCCCTGTTTGATGGAAGTGGTAATGCCTTTCAGGACTTCGTTGTCGCCGAAGCGCTTGCGAAGTCCTTCTATCTTGATTATCTCGTTCATTTTATCCATTCTATTATCTTTCGCTCTTTCTCAAACGCTTTTCCAACTTTCTCACTCCGGCATTCAGTCCGAGGACGATGATGAGATACAGGCAGGCAACCACACCCAATGGCATCATTGCCTCGTAGGTGATGCTGCGGATGATATCGGAACCCTTGGTAAGATCCACGAGACCGATGTAACCGCTGATGGAAGTCTCCTTAAGCAGGGTGATAAGCTCATTACCCATCGCCGGCAGCACATTCTTGAAGGCTTGTGGCAGGATGATGAGTCGCATGGTCTTGCCATAAGAAAGACCGAGACTTCTACCCGCTTCCATCTGTCCCTCATCTACCGACATGATACCCGAACGGATGACCTCGGCAATATATGCCGCAGAGTTCAAACCGAAAGCTATGACAGCCACCAGGATCTTGTTGACATCGGCAGAGGCGAAGACCACATAATAGATGATGAGCAACTGCACCATGGTAGGTGTACCACGCATGATGGTGAGATACAACTGGCAGAGCATATTCGGAATGCGCCAACCACCCCGACGTTCGTGACGGGCACGGACAATGGCTATCAGCGTACCGAGAATCACGGAGAGGATGATGGCGAAGAAGGTGATGATGAGCGTATTGCCCAATCCCTGCAAGAGATACAGATAGCGGTTGTCATCAATGAAGCAAGACTTGAACTTGTCCAGAAATCCATGCTGTGAATCAGCCACTTCTGCATTTTCTGAATTTACCATGATAACCTGTCGCACATCGGCGTAGGAATCGGTGAATCCGATGTTCTTCTCACGCTCCGGGGTGACGGTAATACCGGCGATACCGGCATCAGCCTTACCAGCCTGCACGGAAGTGATGATGGCATCAAACTCCATATCAAGAATCTCGACATCCACGCCCATCACATCGCCGATGGCATTCGCCACATCTACATCGATACCCACAATCTTACCATCCTGGTAGTACTCGAATGGTTCGAAGGTGGCATTGGTGGCAAAGCGGAGACTCTTCTTCAGTCCGAGCTTCTGCAGCGCTTCCGGTCCAACCTTCTTCACATCCGAAGTCTTAGGCGTATAAGCCACGCCAATGCCCCTTTCCAGATGGCGGTTGACGATGGAATCGATGACACCATTCGCCTTCAGGATACGGATGGCATGATTGATGGACTGCTGCAACTCGGCATGATCCTTTGCCACACAGATGGCGAAAGAGGAGGCATCGAAGGTTTCCGGCAGAATGCGGAGAGAAGGATTCACCCGCTGGAATGCCTTGGCTGGTGCCTCATCGGTCACCATACAGTCGATCTTACCCTGAAGGAGTGCCTGAATGGCATCGGCTCCCTTGTTGTATCGTTCTACCTTGGTGCCATCTCCTTTCTTTTCCAACTCAGTGGCAAGGCCGTCGCTGGTGGTACCTAACTGTACGCCGATAACGGCGCCCTGCAAATCAGCCTTCGTCTTCAACTGCTTCTTCGCATCGGAAGAATCCGAGCCGCAGGAAGCCAGAAGAAGACAGGCTGCTATTACTAAAGTACTTAAACTAAATTGTTTTAATCTATTATAAATCATCTAATTAATAAAAAGCTTCTGCCCTTACAGGGCGATTATTCCCCTTTAAAGCCTTTAGCCAAACCGCCCTCGCTGGTTTCCTTATAGAGCGAAGGGAGATCGTGACCGGTCTGTCGCATTACCTCTACTACTCTATCGAACGATACGCTGTGATGACCATCCGAGAAGGAAGCGTAGAGATCAGCATCCAGGGCACGGGCAGCCGCAAAGGCATTGCGCTCGATACAAGGAATCTGTACCAATCCGCAAACCGGGTCGCAGGTCATACCCAGGTGATGCTCCAATCCCATTTCGGCAGCATACTCTACCTGAGCAGGACTACCACCAAAGAGCTGGCATGCTGCAGCTGAAGCCATCGCACAGGCTACACCTACCTCACCCTGGCAACCCACATCAGCACCACTGATAGAAGCATTGTGCTTGACGATGTTACCCACCAATCCGGCAGTAGCCAAAGCGCGGAGGATGCGGTCCTCGCTCATTTCATGGGCGGTATGCATGTGATAGAGTACGGCAGGAAGCACACCACAGGCACCACAGGTAGGAGCCGTAACGATGGTACCGCCCGATGCATTCTCCTCACTCACCGCCAGTGCATAGGAATAAACCAGTCCGCGGCTCTGCAAGGAAGCACGATAGCCCTTTGCCTTGATATGATAGACTGCTGCCTTGCGCTGGAGTTTCAGCGGTCCAGGCAAGACACCCTCATGACTGAGACCATTGCGGATAGACTGCTTCATGGTTTCCCAGATCTTGCGGAGATAATCCCAGATATCCGGATCCTCGCATTTCTCCACGTATTCCCAGAAAGAGCGGCCGTTGTCGTAGCACCATTTCTGGATTTCCGCCATCGTCTTCAGGTCATAGACATCTTCAGCGCCCAACTCCGACTGTCCTTCAGAACCATCCGAGATGGCACCGCCACCGATGCTATATACAGTCCACTCATCAATCACGTCGCCATTCAGGTCCTTGCCCACAAACTTCATTCCGTTAGGATGGAAAGGCAGGAAGACCTGAGGCTTCCAAATGATATGCACAATATGCTTCTTGAGCACTTCCTCGATAGCCACATCGGTCATGTGACCCTTGCCGGTAGCAGCCAGGGCACCATACAATGTAACTTCGTAGGACGAAGCGTTAGCACAACGCTCCAGGAAGAGCTTAGCTGCACGCTGAGGTCCCATCGTATGACTGCTCGATGGTCCCTTGCCAATTCGGTATAACTCCTTTAAAGATTTCATTTTTCCCGTATTATAATGTTATTGTTTTCATTTCAGGTATTTTCCCCTTGCTAGTCTATTTCACCTGGGTGGCTCTGGTGATGACGATGTCTTCCAGCGGGCGGTCATTGTTGTCCTTGTTGGTAGCCACATTCTGGATCTTATCTACCACATCCATACCTTCCAGCACCTCGCCGAACACGGTATATCCATTGTCCAGATGAGGCACTCCACCATGCTTGATGTAACCCTGCTGCAACTGCCCGGATGGCAATGCGTAGGATTTCGCACCCTCTCTCTTCTCCTTCTCTACATAGTATTCCATCTGTCGGGGTGAGAAGTTTCTGCCCCAGGTGATATAGAAATCGGTAGAGGCTGATGCCTTGGTTGGATTCTCATCATCCCCCTCACGGGCTGCACAGAGCTGACCGCGCTTGTGGTAATATTTAGGATAGATGATTTCGGCTGGTACCGTATAGTTGACATCAAACTTCTCCACCTTTCCGGGAGTAACCTTGCGACAGGAATAATCACCGCCCTGAATCATGAAGTTCTTGATGACACGCTGAAAGATACAGCCGTTGTAATATCCGCTGTTCACAAGCTTGAGGAAGTTGTCGCGATGATGCGGAGTATCGTTATAAAGAGCCACACGTATATTGCCCATCGTGGTTTCCAGCAGTACCTCGTGGCAGGTGGTATCACGAGGTGCCTCCCAAGGGAGCAACTCGTTATCGTATGCCGGACGGGCTGTCTGCTGAGTTGGCTGAGTCTGTTCCTGCGCCATTGCCTGAGGAGCAAAAGCAGCCAGCAAGAGGGCAGATATCGTTATTATCTTTTTCATTTTCTTAATACTTAAATCTGTTTTTTATGTTATTGATTGCAAAGATAATGATTTTATTCTAAAAAGTTATGCTTTTCTCAAACTTTCTTTATATCTTTGCGTGCAAAATGACAGAAACGGGCAAAATGATGCTCAAAAATTGGTGAATAACATAAAAAGCTTCGAAAAAGAGGCTACATAAACGATTTGATATGATGACAACAAAAAGATTATATCTTCTTCTCCTGGGCTTCGCACTGATAGGAATGAAAGCCCAGGCACAGCACGTGAGCTTCGGACCTCTGCACAGTCAGGATAGTCCGAGGGAAGACTGGCTGTTGCCAGGCGATACGGTATATCAGGACGGAAAGACCGTGGTATATGGTGGCAAACCGGTGAAGAATACGCAGGATAGTGATTATTACAACAATCCTATCTCGAATCTGACCAATACGGGAGAATTGGGAAACAGTTATGACTATTGGGGAAAAGACTGGGGCAAATATGGCTGGAACCGATATGGCTGGGGACTTCATAAGGGACTGAACCTCTCGGTAGATCTTTCCGTCTTCGCCACTTTCGGCAAGCATGCGCCACACTGGGGCGGTTTTACCCAGACCATCAATGCTACGTATTTCACGGCGCTCACCAAGGACAATAAGCTGTGGATGGCTCTGGGTACCTATCTGAACAACATCAATTACGGAGGCGATAATTTCCGGGATGGTGGTGTGTATGGCATTCTGGGCTTTCAGTTTAATGAGCACTGGGAGGCATACGTATATGGACAGGTAAGTGTTGCCAACAACTACAATTCCATCTACAACCGTTATGCCGGATATGGTCCTTACGGTTATGGCAGATATGGTATGTATCCCGGTGCCTGGGGAATGGGCGTGATGCCTGGAGGATATGGTATGGGAGCTGCCGGTGCCAATGTATTAGGTGCCGGAGTCAGATACACCAACAAGAACTTCTCCATCGGAGTAAGCGTAGAAGGAAACTGGTATAATAACCCAAAGACTCCTTCCTATTACAAACAGTATGATTATCCGGTATCAGAACCGCTTAAGTGATAAACAATAAAGCCAGCGACCGAAAAATCGCTGGCTTTATTATTTTGATTATTGAGTAGTGATGACAGATTATCCATTGATAATCTGAACGATGCGTTCTGCAGATCGTCCATCCCATCTATCAGGAATACCACCCTTCTTCCATTCACCCTTCACAATCTTCTCCATAGCCTGCTGAAGCTTCTCCGGGTCTTCAGCAACGAGCTCGTTGGTTCCTACAGTTACGGTTTCCTGATGCTCGGTATAACTGTTCAGGGTGATACATGGCACTCCATTGAAGGTAGCCTCTTCTGCCACATTACCCGAATCGGTGATTACGCCCATGGCGTGGGCTGAGAGATAAGAGAAATCAAGATAACCCTGAGGATGCACAACCATGATACCTGCCTGATGGTCAGCCACATCCTGGTAAGCCTTGAAGGCAAGCACGAATCCCAATGCCTTGCCACGCAAAGGAGCCAGAACCTTGATGCCTGCCTGTCGAGCCACACAGTCGATCGTTGAGATCAAGGTCTTCATCTCTGCGATATTGTTGACGATGACCTTGCGGTTCAAGGTAAGTACCATATACTTGCCATCCTCCAGATGCTGTTCATCCATCACCTGAGGACGCTTCATACGCTGCTGCAGGAATCGGATGTTATCAATGAGTACATTACCCACCATATAGACCTTAGAGAGTTCGGCACCCTCCTTGTTGGCAATACTGTTGTTGGAGATACCTGCGGTGAAGAGAATATCAGAGAGTCCGTCGATGACCAGACGGTTGATTTCCTTCGGCATAGTGATGTCGAAACTACGGGTACCTGCTGCGATGTGAGCCAACTGAACGCCCTGCTTCTTGGTGACGATAGCCACAGCCATCGTTGAAGCCAGATCATCCACCACAATCACCACATCCGTAGGATTCTGCTGGAGATAGCGCTCAAACTGAGCCATCACCATACCGGTCAGCTCATTCATATTCTCACATTCCACACCCAGATAAACATCTGGCTTCTTGATGCCCAAATCAGAGAACAGGGAGTCCTCCAGCGTCTCATCATTCTCACGACCCGTGAACACCAGTTCATACTCCATCCCTTCGCCCTGCTTCCGGGCGTTCTCTATCGCTCTAATCACCGGAGCCACCTTAATGAAATTAGGTCTCGCTCCGGCAACAATACAAATTTTCTTACTCATATTTTTAAGTTTACCTATTTTCAAGTTTACTTACTGTTAAACAAATCCTTGATTCCGCCAATTGATCCCAGTAGATTGGTAGCCTCGTATGGCAGATAAACCACCTTATTATCCTTACCCTGAGCTACTTCCTGCATCATGGTAATGTATTTCTGCGCCAGCAGATAGTTGGCAGGATTGGTACTCTGTCCTACGGCTTCGGTAATCTTCTTGATGGCGATGGCCTCAGCCTCAGCCTTGCGGATGCGGGCGGTAGCCTCACCTTCAGCTCTCAGGATGGCCTGCTGCTTGGCAGCCTCTGCCTTGTTGACAATCGCCGCCTTTTCACCTTCGGAGAGCAGACGCTGTTTCTCCTTCTCACCTTCTGAAGTAAGGATGGTAGCTCGCTTGTTACGCTCTGCCTGCATCTGCTTCTCCATCGCCTGGAGCACACTCTCAGGAGGAGTGATATCCTGCAACTCAACTCGGTTTACCTTGATTCCCCACTTGTTGGTGGCATCATCGAGCACCGCACGAAGCTTGGTGTTGATGGTGTCACGGGAGGTAAGCGTCTGGTCGAGCTCCATCTCACCGATGATGTTACGCAGGGTAGTCTGAGTCAACTTCTCTATCGCATTAGGCAGGTTGTTGATTTCATAAACACTCTTGAAAGGATCTACAATCTGGAAATAAAGCAGTGCATTGATCTGCATCTGGATATTATCCTTGGTAATCACATTCTGGCGGTCGAAATCATAAACCTGCTCACGAAGGTCGATGCTGCTGGTATAAGTATAGCTTCCCCTACGCATCGCCACGATGGTCTTCGCCTGGTCGATGAAAGGAATGATAATGTTGATACCTGGCTTCAGGGTAGCATAATAGCGACCCAATCGCTCGATGATTCTGGTCTCACTCTGAGGAATGATCACGATGGTTTTCTTTACCACTACCAGTGCAAGCAGCACAAGAGCAATCAATACATAAAGTCCTATTTCCATGATGTTTACTATATTAAGTGAATACTAATGATCTGACACTTTTTCTGAAATAAGAAGCTAGCACTTCTCTACCTGGAGAATGATAGACTGGTGCCCCATCACTCTTACACGGGTGCCCTTGGCGATATCACCAGCAGCGCCCGGAGCTTCTGCCTTCCAGTCATCACCATCGAGCTTCACTCTTCCATACCCACCGGCAACGATGGTTTCACTCACCTCGCCTATTTGTCCGTCAAGGGCATCGGAATTACTCTTCCGATGATCGGCTCCCTTACGGATAACCTTTACCAGATGCGGACGGATCAACAGGATACTGAGTACGGAACATACCGCCCAGACCACTACCTGCAACCAGAACGGAGCATCCATCACAGCCACAGGTATGCTGATGAGCGCACCGATGGCAAAACAAGTCACGTAGAAGTCGCCGGAAGACAACTCCAGGATGAGGCAGATGAACATGATGACAGTCCAAAATAGCCAGAGGTTTTGAGAGATATATTCCATCATATCGTTATATTTTAGTTGATTTCTTCGTCTCGTTATTTTTTAGTTGATTTCTTCATCAGCGAGCTAGCCTTGATGGTCTTGACACCCGTTTTAGTTGTGGTAGTAACGGAAGTCTGTCCCTGAGGCTTGTAATACTTCAGCGCAGTAGGCATCGCCGCCTTCAAGGCAGCAATACGCTTGGCATCGGAAGGGTGATCGCTGAAAATGTCACTCTTGCCCTGATTGCCAGAAGCCTCAGCCATACGTTCCCAGAAAGGTATCGCCTGCTGAGGATCGTAGCCTGCCATCGCAGCAAAGATCAAGCCCATATAGTCGGCTTCTGTTTCGTTTTCACGCGAATACTTCAGATTACGGAAGGAGAAGTACTGTCCAGCTACGGCACCAGCCAGATCTCCCACTCCATTACCTACTGCCTGATTCAGCACACCGCTCAGAATGCTGGTACCTACCTGCTGGTTCTGAGCCTTGGAAAGCTGTTCGGCACTATGCTTAGCCACGGCGTGTGCTATCTCATGACCCAGTACGATGGCGAGCGAATTATCGCTGGAAGCCACCGGGAGCAAGCCTTCATATACCACAATCTTTCCGCCAGGCATGCAGAAGGCATTCACACTGTTGTCCTGAACGAGGTTGAATTCCCAGGAATAGTTCTGCAGATCATTGGCGTATCCGTTCTCCTTGAGATAAGTTTCCACGGCAGCAGCCAGTCGCTTTCCGACTCTTACCACCTGCGCAGTCTTCACTGCATTGGTAGATTTCTTTGCCGAAGCCATGTACTTGGTATATTCCTGATTAGACAAACTCAACACCTGTGCATCTGAAACAGAGATGCGATGGGTGCGACCCGTAAGAGGCACCTTCTGCGTTGTACCGCAAGATGCAAGCATCATGGCGGCCAACATGCTAAAAACTAAAACCTTAATCCGTTTCATTTTCTATCTTCTCTTAAGTTATGTATTCTATTTGCACGAAATAGTTATCTTATGATTTGCAAATATACATCAAATACACGAAACAACCAAGTTTTTCCGAGAATTTAACAAAAAATTAATCCCGGCTCCGAGATTCCAAGCAAGAATCTCAGAGCCGGGATTTTAACTTCCTTAAATTCCTGATATTATTTTCTAGCATTCATTGCCTTCTTGGCAGCAGCTACAGCCTTGTTGTACTTAGCAGTAGCCGACTTCAAAGCCTTGGCATTGTTAGCCTTCTTGGCAGCAGCTACAGCATCATAAAGGTTCCACAACTTGAACTTAGCAGTAGCCTCCTTCTGTGACTTGGTATAAGCAGCAGCGGCAGCCTCTGTAGCAGCCTCAGCCTCTGGTGCAGCATACTGATGCTTGTAACCATCCTGCTTGTTCCAGAAACCACGGGTGAAGTCTGGGAAGGTAACGGCAGCGCAGTTGTTGTCCATAGAAAGAGCACCCAACTCAGCCAAAGAACACCACTCAGCCAAATCATAAACGTCCATATCCAATGGCAAACCATTCTGCAAGCAGTAAACCAGACGAGAGTCCATGATGAAATCCATACCACCGTGACCCATCTGACGGCCCAGCTCACCATACTTCTTCAAGATTGGGTGATAATACTTCTTGGTCAAAGCTTCCTTCTGCTCCTTGTTCATGAAACCATGAGCATTGAGGTTATCCATCTGAGGAGCACCTGTACCCTTGAGCGCCTCGCCAGAGAGTGCAAACTCCTCTGTAGGATACTTGGTAGCGTAACCCTTGGTACCTGTGAGCTTGAACAGACGGTTGTATGGCTGAGGAGTCATCACGTTGTGCTGAATCTCCACCACCTTACCCTTAGCAGTACGCATCAAGGTAGTAGTATGGTCACCATTGCGGAACTCCTTGCACTCCTTGCCGCTCTTGTTCTTCACCCAGTCCTTACCCACGAAAGACTCTGTATCCATAGCAACGAGCGTTGTGAAGCGGTCGCCACGGTGAATATTCAGGCACTGAGCAACAGGGCCCAAGCCGTGAGTAGGATAAACATCACCACGGTTCTCCATGTTATACTTCATACGCCAGTGGAGGTTGTCCTTGTCATTGTCAGCTGGATCCTTCCAGTAAGCATCCCAGAAGTCCTCAAGACAGTGGATATAAGCACCCTCAGCACGGATGATGTCACCGAAAACGCCATCCTGAGCCATAGCCAGCGCATTCATCTCATAGTAGTCGTAGCAGCAGTTCTCCAAGATGAAGCAATGCTTGCGAGTCTTCTCGCTCAAGTTAATCAGGCTCCAGCACTGATCCAGATTCATGGCACTAGGAACCTCGATGGCTGTATGCTTACCATTCTCCATCGCAAACTTGGCTACTGGGAAATGGTGATTCCAGTCGGCTGCGATATAAACCAGGTCGATGTCAGAACGCTTGCACAAAGCCTCATAACCCTTCTCACCGCTATAGATATCAGCAGGCTTCAAGCCCTGCTTGCGCAAGTACTCCTGTGATTTCTCTGCACGAGCCTCCTCGTAATCGCACAAGGCAACGATCTCTACACCTGGAATGTGGCAGAAACGCATTACTGCCCAAGGACCACGCATACCTAGACCTACAAAGCCCACACGTACTGTCTTCAACTTAGGAGCCGTCAATCCCAAAACATTCTGCTGTCCTGCAGGACGTTCTGGTGTCTCCACAACGATTGTACCCTTGTCCCAATGCCACTTGGTGCCTGGAGACAAAGACTGAGCGCTAGCGGACAAAGAAAAAGCCGCCAAAGCTGCCATCAAAAAACTCTTAATTTTCATCCCTAAAGTTAGCAACACTTAAAGTTAGTAATATTAATTAATAGGTTCTGATCAACATCTAGGTTTCTCAGCAATTCTCTCAAATCAGCACTCCATTCATCTTAGTGTTGCATTAGAAAATAAATGGAACGCTGAAATGACTCTGCAAAAGTACAAATAAAATTTGAGATACTGAATCTTTTTAGTGTTTTTTTATGGATAAAGACGCAATTCGAGGCTTTTAACAAGAAAAAACGCTCTGAATCAGAATGACAGAAACAAGAAAAAACCGCTTCGCTTAAAGCGAAACGGTTTTCTTTTTACCCTTACTCTCATTACCAACGCGATCGAGCGCTGTAACGACATAGGTATATTTCTGATCCTTTACGTATGGTATCGGATAGGTGGTATCGTAAACAACAGCCTGGAGAGCGGTGACATCATTGAGATTCACAGGCACTCCCTTTTCAAAACGGTAGATGGCAAAGCGGTTGGCCACATCGCCCCATTTCTTCTTCTTTGCCTTTGGAGCCTTCCAGGTAAGAAGTGGTCCCTTCTCCGTCCACTCCATCTTCAGACTCTTCACACCCTTTGGTGCCTTATCGTCGAGAAACGGCATCAATGGAGGAAGCGCAGGATATTTCCAGTAATAATCGCGCAGCGTATGTCCGATGTTGCCCACATTATCTGCGGCAGTCTTGGCATACCAGAGCACGGTGCCCTGTACATTATTCATCTGCTGGTGAAGGCGATGCTTGGCAGGCAGCTGATGGCTCTTCGGATTCGCAGGATCAGCAAACTTAGCCGTACGCTCGATATCCTCACCTATATAAAGAGGACGGTTGCCGGCATACTTGTTCCACCACTGGATGAGGGTCTTGTAATCTGCCGCCTTGTTACCTATCTCCCAATAGATCTGAGGCACACAGTAATCGATGAAGCCATTGTTTACCCAGAGGAGGACATCTGCATAGAGATCATCGTAGTTCTGAAGACCGAAAGTCTGTGAGCCAATCGGAGAGTTTTTCCTGTTGCGATAGATACCGAAAGGAGAAACGCCGAACTTCACCCAAGGCTTGACACGATGGATGGTTTCCCCCAACTGCTTGACAAACCGGCTCACATTATCTCTTCTCCAGTCGCCGATATTACGGAATCCGCGAGGATTGGCAGCGTACATCTGCTGATCAGGAATCTGCTTGCCAGCTACCGGATAAGGATAGAAGTAGTCGTCGATATGAAAACCGTCGATATCATAACGGCTCACGATATCAGCAGCCACCTGACAGGTATAATCAGCAGCCTCCTGAAGTGCCGGATTGAGAAGCACGAGATTATCATAGTTGAAACAGAGGTTCGGATGCTTCTTCACCACGCTCTGGGATGACACCTGGGAGAACGAGGTAGAACCATGCTTGGCACGGTAAGGATTGATCCAGGCATGAATCTCCATTCCACGCTGATGACACTGCTCAACCATCCACTCCAGCGGATCCCAATAAGGCGATGGAGCCTTGCCCTGCACACCGGTGAGGAACTTGCTCCAAGGTTCAAGTTCACTCTGATAAAGGGCATCACATTCGGCACGCACCTGGAAGATGATGGCATTCACGCCATCCTTCTGCAATTCATCGAGTTGCTTGGTGAGCATCGACTGGATCTGCTGGGTTGATTTACCCAAATACTGTCCGTTGACACACTGGATCCAGGCGCCACGGAATTCACGTTTGTTCTGTGCCATCAGGGATGAAGCCTGAAACATCAGCATCATCGCCAACATCAGCATCCCTAAGATTTTCTCTCTTCTCATTAATTAGCGTTTATCGTTTAATGTTATTGTTTAATGTTATAGTTTAATTCTAAATTATTTTTTCTTTTCTTCCTCATCACGCAATGTAGGCAGCGAGATGTGGTATTTCACGGCGAGCAGACGAATGATGCAGACCGTGAGGAAGGAGGCAACCACTGTAATATAGAGACTCAAGCCCAGATAGCTGAATGCCCAGTAAACCAGACCGCCCAACACACAAGCCATCGCATAGATTTCCTTGCGGAAGATAACCGGTTCCTCATTGAGAAGCACATCGCGGATTACTCCTCCGAAGGAGCCCGTGATACATCCCATAATGATAGCTACCCAGAATGGGAAACCACAATCGAGGGTCTTCTGGATTCCGGCGATATTGAAAAGCGCCAAACCGAGGGTATCGAAAAGAAACCAGGTATTGTCCAGACGCTTCAGATAATGATGGCACACAATCACCACCAGTTGGGCCAAGAACGTAAACAGAAGATAGATAGGACTCGACATCCAGAAAGGATTCAAGCCCAGCATCACGTCGCGGATGGTTCCGCCTCCGATAGCTACAGCCACACCACACACAAATCCGCCCAGCCAATCATAATGCTTGCTGGCGGCAAGCCTGATGCCCGAAAGGGCAAATGCAAAGGTTCCAATGAACTCGATGACGCTCTGGAGTGTCATCACCAGTTCCGGGTCTTGATGAATAGTCATTTTCTCGTAATAAATTATTTTTTAGTTCTTGAATCTTTCTCCCCAGCAGGTAACCATCCAGTTATAGAGTCGTTCTTCTGAAGGAGAATGCTGCGGATGCCAGAATCTGGCGTCTTTCAGCTCATCAGGTAGATATTGCTGTTCTGTGAAATGTCCCGGATAATCGTGAGGATATTTATAGCCATCATGATAGCCCAGGTCTTTCATCAGTTTGGTAGGCGCATTGCGGATATGCAGCGGCACAGGCAGATTACCGGTCTGCTTCACCGTGGCAATGGCGTCATTGATTCCCAGATATGCACTGTTGCTCTTCGGACTGGTAGCCAGATACACCACCGCTTCGGCAAGTGCAATCCTTGCCTCAGGCCAGCCTATCTTCATCACCGTATCGAAGGCAGCATTCGCCAGCAGGAGCGCATTCGGATTCGCCAGCCCCACATCCTCGCTTGCACTGATCACCACTCTCCGGGCGATAAACTGCGGATCTTCGCCGCCCTCTATCATACGCGCCATCCAGTAGAGCGCCGCATCAGGGTCACTGCCTCGAATACTCTTGATGAAGGCAGAGATGATGTCATAATGCATCTCGCCCTGCTTATCATAAGCCAGCGGATTCTGCTGCAACTGTTCCTCTACCATCTTATCAGTGATAACCACTTCATCGCTGCCTGCTGATTCCACCACCAGTTCCAGGATATTGAGCAGTTTCCGGGCATCACCGCCACTGAAGCGGAGCATGGCTGCGGTTTCCTTCAACTCAATCTTCTTTTGCTTGAGTTCCACATCCTCGGTGACGGCTCGCTGCAGGAGTCCCTCCAGGTCTTCCTTCTCCAACGGTTTGAGCACATAGAGCTGGCAACGGGAGAGGAGCGGACGAATTACCTCGAAAGAGGGATTTTCCGTGGTAGCACCAATCAGGGTGACAATACCCTTCTCCACTGCCCCCAGCAGAGAGTCCTGCTGACTCTTGGAGAAGCGATGAATCTCATCAATAAACAAGATAGGAGAAGCAGAATTGAAGAATCTGCCACTCTTCGCTCTCTCTATCACCTCGCGCACATCCTTTACGCCACTGGTAACGGCAGAAAGGGTGTAGAAAGGAACCTTCAGGGTCTGGGCTACGATTTGAGCCAAAGTAGTCTTGCCCACTCCCGGAGGTCCCCAAAGGATAAAAGAGGATATGCGCCCTGCGTCTATCATCTTGCGCAGCACGGCACCCTCGCCTACCAGATGCTTCTGTCCGACATAATCGGCGAGCGAGCGAGGTCTCATTCTTTCAGCTAATGGTTCACTCATATCAATTATTTTTTCGCCACAAAGGTAATGAAAAAAAACGAAACACGCATAAGTTTTTAGGATAAAAGAAAAAAAAATGCATAAAAGCAAAAAAATAAGCTAGAAAATTTGGATATATAAAAAGAAGTACTTAATTTTGCAATCAAAATACGTACAACAATGAGAAATGAAAAAAATATCACCCTCAAGACATTGACCAAGAGCAGTGTCTGGGATCTCCAGGAGAATGATGTTTTCCGTCTTTGGGAAGCTGCCGAGAAAGACAACGACCTGAAGGACAATCAGCGTAGATACCTCGACATCATTCGTAGTGCTTTCGAGATTGAGCCAGTCAAGATTGACCGTACTGAAGTGCTCGACAAGTTGGTTGATCGTGGCTTCAAGATCGGTACCTTCCGTATCGACGACAAGAACGAAAAGTATGCCATCAAGAAGCGTCCTATCATGCGTGTGACTGACCTCACCTATGAGAATATCGGTCATGTAACTGCTACCAAGCTTATTGAAGTGCTGGAGCGTAACTTTGGCGGTGGCTGGGATAGTCTGTCTCAGAGCATCAAGGATATCATCGAGAGCGGTTTCGACATCAGTACTACTACCCTCCCAAAGGATCGTCTAAAGAAACCAGGTGGTCTCTACGAGAAGAAGCTCGCTGACGACTACGAAGTACTCATAGTGCCAAAGGGCACCTGGGTAGAGGCTATCTTTGCCAAGGAGAAGCCAAAGCAGGAGAAGATTCGCATGAAGTTTATGGATGACGACATGGACCGCGACGAAGACCTGCTGGACCATGACGAAGATGAGGATGCACCAGAGATTGAGGATCACTACAATGATCCAGATGAGGACGATGATGCATTCGATGACGACAAGCTCACCGAGGAAAGCTACCGTACTACCTTTGAGGATCCAGAGAACCTGGGACTCGATGACGCAGAAGACGTAGCTGATGACGATTATTAAAATATACATTATTATATAATAAGGAGAAAGAAATGAACGCATTAGTAGGATTAATCGCATTAATCGTGGTAGCACTCGTAGGTTGGGCTATCGCAGAATTTAAGTACAAGATCTTCACCTTTACCCGTTCTGAGAAGGATATCGAGGAAGAGGAAGAGTTGGAGGAGCAGAAGCGTGCCGAGGGTTTCAAGGAGATGAACATCCGCGACATTATGCGTAAGAACTCTACCAATGGCTACAATGCCGTAGGTTAAAGAGGGATTTTTAAACTCTAAAAGAAAATGATGATACAATACACCATCATTGCAACGATATTGGCGGCATGCATTCTGTATGTCGCCTTTCGTATTTATAAATCGTTGCAACAGGCAAACAAATGCAAGGACGGCAACTACCGATGCAGTGGTTGCGCTTTTTATGAACAGTGCAAGAAGAAGGGAAAGTTGGATTCTACAGATAATAATTAGAAATGGACTCTGAAAATGAATATTTTTGAAAAAATCGAATATTTTTCGAAAAAAGATGCGGAAAGATTTGGTGGATTCAAAAAAAAGTAGTACCTTTGCACTCGCTTATCAGAAATGGTAACAGAAACTCTACAAGGTGTCTTAACCGAGCGGTTAGGTAACGGTCTGCAAAACCGTGTAGAGCGGTTCGACTCCGCTAGACACCTCGCAAAAAGGAAATCCTTTAAAAAGGGTTTCCTTTTTTGTTTTCCATACCTTCCCTACCGAATTCTATTCACTGCACATTCATCGTTTTTTTTAGATTGGACAGAAACACGAGATGGAGGGTAGATTTGAACAAATGTAGTATTACTGGGGAAAAACAAAAGAAAAAAAGAGCAAAAAGCAGAAAAAAGCATTTTTTTCAAAAATAGTTTAGATTTTATTTTTTTAAACCAAATATTTTTGCTACCTTTGCAGTCGTTATCCTGAATACAATCTTTTTACCTTAAAGAAAACTAATACCTATTGAATGTAGAGCAGTTGTCTGAGAAGATAGCTGCTCTTTACTTTTTAATATTGCCCTATTTTTCCAATAACTTACTTTTTCCTTCCCTCTATACAATATTGCCCACTATCCTCCGTTTTTATAAATATGAACAAAATAGAAATCATAGAACTTCCCAAGATATATGATCCTCGCGGCTGTCTTACCGTCGCCGAGGAAAGCAGCCATATCCCCTTCAAAATTAAAAAGGTGGAATGGAAACATATTGGCATCATTCATTCCGATGCCCCAATGGAACTTGAACATTGTTCTATGATGCTGATTGCACTGGCAGGTGAAATCACCATACAGATTATGGAAGAAGGAACCCTCAGGCTCACCCGTCCTAATCAGGCTCTGATTCTGGGGGAAGCTTGTAAAAGCTGCATAATTGAAAGCACCAAGCATTCCCTGCTTCTTACTATTCATCAAAAATAAAGGAAATGGAAACAGAAAACGAGAAGAAAGCCATCAAGTATCTTGACCTGAAGGCCATCAATGCCCCATACGAAGAAGAGATCAAGAAGGAAATCAATCAGGTAGTAAGTAGCGGATGGTACTTACAGGGAAGATGCGTGAAGCAGTTTGAGAAGAATTATTCCAATTTCATCGGCACCGAGTACTGCATTTCCTGCGGTAACGGACTGGATGCTCTCAAACTGATTCTGATGGGAGAAATGGCTATTGGCAAGCTCCACCAGGGTGATGAGATTCTGGTGCCTGCCAACACCTATATTGCTACCATTCTTTCCATCACGAGTGTGGGGCTGGTTCCTATCCTCGTAGAACCCAACCCAGAGACCCTGCAAATCGACGAGAACCTCATCGAGAGCAACATCTCCTATAAAACCAGGGGCATCATGCTGGTACATCTCTACGGCAAGTTATCCTGGACGGAAAGAATCCAGGAGATCTGCAAGGAGAACAATCTGCTGATATTCGAAGACAACGCACAGGCTTTCGGATGCGGATACGTCAACAGTTCTGCGCGAGAGGCTATCAGAAGAAAGCTGAATCAAGAAGACGAGAATATCACCTATCAAGACCAGATAGATATCATCAGCAATCATGCCATCCAGAAAAGCATCTGCCACACGGGCGCTCTAGGAGATGCCGGCGCCCACAGTTTCTATCCAAGCAAGAACCTGGGAGCATTGGGCGATGCGGGTGCCGTGACAACCGACGACGAAGAGCTGGCTGAGGCTATCAGAGCCCTCCACGATTATGGAAGAACCAGCAGATTTGATTTTGAATATCAGGGTATCAATTCCAGAATGGATGAGATTCAGGCAGCTGTGCTCAATGTAAAGCTGAGACATCCCCACGATGAGCATATCGCCAGATGCAGGAAGGCGATGCTCTATATGGATTATCTGCACCCAGCCATCGTGGAACGCTGCATCCCGAAGAGATTACTGGAAGATCCATTCAGCAATGTACTCCATATCTTCCCTTTCATGACCGAAGAAAGAATGAGACTGAGAGAGTTTCTGAAGGATGAATCTGTAGAAACTGCGATACACTACCCTATTCCACCCAATGAGCAATTGGGATATCCTGAGCTTCGACATTATCAACTGCCGATTACCCAGGACATCGCCTGCCAGGAGCTGAGCCTTCCCTGCAACTCTACGATGAGAGACGAGGAGGTAATCCGGGTAGCACAGCTCATCAATGATTATTTCTTGCGACGCAATCTGCGGTAGAAGTCTTGCAGACGACCAGGAGCAACGCCCTTCTTCTGCAAAGCTTCCAGTTCGCGATAGGCATCCAACTTTCTGTTGAGCATGATGAGGAGATCGATGCGGTTGATGCGGTAATCTGTATTATCCTCATCGAGGGAGATTGCCTTGGCGTAATCGTACTCTGCAAGTTCCAGCTGACCACGCTCCTTCTCCATACCGCCACGTGCTGCATAAGCCGTTGCACTATCCGGGTATTGTTCTATCAGATTGTTGATGCCATCATACGCCTCTGTATAATGCTTGTCCTTCTCATTCAACAACGCCAGACCAAGCTGCGCCTGAAAGTTACCAGGCACCAGAACCAGAAGGTTCTGATAATCAAGACGGGCAAAGTTATAGCGCAGAAGCTTTTCGTTAACGAATGCACGGTAGAAGAGTCCTGCGATATTGGTATTGTTGAGGAACAACACCTTGTCCAGGTCATCCTTGGCATAACTCCACTGTTCCAGCTGGATATTCCACGCAGCCTTCTTCAGGCGCAGATCGATGCTGTCAGGATGATAGGCAAGCACACTCGTAGCTGCCGCCAGGGAATCTCGCAGCGCCTTGTTCTGAGCCTTAGAATCGCGCAATGCTACACCATCAACCTTAGAATCAGCCGTCAAATTGTTTTGCTGGGCAAACAGAGGTGTAGCCAGCCAACAACCTATATATAATATGATACTTTTCTTTTTCATGCTGCAAAAATACAAATAGTTATGCAAACAGCCAAAAAAGGAAAGATAAAAGATGTTTAGAATTTTCAAAATAAAATAAACAGGAGCAAAACCCCTTGTTTTTCCGGAGTTTAGCGATACAATATTTATCCTTAAGGGAAAAAATAAATTCCCTTAAGGAAAAATATATATAGCCTTAAGGAAAAATATTCTTTCCCTTAAGACTATTCAAATCAAAATCCTATATTGTAAGAATACTTCTAAAAATCAATCCAGATTAAGCATTCTTGATCCAGTTGACGATCCACTCGCCAACCTCTGTTGTGCCATACTGAGCACCACCCTCAACCTGAATCTCAGGAGTGCGGACATTGGCATCGAGAGAAGCATCTACTGCCTTACGGATCAAGGCGCCCTCCTCGTTCAAACCGAAGTGCTCCAGCAACATGGCTGCAGAAAGAATCTGAGCCACTGGGTTAGCCAGATTCTTGCCAGCTGCCTGTGGCCATGAACCGTGAACAGGCTCAAACAATGGGGTGTGCTCACCCAATGAACTAGATGGCTGCAAGCCCATAGAACCGGTGATGCAAGAAGTTTCATCGGTGAGGATATCACCGAAGGTGTTCTCTGTAACGATGACATCGAAGAATGTAGGCTCAGTCAACACGCGCATAGAAGCGTTATCGATGAACATATAGTCGGTGTTTACCTCAGGATACTGTGGCTCCATCTCCTTGGCAATCTGACGCCAGAGACGAGAAGATGCCAATACGTTTGCCTTATCTACCACTGTCAGGTGCTTGTTGCGCTTCATGGCAAACTCGAAAGCTACCTTCAGAATGCGCTCAATCTCAGGACGGGTGTAGATATCGGTATCGTATGCCTTGTCGTTATCCTGATACTTCTCACCGAAGTACATACCACCAGTTAACTCGCGGATTACTACGAAGTCAGCACCCTTCAGGAGTTCATCCTTCAATGGTGACTTGTGGAGCAGGCAATCGAATGTGGCTACTGGGCGAACATTGGCGAAGAGACCCAACTTCTTACGCATAGCGAGCAAACCCTGCTCAGGACGAACCTTGGCTGTAGGGTTGTTGTCGAAACGTGGGTCACCAACGGCTGCAAAGAGCACTGCGTCAGCATCCATACAAGTCTTGAAGGTCTCCTCTGGGAATGGATCACCTACCTCGTCGATAGCGTGAGCGCCGCAGATTGCCTCGTTGTAAGTAAACTCGTGGTTGAACTTCTCTGCAATGGCCTGCATAACTGCTACGCCCTGCTTCATAATCTCTGGTCCGATACCATCACCGGTGAGAACTGCAATGTTTAATTTCATCTTATCTGATTTTTTAATTGTTTTTATTCCATATCTAAATTTCGAGGCGATGCTGGCTGTTCATCGCTCTTATCTGCCTCATACATATTAAGCATCTTGAGCGTTGCCTTGATAGCAGCCTCCGTCTGGTCGGCATCCAAGCCGCGGGTGCGCCAGATGCGGTCGCCTTCACGCCAGGTAATGACGGTCTGGACAAGGGCATCGGTACGGCCACCAGGTGGAATGGTTACCTGATAGTTGTCGAGCGTAGGGAAGGTCTTGCCAAGCTTCACCTTATAGATGTTGCGGAGGACTTTTACGAAAGCATCATACTGACCATCACCAGAGCTACGGTCTTCATACTCCTTACCCTCTATTTCTACCTTCACGCTGGCGATAGGCTTCAATCCATAAGAAGTGGACACCATATAGCTGACCAGCTTCACCTTGTCTTCAGGTGTGCTATGCTTCAATACATCGCTGACGATGTATGGCAGGTCGTCCTGGGTTACCAGCTCCTTGCGGTCGCCGAGTTCGGTGATACGCTTGGTCACAGCCTTGGTCTGCTCCGGTGTCAACTCCAAGCCCAGTTCGTTAAGGTTCTGTACGATATTCGCCTTACCGGAATTCTTGCCCAGAGCATATTCACGATGTCTGCCGAAACGCTCAGGCACCAGGTCGTTACAATAAAGCTTGTCCTTATTGTCGCCATCGGCATGCACGCCAGCCACCTGGGTGAAAACGTTATCACCCACCACCGGTGTATTCGGAGCCACGGCGATGCCGCTGTATCCTTCAACCAATCGGGATATATCGTTCAGGCGGTCTTCCTTGATATTGGTCTTTGCCCCGAACATATCCTTCAGAATCACCTGAACACTCGCCAAAGGCGCATTGCCGCAGCGCTCACCCAAACCATTCACGGTAACGTGAAGACCCTTGGCACCGCTCAATACGGCTGCCAGCGAGTTGCTCACAGCCAAATCGTAGTCGTTGTGGGCATGGAAATCGAAGTGAGAGTTCGGATAACGGCGAACCATCTGGCGCATGTACTCCACACACTGCAATGGGTTCAGGATACCCAAAGTATCAGGAAGCAGGAAGCGCTTGATAGGCAACTTCACCAGCTCGTCCATCATCGTGAAGAGATAGTCACGACTGTCGCGCATTCCGCTCGACCAGTCCTCCAGATAGAGATTTACGGTGAAATCCTTGCTCAAAGCATAGTCGATAGTCTGCTTGATATGAGCGAGATGCTCCTCAGGCGACATCTTGAGCTGCTGGGTGCAGTGCTTATAGCTACCCTTCGCCAAGAGGTTGATGACATGACCGCCGCATTCGGCAATCCAATCCACACTCTTGTTGTTATCCACGAATCCCAATACCTCAACGGAATCCAGCTTACCTATGGTCTTGGCATAACGGCAAATACGAGCGACAGCATCCTTTTCGCCTTCCGACACACGTGCTGAAGCCACCTCAATGCGATCTACATTGATATCGTGCAGCAGCATTCTTGCTATCATCAATTTCTCGTGAGGGAGAAAACTGACACCATTGGTCTGCTCGCCATCGCGCAGCGTGCAGTCCATGATCTCAATCTCCTTGATGCGGGAATTATCTCTCTTTGCGTTAACGTTCATAATTACTTGTTTTTAGCTTCCCAAGCCTCTACCTTGTCACGGTTCTGAACGAGGAAGTCCACATCGTCCAGACCGTTCTCGAGGCAGTGCTTCTTGTAGCCATTGATTTCGAAGTGCTCGCTCTTGCCGGTAGCAAGGTTGGTCACGGTCTGGTTAGGAAGATCTACCTTCACCTCTGTCTTGTGATCCTTGTCGATGCTCTCGAAGAGTTCCTTCAGGAATTCCTCGCTTACCACTACTGGTAATACGAGGTTGTTCAACTCGTTGTTCTTGTGGATATCAGCGAAGAAAGAGCTGATGACGACACGGAAACCTGCACCTGCGATGGCCCAGGCAGCGTGCTCACGGGAAGAACCTGAACCGAAGTTCTTGCCTGCTACGAGGATGACGCCACTGTAAGAAGGGTCGTTCATCACGAAGTCTGGCTTTGGAGTTCCGTCGGCATTGTAACGCCAGTCGCGGAAGAGGTTGTCGCCCATACCCTCTTTATCGATAGCCTTGAGGAAACGGGCTGGTATGATCTGGTCTGTATCTACATTCTCCAATGGAAGAGGAATGCAGCTTGATGTAATTACATTGAATTTCTGTTTCATAACTGTACTTGTCAATTGTACATTATTAATTAAAAATTACATAAACTCTCTTGGGTCGGTAATCTTACCAGTGATAGCGGCAGCTGCTGCTACGTATGGGCTGGCAAGAATGGTGCGGGAACCTGGTCCCTGACGACCCTCGAAGTTACGGTTGGATGTACTTACAGAGTACTTGCCTGCAGGAATCTTATCATCGTTCATTGCCAAGCAGGCAGAACATCCTGGCTGACGGATTTCGAAGCCGGCAGCCTCAACAATCTTATCAATTCCCTCTTCACGTATTTGTTTATCAACCAACCAAGAACCTGGTACAAGCCAAGCTGTTACGCCATCAGCTTTCTTCTTTCCTTTAACCAGGGAAGCGAAAGCACGGAAGTCTTCAATACGACCGTTGGTACATGCGCCCAGGAATACATAATCGATAGGATGACCCTCGAGTTTCTCGCCAGGCTGGAAGCCCATATAGTTCAGGCTCTTCTTGAAACCAGCCTGCTCTTCCTCTGGAATCTCATCGAGAGTTGGGATGCTTTCGGTGATGCCGATACCCATACCTGGGTTGGTACCGTAGGTGATGCGTGGTTCGATATCCTTTGCCTCGAAAGTCAACTCCTTGTCGAATACAGCATCATCGCCACTCTTCAAGGTCTTCCAGTAAGCCACAGCCTTGTCCCACTCTTCACCCTTAGGTGCATATTCACGGCCCTTGATGTACTCGAATGTAGTCTCATCAGGAGCTACGAAGCCACCACGGGCACCCATCTCGATAGAGAGGTTGCAGAGGGTGAGACGACCTTCCATTGACATATCCTTCACTACATCGCCACTGTACTCAACGAAGTAACCGGTGGCACCAGAAGTAGTGAGCTGGCTCATCAGATAAAGAGCTACATCCTTGGCAGTAACACCCTTGCCAAGCTTGCCGTTGATGCTGATGCGCATAGACTTTGGCTTGCTCTGGAGAATACATTGTGAAGCCATCACCATCTCGACCTCAGAAGTACCGATACCGAAGGCTACGGCACCCATAGCGCCATGGGTAGAAGTATGAGAGTCGCCGCAAACGATGGTCATACCAGGAAGAGAAAGACCCTTCTCAGGACCAACCACGTGGATGATACCATTGTCCTTGGTGTTCATGGCAAAGTGAGTTACGCCGAAATCAGCGGTGTTCTTTGCCAAGGTATCTACCTGCTTCTTTGAGATAGGATCCTCGATTGGCTTATCCTGATCGTGGGTTGGAGTATTGTGGTCAGGCATACAGAAAATCTGGTCTGGACGGAACATCTTGAGTCCGCGTGCTCGCATACCGGCGAATGCCTGAGGTGATGTTACTTCGTGACAGTAGAGACGGTCTATGTAAAGCTGTGTAGGGCCATCTTCTACAATCTGGACAACGTGCTTGTCCCAAATCTTGTCGAATAATGTATTCATAATATCCTGTTTGTTATATATTTATCTGAATTAATTTTATCTTACCTTGAACTTGTTGATACAGTCGATGTAAGCCTCTACGGAAGCTGTCACGATATCGGTATCTGCGCCGAAGCCATAATATACATGACCATCGTACTCCACCTGCATGTGAACCTTACCCACATCGTCTGATCCCTTGTCAATCGCCTGGATAGTGAACTCCTTGAGGTTCATCTCCTTGGTGATGACCTTCTTGAGGGCACGGATGGCAGCATCCACAGGACCATTACCCGATGAAGCAGCCTCAAACTTCTGACCAGCGATGTTCAAGCCGATGCTTGCCACGCTCTTCACGCCCTTGCCGGTAGTTACCTGCAACCAGTCGAGCTGTACGCCATGCTTATCGGCAGAGTCAGCACCAGCGAGCATCAATACATCCTCGTCGGTAACCTCCTTCTTCTTGTCAGCCAACTGGAGGAACTTCTTGTAGATTTTGTCGAGCTTCTCCTCGTCATCTACATTCACACCATTCACATGGAGGCGATACTTCAAGGCAGCACGACCCGAGCGGGCTGTCAAAACAATAGCGTTATCATCCAAGCCCACATCCTTAGGATCGATGATTTCGTAAGTCTGAACGTTCTTCAGCACGCCATCCTGGTGGATGCCAGAAGAATGGGCGAAGGCATTACGACCCACGATAGCCTTGTTAGGCTGCACAGGCATGTTCATCAGACTGCTCACCATGCGAGACATCGGAACAATCTTGGTAGTATTGATGTTGGTATCAATATTGATGTGCTTGTGACACTTCAGAATCATAGCGATTTCCTCGAGCGATGTATTACCCGCACGCTCACCGATACCATTGATGGTCACCTCCACCTGGCGGGCACCATTCAATACACCCTGCAGGGTATTGGCAGTAGCCATGCCGAGATCGTTGTGACAGTGGGTAGAGATGCATGCATTCTCGATGCCGTCAACGTGATCCATCAGATACTTGATCTTGGCACCATACTCATCAGGCAAGCAATAGCCGGTGGTGTCAGGAATGTTAACTACGGTAGCACCTGCCTTGATGACAGCTTCTACCACGCGAGCCAGATACTCATTGTCGGTACGACCAGCATCCTCAGCGTAGAACTCCACATCCTCTACATACTTCTTGGCATACTTGACAGCAGCCACGGCACGCTCGATGATCTCCTCGCGATTGGAATTGAACTTATATTTGATATGGCTATCGCTGGTACCGATACCCGTATGAATTCTCTTATGCTTAGCATACTTCAACGCCTCGGCAGCACAGTCGATATCCTTTTCCACCGCACGGGTCAGCGCACAGATGGTAGGCCATGTTACAGCCTTGGAAATCTCTACTACGGAATTGAAGTCACCCGGGCTTGAAATTGGGAATCCAGCCTCAATGACATCAACGCCCAACTGCTCCAGCGCCTTAGCTACCTGAATCTTCTCTACGGTATTCAACTGGCATCCTGGAACCTGTTCGCCATCACGAAGGGTTGTGTCGAAAATAAATAATCTGTCACTCATATCTCTTAAATATTTTTATTTCTCTTATTAATTAAAGCTTTTGCCCTTTCAGGGGCAACATTGCGCCCTTACTTTTGGCAAGGGCGTAAAGAGCTGGGAATTAAAAAAGCCTTTCTCACTCCCATATACGGAAGTGTAGAAAGGCTCAATATATCCAAACCGCTGAACTATACGCACACCTTATCACTTCCGCCTACATGCTGCAGTCGAAGTCGAATAATAATAATGCTTGTAATATTCAACGCTAATGCTCTCATATTTTTCTATTTTTATACGTTATATATTTATCGCTGGCAAAGGTAATCATTTTCTCTGATATACGCAAACAATTTATAACTTTTTTAATAGAAAATCTATCAAATTGCCATTTTTCACCTATTTTTTACCCAAAATCTAGAGAAATGTTCCGTTTTTATGCCAGATTATTCAGAAAAAGAACGTTCTGGTACGAAATTATTCTCTTTTCAACTAGAAAGGTAACGGACCGTCAGGTCCTGTCATAGGCGGAGGTGGAATGGCACCGCTGGCAATCATTCCATCAGAAGCCCCACTGTTCATCTTGGAACCCATGATTTCGCCACCCTCCTGTACTGGAGTATAGGAATCGGTAGGATCCTGGAAGCGGGTGAACTCGCCACGGAAGTTGAGGAGTACATCTCCGGTAGCACCCTTACGGTGCTTGGCGATGATGATCTGCGCCATACCATGAAGATCGTTTCCCTTTTCATCCTGATAGATGTGATAGTATTCCGGACGATGAACGAAGAGTACCATATCGGCATCCTGCTCGATGGCTCCGGATTCACGGAGGTCGCTCAACTGTGGTCGCTTTCCTTCGAGACCCTCACGGTTTTCTACGTTACGCGAGAGCTGAGAGAGGGCGAGTACCGGGATATTCAACTCCTTGGCAAGACCCTTGAGGGAACGTGAGATGGTGGAAACCTCTTCCTGACGGCTACCGAACTTCATACCGTTGGCATTCATCAGCTGGAGGTAGTCGATCATCAACAGCTTCACTCCCTTCTCTCTCACCAGTCGGCGCGCCTTGGTTCTCAACTCAAAGACGGAGAGTCCCGGAGTATCATCTATATAAATAGGTGCACCCGTAAGAGAACGGATTTTCTTGTCCAGTCGCTCCCACTCGCTTGGATCCAACTGACCGTTCAGGATCTTCTTACCCGAAATCTCGCAGACATTCGAGATAAGACGGTTGACCAGCTGAACGTTGTTCATTTCAAGCGAGAAGAATCCGATAGGCACCCCGTGATCTACCGCTACATTCTTGGCGATACTCAGCGCAAAGGAAGTCTTACCCATGGCAGGACGTCCGGCGATGATCACCAGGTCGGAAGGCTGCCATCCGGAAGTCATATCATCCATCTGCTGGTAACCGGTAGGAATACCCGTGAGTCCGCCCTTGTTCTGGGCAGCACGCTGCAGGATATCCACGGCATCCTTGATCACCGGATCAATCTGGGTGTAATCCTGCTTCATGTTACCCTGAGAGAGCTGGAAAAGCTCACCCTCGGCATGCTGCATGAGTTCGTCCACATCCACACCCTCATCATACGCCTGGGTCTCGATGTCGCCGGCATAATGGATGAGCTGTCGCTGCAGATATTTCTGCGCCAGGATGCGGGCATGATACTCGATGTGGGCAGCCGAAGCCACCTGCGAGGAAATCTCCATCAGGTAACCGGCTCCACCCACCTTCTCGATGGCGCCCATCTTGGTGAGTTCATCCGTAACGGTCATGATATCCACGGGGCGCTCCTCCATATTCATGGTCTGAATCGCCTCGTAGATTTTCTGATGTCTCGGATCATAAAAAGTTTCGGGTTTCAGCATCTCGGATACTACCGAAAAAGCATCGGTATCAATCATCAATGCACCCAGAACCACCTTCTCCAACTCCACCGCCTGCGGTTGCAGGTGGGCGTAGTTGGTATCTATCTGTGTCTTGTTATTGTTATTTCTATTCTGATTTATCGGCATACTTCTTTATTTCTTCTTGCGATTGCTGGTGTTCAGCCACTACCTGATTATAGATAATCATCAAATCAGTGTAAGAACATCCATAGTTCTTCAACCATTTATAGTCTTCCTTAAGGGCTTCAAAGAATACATTCTCATCCTTTTCTACATAATAGGCATAAGCCCTGAAGAAAGGTCCCATAGCCTTTTTCGGCTGATGTTCTATCAATGCCAGGAGACCAAGCGAATAGTTGTTGTACGCTTCGGCAGCCTTATCATTCTTCATCATCTTGAAGAAGAGATCCATCGCCTGCATCATCATATTCTTCGTATCCTTACCCTCTTTTTTCATCTTCTCGAAACTACCGAAAAGCTCGTTCGCTTCGGCGAAATATTCATCCAGGCGCTGATGAGCCTTCTGGAAGTTCTCTTCCGCATGTTCGCCACCTATCTTGATAAGCAGCTGTGTGAGCAAGGCTCCCGCCATCTGATTCTCCGGGTGGGTATAATCCAGCTCGTAAGCCAGCGGCATCGCCTCTTCAAATCTGTTGTTCATGACGATGAACTTCAGTTTATCCAGTTTCAACTCGAAGAGTTCCTCTTCCGAGAATGAATCCTTGAACTCCATCAGCTTGTCGAAATTCTCCAGATACTCATCCACCTGGATGAGATTACGATAGCAGATGCCCAGCTGCAGATATACCTGCTTCATGTCAGGCTTTATCTTCAGCATCTTCTTGAAATGATCGACAGCCATGCGGAGACTATGATTGTCTCCCTTCTGCATACATACCCATCCCTTCATGAAGTGCATCTCCAGCGTGTCGCATGGTACACCTTCCAGCATCACTTCAACCAGGTCAGGGAACTCGCGGCGGAAGGAATAGCGGGCTATAGCCATGCGGTACTTATCGAAGAATTCATCCTGGAAAAGAGGACCCGCCAAGACGGCATAGGCTGGTTTGTCATCATCCAGCTCATCGAGGATATTGAAGATTTCATCCTTCTCTTTATAAAACTTGGAAAAGCGCAGGAGGTTGCGGATGTAGTTGATACGGATACGCTTTGCACGATGCTCTCCAGGCTCTTTAAAAAATTCATTAACAATCTCTTCCTCATCTGCAGACTCGCTGCCATCTCCCTCATCCTCAGGGTCATCGTAACAGTCAACAATATTCTCCGGTATCTCATTAGGATGAGAGACGATCAGATTTGCCAGGGAATAGGCATCGGCAGGACATGACCTTGCAGTAGAACAGAAAGCCTTGCAGAACTTTCTCTTCTCATCTACGAATCCGAGAGCCTCGGTTATATGAGGATTCTTCAGATAGAAAGGCATGAACCAATTGTACAGATGAGTAAAGAACTCTGTCTGGTCTCGTAACATCTTAAACTGCGGCAAGAGGATGTCAATACCCTTATCCATCATTTCATCCATAGAGAGCGGGCTATCCATATCCACGTCGAGATTAGGGATTCCATCCTCGTCGGTATTGATATCGACAGAACGGATAGGACTCTCTTCCGAAGTTTCCTCGTCATCCTCAATTCCGAAGATATTTTGCATATCTTCATCAGCCTCCAGCAAATTGGCTACCTTATCTTTCAGGTCGCCGAGGAAACGTTTTGACAGCGATGCCATGATGTCATTGGTATAGTCGATAGACTTCTGCTCGCTGAATACAGTCACAGCAAGCATCTTCTGGGCTTTTATGATTTCGGCAAGCAAGTCTGAATCATTCTTGCAATCCTCGGTCAACTGCTCTGCAAAGCTACGGAAGTCAGGCTGCTGTTCGTAGCAGCCGCAATTCGTAGAAACCAGCAGCCATCCCAGGAGGGCACGCACCTTCACCTCATCGTCATCTGCCAGGCGGTAGATATCGTAGAGCAAAGTGAATTTACCCATATCGAAAACGGTGGCGGCAGAGAGCGTAATGGCACTCACCAGCAGCTGGGAGGTCAAGGAATCAACTGTAGGCGAAAGGATGGTGTCTTTGACAACAGCGCGTTCCTCATCATTCCAATATCCAGAAGAGACAAATCTGTCGAAGATCTTTTCGCGATACTCTTCCCACTCCTGATACAGACGGGCTGAAGCCTGGTCCTGCTCCTCCTTCGAGAGGTCGTGGTTCAGGAAAAGCATCGCCTCTCGGGAAACGAATTTCTCGAGGGTTGGCTTCACCTCTTTGATATCAATCTCCTCACCCAGCTTTTTCAAATCCTTGAAAATACCCTGTTCTGAACGGATATCCATCTCGATATCTACCAGGAACTGGTCGAGTTCAGAAATAGCTTCGGAGACTAATTTCGCTCTACCCTCAGGTGTCGTTTCCGGGATTTTAAACTCCTTTACAGCTTTGGCATCCAGCTTGAGAAAGCCAAGCATTTCAGTAGATATCTTCTTGCGTTGGAAGAGACTCAAACTGGCGATGACGGTTGACAGCAAACCTTGCACCAGACGGTGTATATACGGCTGATGGTTCGGACTGTTTTTTACGATAGCAAAAAGCATTGGATTGCATTCGGCGAAACGCTGCTGATGAATCATTTGACGGATTTCAACAACATCCTCCAATAACTCCTTCTGGGCCAGAACTTCTTCTGGGTTATTAGACTCTTCTGACAAATTTACTTCTTCTGACATAATTGTAGTTGTTTAATTGTTAATATCTGCCACCTTAAGGTCTCGCTGGCGAGGCTCCATAGCGTGACTGTACTTTAATTTTGGCAGATTGCTAACGGTTTGGGCATCAATACCATAATACTTGGTCAGTAAAGCGGCATAGTGTTGTACGCCATTCTTATTGATGCTATCTACAGCGATGTCGTAAGCTTTCACGAATCTGTCGATTTGATTTTTTCTTCGGGGTTCCGTCTTCAGTTTGCTGCGGAAGGCAATCACTCCCAACTGAAGGTTCTTGTCTCTACTATCCGCCAGTGCCACATGCTTAGCCATTCTTGCCTGTGTGGCGTATGGCTCCGGCATCCAGGCGGCATCCATCTCATTGTTGAGGAGCATGCGCAGGCGGATGTTCAGGTCGTTGATCTGCACGCGATATACGTCATACTTGGTCTTCACGCTGTCGATGACAAGCGTAGAGAGATAATCGGTGGCGGAATGACGGGTCATGGCTATCATCTTGTCAGACAGCTGCTTCAGCTCCGAGATACGCGCCTTGCGGTTGGTGATAAGCTGCCAGTACAGATTGGTAGAGACAGGATAGAAGAGCTGTGTACCCTGCTTCTGCAGGCGGGCAGCTCTCACCAGGTCGGTCACCGTACCCTCTACCCTCTTTCGGGCGATGGCTGTATCGCAGTCCATCTGCGCATTGTAGCGATAGAGATGTACCGTTACTCCCTGCTTCAGGAAGATGCTGTCCTCGTAAGCCAGATATACCGGAAGGCAATCGAGCGTAGGCATCACACCCACCTTGAGCGAAGCCCGGTCGATGCTGTCAAGTCGGGCCTTCTCCTGTTTGCTCAGTCGCAGTCGCTTCTGCTGTGAATCGCCGCAACTGGCCATTCCCAGCAGAAGTGCTGAAACCAGACATATCATGATTGAAAATTTCTTCATTGTATTTTTACTCTACATTCTTCATCGTATATACTCTGATATAGAGATTTTACTCTTTTTACGCTGTCAGAGCTTACTCCACATAAAGCACGAGTCCCTTCAGGTATTCGCCTTCAGGATGATAGATGTTGATAGGATGATCGGCTGGCTGATGCAACTGGTGCAGGATGCGAACCTTTCTTCCTGCCTGGGCTGCTGCAGTAAACACAGCGTTGCGGAAATTATCCTTGGTAACCACCTGAGAGCAGCTGAAGGTGAAGAGGATTCCACCCTTCTTGATTCTCTGCAAGCCCTTTACATTCAGGCGGGTATATCCCTTCAGCGCATTGCGCAGCGCTGCACGGTGCTTGGCAAAGGCTGGAGGATCGAGGATGATGAGATCATACTGCTGGTCGTGCTCATCCAGATACTTGAAGGCATCCTCGCAGAATGCCTCGTGGCGTGGGTCGCCAGGGAAGTTGAGAGCGATGTTCTCATTGGTCAGCTCGATCGCCTTGGCGCTGCTGTCCACGGAGTGAACCGCCTTGGCATTTCCGCGCATGGCATAGACAGAGAATCCGCCGGTATAGCAGAACATGTTGAGCACGCTCTTGCCCTTGGCGTAATGCTCGAGCAGGGAGCGGTTCTCACGCTGATCTACGAAGAAACCGGTCTTCTGACCGCGCAGCCAGTCAATATGGAACTTCAATCCGTTCTCCACAGCCACGTCATCGGCATCGCCACCCAGGATAAAGCCATTCTCCTGGCGCAGGTCTGCCTTGTATGGCAGGGTGGTCTCGCTCTTGTAGTAGATGTTCTGCAGCTCGTCTCCCATCACCTGCTTCAGCGCCTTGGCAATCTCCATACGGCATACATGCATACCCACACTGTGAGCCTGCATCACGGCAGTAGGACCATAGCAGTCGATAACGAGACCCGGCAGGTTATCTCCCTCGCCATGCACCAGTCGATAGGTATTGTTGTCTGGATTGCCGGCAATATCTACCGCCAGTCGCATCCTGTAAGCCGACTCCAGTCGGGCGCACCAGAATTCGTTGTCGATATCCACATCGCTGAAAGATAATACTCTCACGGCGATGGAACCGATCTGATAGTGACCGATGGCGATGAAGTCGCCGGAAGAAGTGAAAACCCTTACGGTTTCACCTTCCTCTATATCATTGTCCATGCGCTGGATAGCGCCGGAGAATATCCATGGATGGAATCTCTTGAGAGATTCTTCTTTTCCCTTCTTTAAATATACGTTCTTATACATTATTATATTATATAGTCTTTAATATTGCTCGCATGTGGAGAATTTAGAGGAAGTGATACTTCTTTAACTTCAATAAATTCTCTCCTTAACGAAAGCTTGAATACATGAACCTAGGACTCTACCAGTTCGTAATCGTCGGTCTTGCAGAGCCGGTTGAACTCCTCGTAGAGATGAATGCAGCACCATGCATCCGTAGCGGCATATCTGCACTGAGCCTCTCTGAGCTCCTGGGCTTCCCAGTTGCTGAGTCGCTGCGCCTTGCTGATTTTCTGATGGAAGAGGTTGGCGTAGATTTTCTGCAGGCTCATATCCTTGATGCCGAATTTCTTAGCCACATCCTGTAACTCGATGAAATATCCCGGCTTGAAATCGCATCTGCGATGCAGCTGCAGGATGTCATCATGCCAAGACAATCCCACTTTTGGCACCCTTTTATCCTCCAGGAATCGGATGATGGCTGGTGTCATACCCGTGAGATGCAGGCGGAAGAGATAGCAGGTATCGCGGGTACTCACCTGCAGCAGCGATACCTGGAAGTGCATACCCTTGGAGAAACTTGGTCGTGTCTCCGTATCCACACCCAGAATATCCTGTCCCAGGAGATATTCAACAGCGGCATCTGTATCTTCAGCCTTATCTATCACTATCATTTTGCCAGGAAAGAGAATTCGAGGCAAGCTATTGACAGTTTTCTTTTCGAAACTAGTGAAAATTATCTTCATTACTGCTATTTATTCATTACAAGTTGCAAAATTAGCAAAAAATCCCGAAAAAAAGGAGCGTTTCTCAATCTTTTTTGCTAATTTTGCAGTTAAATATTAAAAAGAAATAGAAAAATGGCAAAGAAAAGAACATCAGGCAAAACTAAATCATTTAGCGAAGCCATTGGTTTACAATATATTTTCAACAATACGATTACCGATTTCTTCCTCGGACTCGCCTTGCTCGTAGTTGCTGTCGTCATGATGTTGGCGATGATTTCCTTCCTCAGTACGGGCGCTGCCGACCAGAGCTTGCTGGAGAACCTGCAGCCCGGAGAATGGACCAACACCCAGCAGATGTTCCAGAACTACTGCGGATCCCTGGGAGCCATCCTCTCCTATTGGCTGATGGCGGTGAACTTCGGTTTCCCTGCCTTCCTGATTCCCTGCTTCGTGGTGATGGTGGCTTTCCAGCTGATGAATGTCTATCGCGTGAATCTTTGGAAGTGGTTCTTCTGCATGATGGTGGTGATGATCTGGTCATCCGTCACCTTCGCCAAGTTCCTCACCCCAATCTTCGGCAGTCTCATCTTCAATCCGGGCGGAAAGCACGGAATGTTTGTGGTCCAGACCTTGGAGAATGTCATCGGTCCTCCGGGACTCACCGCCATCCTTCTCTTCGTGGCCATCGCATTCCTCACCTATATCACCACCGAGACCATCACCATCGTGAGAAAGGCTCTCAACCCTATCGGCTATATATCTAATAAGGTGAAATTCGAGATTACCAACCATAGGGAGAAGCAGGAGGAGGATAATGCCATCGATGAAGCTTACCGGAATGCTGCCCAGGGTGTGGTGCAGGATGAGGAGGATGAGATGGACGAGAACTCCGAGACTTCCCAGACTAAGGAGACAACTCCTAACCAGGGGGCTGCCGAGAACCAGGAAAGTTCTCTGCAGCAGGAAATGGACAAGGAGCAGAAAGACGGAAATGAGAAGACTGCCTCGCCAATCGACCTCGATGCTGCCGCTGCCGATGACAGCCAGCAGGCTGATGCCGACAAGAACGTGGCAGCTCCGAGTCTGATTCAGCAGCAGCGTGAACTCAGAGCACAGCGCGCAGAAAGAGAGCGCCAGGAGATGGCTGCTGCCGCTGCCGCTTCGGCTCATATCGGAATGGATATCTCTGTGGCTACTGGAGAGGAGAAGGCTACCAGCAACACCGTAAGCAATGCCGAGGTGCTCAATACGCCTATCAATCCGAAGGAGCCGTTCACTAGATACAAGTACCCTACCCTCAACCTGCTGAAGAAATACGACGACCAGGAGGTGTCTATCGACGAAGAGGAGCAGAAGGCGAACAAGAACCGGATCATCGAGGTGCTGGGCAACTTCGGCGTACAGATCAAGACCATCCGTGCCACCGTGGGTCCTACCATCACCCTCTACGAGATCCAGCCTGCCGAGGGTGTGCGCATCTCCAAGATCAAGAACCTGGAGGATGATATCGCCCTGAGCCTCGCTGCCCTGGGTATCCGTATCATCGCTCCTATCCCTGGCAAGGGAACCATCGGTATCGAGGTGCCTAATGCCAAGGCGAACATCGTGAGCATGGAGAGTATCCTGAACTCCAAGAAGTTCCAGGAAACCAAGATGGAACTGCCTATCGCGCTGGGTAAGACCATCACCAACGAGGTGTTCATGGTGGATCTGGCGAAGATTCCTCACCTGCTCGTTGCCGGTGCTACCGGTCAGGGTAAGTCTGTTGGTCTCAACGCCATCATCACTTCCCTGCTCTACAAGAAGCATCCTAACGAACTGAAGCTGGTGCTCATCGACCCTAAGAAGGTGGAGTTCAGCGTATATTCACGCATCACCAACAAGTTTATGGCTGCCGTTCCGGACGAGGAGGAGCCTATCATCACCGACGTAACCAAGGTGGTGAGAACGCTGAACAGCCTCTGTGTGCTGATGGACAGCCGCTACGACCTGCTGAAGAAGGCGGGAGCCAGAAACATCAAGGAGTATAATCAGAAATACGTGAACCACAGACTGAAACTGACTGACGGTCACGAATTTATGCCATACATCGTAGTGATTATCGATGAGTTTGGAGATTTGATCATGACAGCCGGCAAGGAGGTGGAGCTTCCTATCGCCCGCATCGCCCAGCTGGCACGTGCCGTGGGCATCCACATGATCATCGCTACCCAGCGTCCTACCACCAGCATCATCACCGGTAACATCAAGGCAAACTTCCCGGGCCGTATCGCCTTCAAGGTAACTTCGGCCATCGACTCCAAGACCATCCTCGACAGAACGGGAGCCAACCAGCTCATCGGTCGTGGTGATATGCTCTATCTCAACGGCAACGAACCGGTGCGTGTTCAGTGCGCCTTCGTAGATACTCCAGAGATTGAGCGCATCAACGAATACATCTGCGACCAGCCTGGTCCTATTGAACCGATGGAATTGCCTGAGCCAGCCAGCGAGGATGGCGGTGCAGGAGGTGGAGGCAGCGTAGATGCCCGCAACCTGGATCCATATTTCGAGGAGGCAGCCCACGCCATCGTTCTCTCGCAGCAGGGCAGCACCAGTATGATCCAGCGCCGTTTCAGCATCGGCTACAACCGTGCCGGCCGACTGATGGACCAGCTTGAGGCAGCAGGCATCGTAGGAGCCGCTCAGGGCAGTAAGCCAAGAGAGGTACTCCTGCAGGATGAGAACCAGCTCAATACATTGCTGATGCAGCTGAGAAACTCGTAATTTGAATAATACAATAAACAGTAAGGATATGAAAAAGATTTTAGCTATCGCTTTCGCAGCGATGATGAGCCTGGGCACCATGGCGCAGACAGCCCAGCAGGTGCTCGACAAGACCGCTGCCGTTATCGGCAACAAGAAGGGCGCTACCGCCAACTTCAAGCTGTCTAGTCCTAAGTACGGCTCGGCAAGCGGTACCATCACCATCAAGGGTAACAAGTTTAATGCGCGCACACCGGAAGCCATCGTATGGTATAACGGCAAGACTCAGTGGACCTATATGAAGAAGACCAACGAGGTGAACGTGAGCAACCCTACCCAGGCCAAGCAGATGTCGATGAATCCTTATACCTTCATCCACATCTACAAGACAGGATATAAGAGCACCCTCAAGACTGTGGGCGGCAACTATCAGGTGCATCTCGTAGCCAACAACCAGAAGCGTACCGTGGCAGAGATGTATATCACCATCAACAAGAACACCCACGTGCCATCGCAGGTAAAGATGCGCCAGGGCTCTACCTGGAGCACCATCGATATCTCTGGTTTCAAGGCAAAGGGCGTTTCCAACAATTCCTTCGTCTTCAACAGCAAGGAATTCCCTGGAGCAGAAGTTATCGACCTGAGATAATATTACAGATAATATTATGTGTAATATTACAGATGTTATTGAAGATAATATTAAGATAATAATAAAGCTTTATAAATGTTTAAAACCAAACTAAAATGAAAGATCTCAAACCTATCATCTCACAGTTCGATATCATCGGAACTGTAAATGAGGTAAAACCTCTCGGTAATGGACTCATCAATGACACCTACAAGGTGACAACAGTAGAAGACGATGCACCAGACTATGTTCTCCAGCGCATCAACGACTCTATCTTCACCGATGTAGATCTCTTGCAACATAATATCGAGGAAGTAACTACCCACATCCGCCAGCAGCTCGAAAAGCAGGGCGCTGACGACATCAACCGCAAGGTGCTCACCTTCGTGAAAGCCAGCAACGGCAAGACCTATGTAAAAGACGAAGACCAGCAGTACTGGCGCATTTCCGTCTTCATTCCTCGTGCCATCACCCAGGAGGCTGTAAACCCAGAGAGTTCTTACTACGCTGGAAAGACCTTCGGAGAGTTCGAGGCTCAGCTTACCGATATCACCGACCGCCTCGGCGAAACTATCCCTGATTTCCACAACATGGAACTGCGCCGCGACCAGCTCCGTCAGGCTGTCAAGGAAGACCGTGCAGGACGCGCAGAAGGCGTGAAGGATTTCATCGCAGAAATAGAGAATTATATGGATGAGATGTGTCTCTGCCAGCGCCTCTTCCGCGAGGGCAAGTTGCAGAAGCATGTCTGCCACTGCGATACCAAGGTCAACAACATGATGTTTGATGAAGAGGGTCGCGTATTGTGCGTCATCGACCTCGATACCGTGATGCCATCACTCTTCGTGAGCGATTACGGCGATTTCCTCCGCACGGCAGCGAATACCATCGCCGAGGATTCTCCAGAGTTCGAGAAGATAGATTTCCGTATGGACATCTTCGAGTCGTTCACCCGCGGCTATGTGGAGTCAGCATCAGCCTTCCTTTCTCCACTGGAGATTTCCCTGCTTCCTCATGCAGCCGAGCTCTTCCCATACATGCAGGCAGTCCGCTTCCTCTGGGATTACCTCAACGGCGACCACTACTGGAAGTGCAAGTATCCTGAGCACAACCTCGTAAGAGCAAAGAACCAGTGGCATCTCTTCCTCAAGGCGAAGGAACACGAGGCTGAGATGAAGGCTTTCATCGAAAAACTGTAATTAAAGAATTCAAGTTTCACGTGTGGGGAATTTATTGAAGTCAAAGAAGTTATCACTCCCTACGGTCGTTCGGGAAGTTAAGAGACAATAGTCATCTAGCGTAAATGTAGGACATTTGTCCCTTAACTTCCCTCTAACTTCCCTCTAACTTCCTTAAACTCCCACCCCCAAAAAGACAATGAGTAATATTTATAAGAAATTATCTGTTGGCAACCTGATGGCAATGGCGGTAACCTTGCCTATGGTTGCCAACACAACCAACACAGCATCATCCCCTCTGCTTCCATCCGCTCCCGATGCCCAGAAGGCAGCCCAGACCGTGAAGACTGGAGATGTTCAGATTCTCAGAATCAATCCTACGCTGGTGGAGATTGTCTTCGCCAACCAGCAACGTGTCGCCGTAGATTTCTATGGCGAAAGTGTTTTCCGTATCTTCGAAGATCATAACGATGGCGTGATGAGAGCACCCGAGGCTAAGCCTGAGGCAAGCATCCTGGTGGATAATCCACGCACCGCCCTGAATCACAAGCAGGTAAAGGTGGAGGAGAAGGATAACTCCATCATCCTTTCTACCACCAAGGCACAGGTCATCTTCGACAAGGCTACCCAGCTCTTCAAGATCATCAACCTAGAAGACGGGAAGACCGTGGCAGAGCAGAGCGCTCCGGCACAGTTTACACCCGAAAAGGTAACCCTCAGCCTGCGCGAGCTGCCGGATGAGTATTTCTTCGGCGGCGGCGTACAGAACGGAAGATTCTCTCACAAGGGTGAGAAAATCGAAATCGTCAACACCAACAACTGGGTAGATGGCGGAGTGGCTTCCCCTGCCCCATTCTATTGGTCAACCGCTGGCTACGGCTTTATGTGGTACACCTTCAAGCCAGGTCTCTACGACTTCGGTTCTACCCACAACGGAAAGGTAGAACTCTCTCACGAATCCAAGAACTTAGACGTTTTCTTCATGGTGGGCAAGAAACCTACCGATCTGCTCGATGGCTATTACCAGCTCACCGGAAACCCTGTATTGCTCCCTAAGTTCGGCTTCTACGAGGGCCATCTCAATGCATACAACCGCGACTACTGGAAGGAGGCCGACAAGGGCCGGACCATGGTGTTCGAGGACGGAAAGGCGTATAAGGAAAGCGCCAGCGACAAGACCGGCATCAAGGAATCGCTGAATGGCGAGAAGAACAACTACCAGTTCTCGGCTCGTGCGGCAATCGACCGCTATGTGAAGCACGACATGCCGCTGGGATGGTTCCTGCCAAACGATGGATACGGAGCCGGATACGGTCAGGAGACTACCCTGGACGGCAACATCCAGAATCTGAAGAAATTCGGTGATTACGCCCGCAAGCAGGGCGTGGAGATCGGACTCTGGACCCAGTCAGACCTGCATCCGAAAGACAGCATCGAGGCGCTCCTGCAGCGCGACATCGTGAAGGAGGTGGGAACCGCTGGCGTAAGAGTGCTCAAGACCGATGTGGCTTGGGTAGGCGATGGATATTCCTTCGGACTGAATGGTGTGGCAGACGTGGCTCAGATCATGCCTTACTATGGCGAGAATGCCCGCCCGTTCATCATCTCGCTCGACGGATGGGCTGGTACACAGCGATACGCATCCGTCTGGTCGGGCGACCAGACCGGTGGCGACTGGGAGTACATCCGCTTCCACATCCCTACCTTCATCGGCGCCGGACTTTCGGGTATCTCTAACATCACATCTGATAACGATGGTATCTTCGGCGGAAAGAATCCGATCGTCAACATGCGAGAGTTCGAATGGAAGGCCTTCACCGCGATGGGGCTGAACATGGATGGCTGGGGCAGCAATGCCAAGTATCCTCATATCCTGGGCGAACCGGTTACTTCCGTCAACCGCTGGTATTTGAAGCTCAAGTCAGAGCTGATGCCATACATCTACACGGCAGCCCATGAGGCTGTAACCGGCAAGCCGCTGGTAAGAGCCATGTTCCTCGACGAAGCCAACCCTTATACCCTGGGCAAGGCAACGCAGTATCAGTTCATGTGCGGTCCGTCGTTCCTCGTGGCTCCTATCTACAAGGAAACCAAGATGGACAAGGAGGGCAACGATATCCGCAACGGCATCTACCTGCCGCAGGGCGAATGGGTGGATTACTTCAGCGGACATATATATAAAGGTGGAAGAATCATCAACGAGTTTGAGGCTCCCTACTGGAAACTGCCTGTCTTCGTGAAGCGAGGCGCCATCATCCCGATGGTAAATCCTAACAACAACGTATCGCAGATAGACAACACCCAGCGCATCTTCGAACTCTATCCATACGGCGAAACCCATTACGCCCTCTATGATGATGACGGCAAGACCGAGCTTTACCGACTGGGCGAGCACGCCACCACCAACATCACCTCTTCCCTGCAGAAAGACCGTCTCAACGTACATATCTACAAGACCACGGGCCACTTCCAGGGTCAGGAGAAGAACCAGGCTACAGAGCTGCGCATCAATCTGAGCCAAATGCCTAAGAAGCTGGCGGCGAAGATTGGCGGAAAGAGCGTGAAGCTGACCCAGGTGAATTCGCTCAACGAACTCCGCAACACCGGAAATGCGTGGTTCTTCGACGAGGCTCCACAGCTCAACCGCTTCGCCACACCGGGCAGCGACTTCGAGAAGATGGATATCCGCAAGAATCCGATGGTATATGTACGACTGGCGAAGACCGACATCACCGCCAACGACGTAGAGCTCCGCATGGATGGCTATCAGATGGATGATGCCGATGTGCTGCTCCACGCCAGCGGTGCCCTCGCAGCTCCTCAGGTAACGATGAAGGACAGCCAGAGCCCTAACAAGGCATTCGAGCTGCTGGCTACCTGGAATAAGCAGGCCAACGCCGACTACTACGAGGTAAAGGTGGATGGCGTGATTCATTCTACCATCCGCAGCACCGAGTTCACCATCGAGAACCTGAAGCCGCAAACCGATTACGAGGTGCAGGTGAGAGCCGTGAACAAGGACGGCGTCTCTGAATGGACCACCGTTCAGGCGCATACCATCAAGGACCCTCTCGATGAAGCCATCCGCAACATCACAGCCACCAACTCTGCGAAGGACTGGGAAGGTCTGGAGGTTTCGAAGATGTTCGACTTCAACGAGAAGAACTTCTGGCATACCGACTACTACAAGAAGGAAGGTGTGCTGCCATTCGATGTAACCCTCAACCTCAACGGCATCGCCAAGCTCGAGAAGATTCACTATCTCCCGGCTTCTGAGCGCGAGACCAACGGACAGATCCAGAAGGGTAAGTTCGCCATCAGCAACGACGGCATCAACTGGACCGAGACCGGAAGCTTCGACTGGAAGAACGAGAATGCCGTTAAGGAATACCAGTTCCAGGGCAACCCAGAGGCTCAGTACATCAGGATGACCGTAGAGGAAGCCCGAGGCGGAATGGGTTCGGGTGCCGAGATGTACGTATTCAAGGTTCCAGGCAGCAAGATGGAGAAGGCTGGCGACATCAACCACGACGGGCGCATCGACGAGAACGACTTCACCTCTTACCTCAACTACTGCGGATTGCGCAGGGGCGACAAGGACTTCGAGGGCTACGTAAGCAAGGGCGATATCAACGGCAACGGTCTCATCGACGCCTACGATATCTCCGTGGTGGCTACCCAGCTCAAGAGCGGAGTAAGCAGCAAGAAGGTGCCAGCCGTAGAGGGCAGCATCAGTCTCGCAGCCGACAAGAAGATGTACAAGGCAGGCGAAACCATCACCCTCACTGTAAAGGGCAAGGGTCTCGTATCGCTCAATGCCCTGAGCTTCGCCCTGCCATACAGCGCCACCGAATACGAGTTCATCGGAGTGGATGTGAAGGATATGGGCAAGATGGAGAACCTCACCAAGGACCGTCTGCACTCAGATGGCAGCAAGGTGCTCTACCCTACATTCGTCAACATCGGCGAGCAGCCAGCCGTAGAGGGCACCCGCGATCTCTTCACCATCAAGTTCAAGGCAAAGAAGGCATGCAAGCCAGCCTTCCAGCTCAACCAGCTGATGATGGTAGATAAATTCCTGGGAGTAAAGACCGGGAAATAGTAGTAGATAAATTCCTGGGCATAAAGACCGGGAAATAATCGATTTTTTGTGAATAAATATTTAATTCTGTAAATTATCTAAAATTAATACCTATTATTTTGGATTTTTTACAGAATTATTTGGTAGATAGAAATAAATTCATTATCTTTGCAACGTAAAAATCAATCAAATAAGAGGAGTATGAAAAAAACAGAAGCTTACAACAGATTGGTGGATAAAGGTATCCGACCATCAGTACAGAGACTTGCAATCCTGGACTACCTGATCAAGCACCCTACCCACCCAAACATCGAAGACGTTTACAGGGCATTAGAGAATAAGGTACCGACCCTAAGCCGTACCACAGTATATAATACGCTCCGCATGCTGAGTGAGATAAATGCAGCCCAGATGATTACCATCGACGAGCACCGCGTATGCTATGATGGCAACATCGAGCCACACGTTCACTTCTACTGCAAGGAGTGCGGCAAGATCATCGACCTCTTCGATGAGCCAGCACCACGGGTAACAGAGACCAAGGTGATTGGTGGCAACATCGTGCAGGAGGAGCAGCTCTACTACAAGGGCATCTGTTCAGATTGCGCCAAGAAGATGGAGAAGAAGACGAATTAATAGTAACAAGATAATATAAAAATAAGAACATTTTAATACATTAACATTATGAAGAAGAAATTTATTTGCACCGTTTGTGGTTACATCTATGAGGGTACAGAGGCACCAGAGAAGTGCCCTATTTGCAAGGCTCCAGCCAGCAAGTTCAAGGAGATGGAAGATACAGTAGATGATGATATGACATTCGCTACTGTACACGTTCTCGGTCAGGCATATAAGGATAGCGTCAATGAGGAGGTTATCAAGGGTTTAAAGGATCACTTCGCAGGTGAGTGTGGCGAGGTAGGTATGTATCTTGCAATGGCTCGCCAGGCAGACCGCGAGGGTTATCCAGAGATTGCAGAGGCTTACAAGCGCTATGCGTTCGAGGAGGCAGACCATGCATCTCGCTTTGCAGAGTTGCTGGGTGAGGTTTTGGGTGATACAAAGAGCAATCTCGAGGCTCGCATTGCAGCTGAGAAGGGTGCTTGCGAGGACAAGTTCCGCATTGCCAAGCTTGCCAAGGAGCAGGGTTCTGATGCTATCCACGATACTGTTCATGAGATGGCTAAGGACGAGGCTCGCCACTGTGCAGGTTTCGCAGGTCTTTACAAGAGATACTTCAAGTAAGACATTTTTTTTTTCGATACTAAGTCTTGGAGCCCGGTTCCGAATCATAAAGATTCAGGACCGGGCTCCTTCGTTTTCTGGAGAAATTGTACTATGTACGCGTACTAGTACTATCTTCCTCTGATGCTGCCATGATACCCAGGGTGCGAGGTACCTAAGAGGGTGTTCAGTATTCAGTATTCAGTTTTTTTCGCGATAGTTACC
>ERZ773235.663-NODE-663-length-42453-cov-5.163758_pt1 | contig 42453 bp, 47 predicted proteins | sample MGYA00580522_ERZ773235 | MGnify/ENA primary metagenome ERZ773235 (study PRJEB29015, sample SAMEA2737797) | human gut metagenome | biome: human gut; feature: human-associated habitat; material: faeces | place: China | collected 2012 ...
GCAAAGCCCCATATCCCAAAATGCTTAGATGTTTGTTTCTTGAAATGTTCGGTTTAGGCTTGACAGCTCCTTGAGATTACTTCCTCATGGCCTTGCGGAAATTATACCGCGTTTTCCAGTAGCGCGATTCGCGGCGGATGGTGTTGATGATGTCCCCGCCGAGAAACAGGAAGACGTTGAGCAGACAGAGCACGATCGTCACCCGCGTGGACGCGCCGCCGACGATGAAATAATACAGGTACAGCGCCGCGTCGGCCAGCGCGAGATACTTCATCTTGATCGGCAGGAACATGAACAGCAGCACCTGCTCGTCGGGATACAGCGCGGCGTAGGCGAAGAACAGCGACAGATTGAGGAACATGTTGCTGCCATAGCCGGTAATCAGCGCGGCGATGATCGAGCCGAGCATGCCGACCGCATAATACAGGTTGAACCTGACCTTGCCCCACTGGTTTTCCAGCCCGAGGCCGATCATGTAGTAAAAATACAGCGCGAACAGAATGAAAATCGGGGAACTGGACGGCGGCGTGAACACGAACGTCACCAGCCGCCAGATTTGCCCGCGCATGAGCCCCGCGCGGGTCAGCGAGATGAGAGAATAAAGCCGGTAGCCCAGCGTCGGCCAGATATACATCAGCGCGAAGACGATGCCCTGACCGATGACGATGTATTTCATCAGATTGCCGATGGCATAGCGGCGCAGTTTGCGCTCCAAGTCATAATTGATGCGGTTGTCCTTCAAGCGGCAGACCTCCTTTTGATGTAGTATACCATATTTGCGCGCGGGGGAAAACAGTGAAAACCGCTTTTTCGGGCTGACCGACAGAATTTTCAAAAACAGGTGAAAAAAGAATAAAAAATGTATTGACAAGAAGCGCGGATTCTGATATAATCTCTTCTTGTCAGGCGGATGCGTGATCTTGCGAGACTAAACGCCAATGTGGCTCAGTCGGTAGAGCAGCGGTTTCGTAAACCGCAGGTCAAGGGTTCGAGTCCCTTCATTGGCTCCATTTTCGAGGTGTAGCGCAGTTTGGTAGCGCGTTTGGTTCGGGACCAAAAGGTCGCAGGTTCAAATCCTGTCACCTCGACCATTTTTCCGTGCAATGTGTAAGCGTTGCACGGATTTTTTTGTTCATAGTGCATCAAAAACCCTGCTTTTCCACCGGGCTATTAGCGAATTGGGGGAAAACTGGGGGAGTTTGGGAGAAAAGAAAGCGTCCCGCACGGGTGCGGAACGCAGGCGGTGTGCCGGAAACGGTGCGCCGCTATTCTTTTTTATCCCCCAATTCTTCCCCCAGCTGGGCGCGATCAAGCAAGCCTTGCGCGGCCTGCGCTGCATCTTCATCGCGGCGGCGCAGCGCGTGGGCGTATATGCGCAGCGTGACGCTGGCATCGGCGTGGCCCATGCGCGTGGCGACGGCCACGGCGTCAATGTTATTCGCCAGCAGTATGGTGGCATGCGTATGCCGCAGATCGTGGAAGCGTACCCCTTCAAAGCCGTGGGCATCCGCGAAGCGCCGGAACCACTTCGACGGTGTGTCATGGTGCAGCTGCGCGCCGTTCCATGCGTGGACTATCCAGCCTTCGCCAACCCACACGTCGCCCACGGTGGCGGCTGCGTCTTCCTGATAGGCCCGCGTTTCGTGCAGTACGGCCATCATGCCAGCAGGCAGGGAAATCAGACGTTCGCCCGCTTCTGTTTTCGGGTCGCCTTCAAAATTGCCTGTTTCCGGCGTGTACTTCAGGGCGTGGCCTATGTCAATGGTGCAGTGTTCCCAATCCACGTCTGAAAGCCGCAGCGCGCCGACTTCGCCAAGACGCAGGCCGCAGAGCAGGGCCAACAGGACGGCGGCACGATAGCACATATTTGGTTCATCGTGCAGGCAGCGCAGCAGCTCCACGGCGCGTTCTTCCGTGAGGTAATGCACGCGGGCCTTTTTTGCAGCAGGCCGGTCAACCTTTTCCATGGGGTTCTTCCGCAGAATATCCCATTGCACCGCTTTATCAAGCATGGCGTCCATCGTGTCGTAATAGTGCCGCACGGTGCGGGGTGAAAGCGGCGCGTCCTTCGGCTTCGCTTTTGCGCGGCGCGCTTCTTCGCTGGGCCTGCGGGGATGCGCGAGCTTTTCATCCGGCAACGCCGTCGTCCTGCGCGGGCTTTCGCGCACCTGATTCACCCATTCGGTCAGCATGGTGGGCGTCAGCTTCTTCAGCGGCACGTTGCCCAGCATGGGCAGGATGCGGGCATCAAGAAAGTGCCGATAATTCTTGTATGTGTTCGCGGCCAAGTTTGGCTTGACGTGTTGCTCCATCCAGTATTCGGCGAAGGCGGCCACCGTGTACGACTTTGCCGACGTGGGCTTTGCCCGGCCTTCTTCCACGTCCACGATCAGGCGGGCCAGCGCCTTTTCCGCTTCCTTGCGCTGCTTCGCTTCTGTCATGCTACCCGGAAAATGTATCGTATCGCGTACCCATTCCCACCCGTTTTCCGTCTGCACCTGCGTGCCGATACGCCACGAATTTTTCCCGCGCTTCTCAATCGTACCCATGGCTATGCCTCCATTCAAAGTAATGCGTGCAGGGGGTATATTCTTTTTTCCTGTAATATCTGTAATGCCGCCCAAAATGCAGCGAAAACCCTTGAAAAATCAAGGGTTTTCAGGCTTACGCCCAACATGTTATCCCCAACCGGCAAGCGTTAGGAATCGACGAACGGAAGCGTAAGGCATTTAGTTTTTGGGCGTGATCGACCATTCGACGCCCGGTTCACAAATGACAGAAATGCAATACTGTGTCCGCCCGTCTACCGGCTGCAAAATCACATCAGCGGAGAACGGCGCGGTGGTGCCGGTAAACATCTCATTCGTGAGCGAATCGCCCTGCCATGCGTCAAGGTTCTTATACTGATGATTCAGCTTGACGATGAAGTTAGTGAGCAGCGCGTTCATGCTGCCTTTATTTCCTTCAACCGTTACGATCATCGGTGCGGGCAGCTCCACAAAATCGCTGACGAATGGGCCGGTGCCAGACAGCGGCAGCGTGCCGCCGTCCATGATCGGCTCCACGACGAACGACCACGCACCTGTCGTTTCAACCAGCAGGTTGAACGTGCCGCTTTGATCGAAGAACTTTTCTTCGTAACTGTCCCCGTCGAAAACATAGTCATAGGCCCCGCCTGTGAGTTTCGCCGTGCAGCTGCCTTCGCTGGTGAGCTTCACCCGCGAGGGCGCAAAGGGAATTACGACATCGGAGAGAATCGCCGTGCCCGTGCCGGACAGCTCCACGCGCTCCACATCAGCGGCAGCGGCTGCGCGCAATTCGCTGATTCTGTTTGATATATTCTGCTGTGCATCCAGTAATTCCTCCATGCTGGCATCCTGCCAGTCATCTGCAAGCACATCGGCCAGCGCCATGGCGGGCAGACAGAGGACAAGAACGAGAATCAAGGCAAGCAATTTCTTCATTGATCGGTTCCTCCTTTTTTCTTGTAAAATGCCGCGGGCATTTTCGTCACTTCCAGCGCCGCCACAGTGGCGGCGTTTGCACTGTCAACCAGTGCCGCGCTGTCCCCTGTAACAGCGGCTTGCAGACATTTGGTCAGGTGGCGCATGAAGTCGCGCCAAGCTGCCAGCGGCTGTTCGCCGCAGGGCTTGCCTGTGGCTTCGTACATGATTGCAGCGTTCACCAGTGCGGCCACGTCGCTGGCCGTGGGGGCTACGTCCCCAGCCATTCCCGCGAGCGTTACAAACGAGGAAGTCAGCGCCCCGGCGTTGGTGCTGCGTTCCGCAGAAAGCCCCACGATATAGTCAAGCGAAACGTGATAATAGTTTGCCAGCGCTATGCCGTTTTCGATGCTGGGCATCATGCCCGCTTCGTAATTTGATAGCGTGGTTCGGGAAATTCCAAGGTCTGCGGCAACCGTCGTCTGTTTTAATTCCTTTTCTTCCCTAAGCTGGCGTAACCGGTTCATTTTGTATGGCATCCTTGTTTTCCCCTTCCTGAATTTCTGACATTTTAGCATGAATTTGTATATCATGCCTAAAAATGCGCTAATGTCCCACATATTTGCAGATATGTCTTGACAAAAAAAAAAAAAGCGTAGAATGTTCAGTGTTCAAGACAATTATGCAAAATAATGCAAGATAACACAAGGTGAGCAAATACAGAAACGAACCACGAAAACCGCCACGAATGGCAGAAAGCGAGGGCGCAAACATGGAACAGCGGTACGTTGTGGAAATCATCCTGAAAAGTGGCGAAAGGCTGCGGCTGCGCTGTAAGGAATTTAAGGCACACACGAACGAGGGCGTGCTGACCGGCTACGAATACAGCGGCAGCGATAACCTGAACTGCCTGTACATCGACATTAGCGAGATAGCCGCCATTGTGCAACCGATAGGCAACAAAAAGCCCGTCAGCAGCTGCATCGGCTGCAAGTGGGAACAGGACGACGCCTGCTGCTGCCATGGCGGACGCGGGTGGGAACCGGCAGCGTGCGAAAGCGAGGCAGCCGAAGCATGAAAACCTATGCCAATATTTACTACCGTGCCCGGATGCAGGCTGCGCAGCGTGAACCGCTGCACGCCAGCCGGGAACGCACCGCCAGCGAAATCTTTGTCAGCTGCGAAGCGCTGGCCGACTATGAAACCGGGCGCACCGTGCCGCCGTGCGACGTGGTGCAGAAAATGGTCGAAGCCTACAACGACCCCGACCTGAAGGCTGCACACATTCGCGCCTGCTGCCCGCTACTGCCGGACTACGGCGGCGAAGGATGCAGCGAGCTGGCGCGGGCCGCACTGGGCTGGGCCATCGCCTTCCAGAGCGCGCAGGACATCGCACTGCAGTTTGCCACCGTCGCCCGCGACGGGCGCATTACGCAGGACGAACTGCCAGCGGCGCAGACGATCAGGGCCAAGGCCGTGGAGCTGCGGCGCATCATGGAAGAAACCATTGCCGCCATCGACAAGGCCACCAGCGGCCAGACGAAGGACTAAAGAAACGGAGGACTGCCGCGTGAAGTTAAGGACAATCCGCGATGCGGCGGAAATGTTGGGCGTGAATGAAAACCGGGTGCGGAGAGCTGCCCGCGATGGGCGCATCCCTTCCATGCAGCTGGGAAACCGCACGCTGGTGGACGTGGACGCGGCCCGCGGCGTGCTATCGCCCGAACCAGAGGGCGTAAAGATCGACGTGGTGAGCGAGGAAACCGGGCTGACTGTCACGGCCATCCGCAGGGCTGTGCGCGACGGGTGGCTTCCCTACATCAAGCCCGGCAAAGCGTACCTTTTCCGCATGGAAGACGTGCGCGCTGCCATTGAAAAGCGGATGGAAGAACAGGCGAAAAAAGACAGTTAAGGGGGCGGGCGCATGGATATACGCGATTTTCTTTCGCGCCTTCGCGTGGACAGCGGCCCGAACGGCAAGGGCGAGTATATGTGCCGGTGCCCCGCGCACGATGATAAAAACGCCAGCCTGTGCGTGCGGGACGGCGAAAAGGGCATCGTGCTAAAATGTCAGGCAGGCTGCGACGTTGAATCCGTCGTTTCCGCCATGGGGCTGAAGATGCGCGACCTGTTCCATGAACAGCAGCAGACCAGCAGCACGCAAAACCGCAAGACACCCGCCGCAAAGCCAGCGGCCAAGCCCAGCGGAGCAAAGAAGCCGCGCGGCAAGTTTGTCTGCGCCTACCAGTACACGGACGAAAGCGGCAAGGTGCTGTTTGAAGCCTGCCGCTACCAGCGCCCGGACGGCGACAAGACGTTCAGCCTGCGGCAGCCCGACCCGACCGACCCCAGCGGTTACAAGTGGACGAAGGACGGCGCGCGGCTGGTGCTGTACCGACTGCCGGAAGTGCTGAAGGCGATCAAGGACGGAAGGCCCGTGTTCGTCTGTGAAGGCGAAAAAGACTGTGACAACATGGCCAAGCTGGGCTATGTGGCCACGACCAACCCCATGGGTGCAGGCAAGTGGCACGTCGGCGATTATACGCCATCCCTGAAGGGCGCAGACCTTTACATCATCCCCGACAATGACGACGTGGGGCGCGATCACGCCAAGAGCGTGGCGCAGGCAGCCGTGAAGGTAGCCAAGGCCGTGCATATCATCGACCTGTCCAAGGGCTGCGAAAAGCTGCCGCCGAAGGGCGACGCTTCGGACTTCTTCGAGCTGCTGGGCGAGAGCGCCGGACGGGCTGCACTTGAAAAGCTGATGCAGACCGCCGAAGCCTTTGAGGCGGACGCCATCGCGCAGCGCGACGCTGCCGCCGAGTATTACAGCAAGGTGTACGGCTACTGTGTGAGCAACGGGCGCATCTGCCAAGAAACCGCGGACGGCCCCAAGCCGCTGGCCAATTTCGTGGCCGTCCCCCGCGCTGTGGTGGCGCAGGACGACGGCGTGAACGTGAACAAAATCATGGTGATTGACGGCTGGGACGCGCTGGGCGCGCCGCTGCCCCGCGTGCAGATCAAGGCAGCGCAGTTTTCCGGCATGAACTGGGTGGCTGAAAAGTGGGACTTTGCCGCCAGCATCATGCCGGGCAACACGGTGAAAGACAAGATCAGGTACGCGATCAGCGAGGTGGGCCGCATGACGGCCAAGCGAATCACCGAATACAGCCACACCGGCTGGCGGCAGATCGGCGGCAAGTGGGCGTATTTGTATCAGGGTGGGGCTATCGGCGTGGACAACGTGACCGTGGATTTGGGCAGCGGCCTGAACGGCTACCGTCTGGACGGCAGCGGCGCGGAAGGATGGGACAAGCTGACCTATCTGGACGGCGCGGAAGTGACGCTGACCATCGGCAACGTTATCGCCGAGCATGTGGCCATTCCCTTGCTGGGAACAATCTTCCTTGCGCCGCTGCGCGAGTTTCTGGCTGCAACCGGCATCGCCCCGGCCTACGCGCTGTTCCTGCTGGGCGGCACCGGCACGCGCAAAAGCACCGCGCTGGCGCTGGCGCTTTCCCATTTTGGGAACTTTACCGGCAAGAGCCTGCCCGCATCCTTCAACGATACGGCGAACTTCATCCGCAAAAAGGCTTTTCTGCTGAAGGACGCGCCCATCGTGGTGGACGACTACCACCCCGTCACCAGCCTGCAAGAGCGCAAGAAGATGGAGGCCACGGCGCAAAGTCTGGCGCGCGCCTTTGGCGACGGCGCAGAAAGGGGACGCATGAAAGCAGACTTGACCCTTCAGGAAGCCATGCCGCCGCGCGGCGTGGCGATCATCAGCGGAGAGGACACGCCGGGCGTCGGCGAGAGCGGCATGGCGCGCTTTTATGTCGTCAACGTCGGCAAGGGCGACGTGCCCGCCAACGAGTCGCTGACGGCCATGCAGGAACTGGCGCGGCTGGGTTATTTGCAGAAATCCATGCGCGGCTACATCGTGTGGCTGTCCAAGCAGGTGGAGAAGCTGCCGCAAATGCTGCATGACGCATTTATCCGCAGCCGCGCGGAAGCGCTGGAACGCACGAAGGGCCAGCACGGACGCACGGCGGAAGCCATCGCCCACATGATGGTGGGCTATGAGTGTATGCTGTACTATCTGCGCGACGTTGGCGCGTTGACGGACGACGAAGCCCGCAAGGCGTACACCCACGCATGGGGCGTTGTGACGGACAACAGCGCGCGGCAGGCTGCCGAAATGAAGGAAGACCGGCCCAGCAAGATATTTCTTTCGACCATTTCCGAGCTGCTGATAGCCAAGAGCGTGGGCATCAAGGACATCACCATGCCATCGGCGGAGGGCACGCCGTCCGGCACCGGCCCGCGGGACATGATCGGCTACATGGACGGCGAATTTTACTATCTTATGCCCAACGTCGCCTACCGCGCCGTGGCCAAGCTGTGCAACGATCAGGGGCAGGCGTTCCCGCTGACGGCCAAGATGCTGTACAAGCAGATGCGCGAGGACGGTATCCTGACCGCCGAAACCACCACGGCCACCAGCGCCACCCGGCCCAAGTGGATAGACGGCAAAACGCAGCGGCTTTTGTGGATACCCCGCCGATACATCGACGGCCCAAAGGTGGCGCAGGCGCAGCAGAAGATGGATTTTAGCGGCTTCACACGGGTAGACGACGGCGAGCTGCCCGAAGAATTTAGGTAAAAGCGTCAGCGCTGACGCTTTTGAAGGGAGGGGCACCCATGAGATCGACCAGAGATATTCGCATCTGTAACGTATGCGGCAGACTTCTGGACATCGGCGAATCTTGCAACTGCGAACAGCCCATCCGCGGCGCGCCGCGCGACGGCCTGCGGGCCAAGTGTCCGCTGTTCAAATGCCGCAGCTGCTACCGGCTGCAATACTACATTGTGGGCGAGTGCGGGAAAGCCTGCTTCGCCAACAGCGACCAACGAAACGAGCACTACCGCCGCTACTGCTGCGATGCGTGGCGTGCGTGTGAAATTTACAAGCGACACGATGAGGGGAGCGACAGAAAATGAACGAGCGCGAGGAAATGAAAGTAACCTGCATCGAACCCGACCAGCAGGCGCTGGTCACGCTGGCAAACATCGAATACCGCATTTCCGTCCACATGCAAGGCACCTACCGCGAAATTCTGGCCGTGGGCCGCTGTCTGGTGGAGGCCAAGGAAGCCGGGCTTGTGCCCCACGGCCAGTGGGAGGAATGGGTGCGGCGCAACACCGGCATGAGCGAGCGGCAGGCGCAGCGGCTGATGCAGGCCGCCCGGAACGTGCAGACGGGCAGCTCCATGGAAAGCCTGCCCATCAGCAAAATTCAGGTGATTTTGTCATTGCCGGAGCCAGAGCGCGAAGCCATGGCCGAGCAGGCAGCCAGCGAGGACATGAGCCTGCGCGAGCTGCAAGAGGAAGTACGCAGACAAAAGCAGCTTGCGGATGAAGCCAACGAGCGGGCACGCCGCAGCGAGATCAGCCGGGCCAACACCGTGGAAAAGCTGCGCGCCGAGCTGGCGGCGGCCCAGCAGGCACCCGCCGCGGGCATCAGCCCGGAAGCACAGGCAGAGATCGACCGGCTGAAGGGCGAGCTTGCGGACGCCGAAGCCTATGCCGAGCAGCAGGCCGAGCAGCGGCAGCAGGCCCAGCGGGAAATGCTGGCCATGCAGACGCAGGCAGCGCGTGGGGAGCTGGACACGGCGGGCAGCCTGAACAGCTTCGACATCGCTGCCGCCGTGCGTACCTTCATCGGCGCAGCGGGCGTGCTGCCCCACATGGGCGCAACGCTTGCGCACGCCAGCGCGGCGCAGCGGCAGGAAATCTGGCAGTATGTGGACATGGTGGCCACATGGGTGGACGGCGCACAGCAGGCGCTGCGCACCGTCGCCGTTCCCTTCGCGGACGAACAGGGGGTGTGACCATGAGCAGCACCGACATCAGCCGCGTGGACGTTCCCGCCACCGTGCAGCCGGAGGGGCAGGCCATCGCGCTGCCCAGCGACGTGTCGCAGGCCATCACGCAAATGGCGCAGATCATGCAGGGCATGGCCAACATGGTGCGCGCCACCAATGAGCGCATGGGCATGCTGGAACAGCAGGTGCGCCTGCTGACCAAGGTGACGCCCGCGCAGGCCAGCGCGATCAGCGCCGCCATACGCGACCGCGCCAAGGAATTGTGCGCCACCTACCGGGCGACCGGCTGCGAAAAGGCCACCGGCAACGCCATCCGGCGCGAGCTGCGCCTGACCATGGGCGTGCAGAACGTGCGCGAAGTGCCCCGCTGCGAATACAGCGTGGCCCTGCAAACCGTTAAGCTGTGGGACGACTACAAAACCATGAAGGCCATCAAGGCGAAGGGAGGCGCGCCCCATGCCTGAACGAGAGATTCACCCGGCCAACGGGCACGAGCTGCACATCATCGAATACCTAATGGCGCTTGACGCGCAGCTAAACGGCCATCAGGACGCCCTGCGGGAGCGGCTGAAGCTGGTGCCCAACGGCTGGCGGCAATGGCGGCTCATTACAACGGCGACCCGCAGCCTGCTGCAAGCCGTTTATGACACGCTGCCGGACAAAACGCTTTTGTACATCGACAGGCTGCGGGCACAGGGCGAGGTCGTGGTGCGCTTCCGGCCCGCATCGAGGACGCACGAAACCGTCCTCGCCAGTCAAGACGACCTGCGGGAGATCATCAACGCGGCTATGGCTGGCGAGTGCGCCGTCTGCCTGCGGGACGAAGACGCCGCCAAGCGCTGCAAGCTGCGGCGGGCCATGATGGACATCGTGCCGCCTGACGACGTGCCGCGCTGCGGCTGCGCATACCGAAACATTGCGATTGAAAGCGAATACGGAAAATACATCTAAGGGAGGCAATACCATGGAGGAAATCAAGACCACCTATCAGGGCTTTGCGGAAATCGCGCGCATCATCCGCGAAGGCAAGATGGGGCAGCTGCACATCGGCGACACGATCAGCACCCGGCACACCCTGCGCGACCGGCTTTTGTGGCGCATTATCGGCATCAACGCCGACACGGCGCTCGACGGCACGCCTGAAACCGTGACGGTGATGCTGTACAACCCGCCTATCTGGTGCAGCTTTGACGGCGGGCGCAAGGGCTTCCCCTTCGGGTGCAACGAGTGGGAACCCAGCGACATGCGCGCGCGTTTGCAGGGCGACGTGCTGGACGGCTTCGACGCGGAAGACAGGGCCGTCATCGTGCCCGTGCGCAAGGCAACGTACAGCCCGCAGAACGAGCGAATCAGGCACACGTCCGACAAGCTGTTTTTGCTTTCGGCTTCGGAGATCGGCATCGCGGTGGACGACGACGCCATCCGGGACGAAGGCAAGCCCTACGCCTATTTTGAAGACGGCGACGATGAAAAGCGCCGCCTGACCGACGCGGACGGCGACTCATGTTACTGGTGGCTTCGCAGTCCTAACCCGTGGTACGCCAGCAGCGTCCGTATCGTCATCCCTTCAGGGGCGCTGAGCTACAACAACGCGACGAGCGGCCACGGACTGGCGGCGGCTTGCGTTATCGGAGATCGGCCCATCAGCGCCGATAGGCGCACGGACGACGAAGGCGCGGAGGATATACAGCACCTTCAGGACGAAATGGCGCAGGCCATAGCGGACGCGGTGCAGGACGTTCTGCCCGCGCTGCGCAGAGCCGTGAACATCGCCGCCCGGATTGTGCAGCAGATAGGCGGAGAAGCGGAGGGCCAGAGCCATGAATAAATGCTACATTATCGGCAATTTGACCCGCGCGCCGGAGCTGCGCACCACCGACAACGGCATCCCTGTGTGTAATTTCACGGTAGCCGTCAACCGTCGCCGCAGCGGCAACGGCCAACAGGAAGCGGATTATTTCCGCGTGACCGCATGGCGCGGGCTGGGCGAAAACTGCGCCGCCTATCTGGACAAGGGGCGCAAGGTGGCCGTGACCGGCACCGTGAGCGCAAGGGCCTACACAGGCAGCGACGGGAGCGTTCACGCTACCATGGAACTGGTGGCTGACGAAGTGGAGTTTTTGACGCCGCGAAGCGCCGGGCAGGGCTTCACGCAGGTGGACGACAGCGAGCTGCCCGAAGAATTTAGGTAAAAGCGTCAGCGCTGACGCTTTTGAAAAGGGAGGGCGACAGAATGAAGGGCATGACCGTTCTGAAACGGTGCCGCGCAGCCGAAGGCGATATGGCGCGCATCCGGCTGCGCATCCAGCGCCGCCGCGAGGCCATGGAGTGCATCACGCCGCGCATGGACGTAACCGGCAGCCGCAGCACGGCAGAGCCTGACAAGATGGGCGCTTTCGTGGCTGCGATCACGGAGCTGGAAGCAGACCTGAAGGCGCGGGAGCTTGCGCGCAGCGCCGAGGTGGCGGCGGCCTGCGTGCTGCTGGACGCCCTGCCGGAAGGCGAAAGCAGCGTATTGCACGCCTACTATGTGAAGCGGCTGAAAATGCCCGCCATCGCCAAGCGCATGGGCTACACGGAAGGCTACATCCGCAAGCTGAAAAAAGAGGGCGAAAACCTGATGGACGCCCTGCCTGCGGACACCGTGGCGGCCTGCTTGCCCGCGTGGTACATCCGCGAACGGCCCGAACCGCCGAATACATGATTTTCATGCGTATAATAGGAAGCATGAGCGCTCAGTATAGGGTTAGGAGCGGTTAGTAGCGCTTAATGCGCGCACAGTATACTTCCATTCGCATTTTGGCCGTGCTATAATGTAAAATGTCAAAAGAAGCAGAGAGCGGACGCCGGAAACGGCGGGCCGCTCTTTTGCTATCAAAGAAAGGGGGCGCGGCATGCACTACAAGGAAAGCGCGCCGTTTTACCATACACGCGCGTGGAAGCAGGTGCGCGCCGCCGCGCTGGCCCGCGACAGGGGCATGTGCTGCGACTGCATGGACAGGTACAGCAGCGGCGTGGGCGTCCGCCCCAATCGCGCCACGATGGTGCATCACATCATTCCCGTGGAAGAACGGCCAGACCTTGCCCTGTCCCTTGAAAACCTGCGCAGCCTGTGCGATGCGTGCCATAATAAAAATCACCCCGAAAAGGGCAGCGGACGGCAGGCCGAAGAACCGAAGCAACATAAAATGCGCGTGATAAAGATATAGGGAGGCACGTTCATGAACGACGAATTAAAGGCTGTACACATGCAGACCATCACGCACCCCGACGCCGTGCGAATGTATGACGATCTTTGCGCTGCCTGCGAAATGCGCGAAGGCGGCATGACCGACCCCGACCAGATGCTTGTGGCCGACATCGCGCGGGCCGAGCAGATCAAACAGGCCCTTTTGGACGACATCGCTGCCCGCGGCATCGGGCAGGAACGCAGCAATGGCCGCCAGCGCTACTGGGCGGAAAACAAAAGCGTGGCGCAGGTGCGCGCCTTTGCAGAGCAGCAAAGGAAACATCTCTCCGAATTACGGCTGACACCGAACAGCAGAAAGGCGGCCCCCGTCATGATTGACGATGAATTTGCAGAATTCTGATGCACTGACGAAATGCTACGGTTATGCCCGCGACATTGACAGCGGGCGCATCACATCCTGCAAAAAGGTAAAGCTGGCCTGCCGCCGCTTTCTGCGTGATTTGGAGAGATCAAAAGACCCCGCCTACCCGTGGCGCTTTGACGAAGAAAAAGCGGCCCGGCCCTGCAACTTCATCGAACGGTTTTTGTCCCCGACGAAGGGCGACTACGACCGCATGGAGCTAATGCCGTGGCAGTGCTTTGTCGAGTGCAATTTATACGGATGGGTGGACAAGGAAACGGGCCTGCGCCGATACCGCGAGGGCCTGATTGTGGTGGGCACCGGCAACGGTAAATCCACCATGCTGGCGGGCAACGCCACCTATGGCGCATGTAAGGACAACGAGCGCGGCGCGGATATCTACCTGCTGGCCAATAGCAAGGAACAGGCGGGCATTGTGTTCAATGAGTGCCGCAGCCAGATCAGGGCCAGCCGTTACCTGTCCCCGCGTTTCAGGCCCCTGCGCGACGGCGTGTATTACGACGCCATGAACGCCAGCATTAAGGCCCGCGCCAGCGACAGCCGGAAGCTGGACGGCCTGAACCCGCACATGGCAATTTTCGACGAAATCCACGAATACCGGGATTTTAAGCTAATCAACATCATCAAACGAAAAGTGGTAAAGCGCGCGCAGCCGCTCATTATCTACATCACGACCATGGGCAACGTGATAGATGGGCCGCTGGCGTATTTTTATGACCTTTTCACCGACGCGATGCAGGACAAGCTGACCGCGGAAGTGGCCGACCGCATGTTTGCGTATATTGCCGAGCTGGACGAAGGCGACGACCCCGACGATTACACGAAGTGGATAAAGGCCAACCCATCGCTGGGCACGCTGCTGCACCTGAACGACCTGCGCGAACAATGGGAGCGCGCGAAGAAGATACCGGCAGAACGCGCGGACTTCATCTGCAAGCAGCTGAATGTGACCGTGAACACCGACGACATGGCGTTCATCCAGCCGGAGGCGCTGCGGCGAAACGCCGGAACCATCGACGAAGATGCGCTGCTGGGGCGGCGCTGCTATGGCGGCTTTGACCTGTCCAGCCGCGAGGACTTCACGGCGGCAGCGCTGGAATTTCCTTTGGACGATGGGCGCGTTTATGTGCTGCTGCACAGCTGGGTGCCGCGCCGTAAGGTGGAGCTTGACCAAGAAAAAATTGACTACTACGGCCTGGCCATGCGCGGCTACCTGACCATTGTGGAGGGCGAATACATCCAGCAGGAAGACGTTTACGAATGGTTTGTGGCGCAATCGAAAAAGTATGAGCTTATGACCATCGGATATGACCCGGCCAATGCCACAAGGCTGCGGCAAATGCTGGAAAACAAGGGCTTTGACTGTGCCGTCGTGCGTCAAGGCCCTTTGACGCTGAATGACCCGATGAAGGACATCAAAGAGCTGCTGCTGGGCGGGCGCGTGGTGAGCAACAACGACCCCATGCTGCTATGGTATACGGACAACGTGCGGCTGTCCGGCGAGCGCAAGCACGCCGATAAACAGAACTGGATGCCAACCAAACGGAACAAATTCCGAAAGATTGACGGCTTCATCGCATGGCTGTGCGCCCATTGCGTGGATATGGAAAAGAACCCGGCAGGCGAGATCCACCGCACGCCCAGCGTGCGCGTGGTGCAGATGGGCAGGCGCAGCCGCAGCATATAAGCGGCAAAAGCGTCAGTGCAGACGCTTTTGAATGGAATGGAGGTACGGCAATATGTGGCCCTTTACGAAGAAACCCAAGAATACCGCCAAGGCGAGGGATAAGCCCGCAGCGCATGCAGCGCCCACGCATGGGCGCTTTTTAAGTGTCTACCGCGCGCGGGCCGACGCCACCATGCGGGGCAACGAAGCGATATACGCCGCCGTTTCCCGCATCGCCAACACCGTGGCCAGCATGCCGCTGCACCTGTACAAGGGGTATGAGCTGCAAACCGGGCATCCGCTGGAAGCGCTGGTGAGCCTTGCGCCAAACGTCAACTTTACGCCCTTCGGGTGGCTGCAAACCATGGAGGCGTTCCGCAACACCGAAGGCAACGCCTACGCGCTGATTGTGCCCGACAAGCTGGGCGCGCCGACGCGGCTTGACATCCTTGACCCCACGAAGGTGCGCCCGCAGCGCCACCCGGAAACGGGCGAAATGTGGTATTACATCACGCTGGACGACGGCAACAGCTACCCGCTGCCCGGCTGCCAGCTGATTGTAGTGCGCCACATGAGCGCCAACGGCGAGATCGGCATTCGCCCCATCGACGTGCTGCGCGGCACGCTGGACTACGACAAGCAGGTCAAGGAATTAAGCCTCGCGCAGCTGGACGGCGTGAACCATGGCGTTTTCCTGACCGTGCCCAATACCGGGCTGGGCGAGGAAGAACGCAATCAGGTGATTGACAGCTTTTTGGACGCCTACGAACGCAGCGGCCAGCGCGTGGTGATTCTGGAAGGCGGCCTGACGGCCACCACCTTCAGCCAAAACGCCATTGACGCGCAGGTGCTGGACGTGGAGCGCATCACCCGCAACCGGGTGGCGACGGTGTACAACATCCCGCCCCACCTGCTGGGCGACTATTCCGATACCAGCTTTTCCACCGCCGAGCAGCAGATGCAGGAATTTTTGCAGCTGACCATTATGCCCATCGTGGCGCAATGGGAGCAGGAACTCAACCGCAAGCTGCTGACCCCTGCCGACTTCCGCGCGGGCTATCGCTTCCGCTTCGACGTGGATGCGCTGGCGCGTGCCGATACGGCGACTATGGCCGAGAAATTCCAGAAGGCTATCCGCGGCGGCTGGATGCGGCCCAACGAGGTGCGGCTGCGCGAGGGCCTGCCGCCTGACGACAACGGCGGCGAGCTTATGGCCAGCCGCGACCTGCTGCCGCTGCGCATCGCCATCAAGAACCCCGAACTGCTGCTGGCGGCCAAGACAAACCCAAGCGAGGGAGGAGGAAATAATCCTTGATTTTCTACAACTTCATGCGCAATGAGGCAGGCGGCGACGAACTGCACATTGACGGCGAGATCACCAGCGAGGACGGCGGCTGGTGGGGCGCGTCCGGCCAGATCGTGGCGCGGCGCTTCCGGCAGCAGCTTGCCCGCTGCGGCGACGTGACCGTCTTCATCAATTCGCCGGGCGGCGACGTGTTTGCGGGTGCGGAAATTTACACGGCCCTGCGCGAGCACAAGGGCAAAGTAACCGTGAAGATTTCCGGCATCGCTGCCAGCGCTGCCAGCGTGATTGCCATGGCGGGCGACGAGGTGCTTATGTCCCCCGTGGCCTACATGATGATTCACGACCCGTGGACGTATGCCATGGGCAACGCGCGAGAAATGGAGCATCAGGCGCAGGTGCTGCGCGAGATCGGCGAGGGCCTGATTGCCGCGTACACCACAAAGACCGGCAAGAGCCGGGACGAAATCGCCGACATGCTGGCCGCCGAAACCTACATGAACGCCGAACAGGCAGTGCGCGAAGGCTTTGCGGACGGCATCCTGTACGAAGAAGCACAGGAACCGGCCCAGCAGCCGCAGCAGGCCATGATGATGCAGGCCCGCAGATACGGCCCCGCGGCCATCTGTGCCATGGTGCGGGCTGCGGACGCCGCCCACGCCAAGCCTGCCGCCCAGAACCCCGACGCAAAACGCCGCGCGGAAATCGCGCAGCGCGCGCAGATCATTGCAGATTACTACATCGACATCAAAGAACGGGAGGAACAAAACCATGCCTAACACCACCATGAACAGCCTGCGCAACAGCATCACCGAAATGGGCGCGCGCATCCGCGAAGCGGCTTCCGCTTTGGCCGTGGCCGCGAATGATGAAAGCATTTCCATGGAGGAAGTGCAGCGCCAGCAGGCGGCCCTGCGCGCCATGAACGAGCGCATGAACGCCTTGCAGGCTTCCTACAACGCCCAGTTTGGCGAGAACGCGGGCACGCTGCCCACGCCGACCGCCATGAGCGCGAGCGACGAACGCAGCCTGCGCGATATGCTGGGGAGTAACGAATACGCCCGCGCCTTTGCGCGCGCCATCCGCACCGGTATGCGTCCGGGCCGCGGCCCCAGCGGCGAGCAGGACAAAATCCTCTTTGACGCGCTGACCATCGCGGGCGGCACCACCGCGGGAGAAGACGGCGGCTTCCTTGTGCCGGAGGACATCGACCACAACATCCGCGAGCTGCGCCGCGAACTCAGCCCGCTGGCTGACCTGTTCAACAATGAGAGTGTTTCCAGCAACAGCGGCTGGCGTGTGGTAGACACCGCGCCCACCACGGGCATGACCGCGCTGGCCAGCGAGGTGCCCACGGGCGGCATCGCCAAGGACGATCAGCCGAAGTTTGCCAAAGTGACATACAGCCTGAAGACCTACGGCCTGATTGTGCCTGTTTCCAACGAGCTGGCCAACGATGAGGTGGCTAACCTGTTTGGCTATCTTTCCCGCTGGTTTGCCAAGAAGCAGATTCTGACCGAGAACCTGCTGCTCAAGGCAGAGCTGGAAGCCCTGACGGCGGGCGCGATCACGTCCGCCGACGACCCCATCGCCAGCCTGAAGGCGACGCTGAACAAAGAGCTTGACCCGGCGATCAGCGCCATGGCCGTCATCCTGACCAATCAGGACGGCTTTGACTACCTTGACCAGAAGAAGGACACGACCGGGCGCGGCCTTTTGCAGCCTGACCCCACCAACCCCACCAGCATGCTGTTCAAGGGCCGCCCGGTGAAGATGGTGGCCAACAGCCTGCTGCCCAACCGCGTTGTGACCACGACCGGCGCGACCAAGGGCGACTACCTGCCCATCTATGTGGGCGACTTCAAGGAGTTTGCCACGCTGTTCACCCGCCAGCCGCTGGAAGTGACTTCTACGGACATCGGCGGCAATGCCTTCCACACCAACAGCATTGAAGTGCGCGGCATCACCCGGCTGGACGCCAGCACCTTTGACAGCAAGGCCGCCGTGCGCAAGGAAATCTTCATCGCTGCGACCTAATGCAATCCCCTGCGGCGTGTTCCGGCGCGCCGCAGGGCTACCCGAAAGGAAGGTGATTCAATGGCAGTTATTCGAGACAACAGCCAGCAGACCACGGCCAACGTGATGATCGTGCAGGGCGACGGCGAGCGCAAAACGGTGGCCACGGCGTCCTGCCATATCCGGCCCGGCAAGGGCATGAGCATCAACGTGGACATTCTGGACGATGCGGCAACCGCATCGGAGAACGTCGCCGACGTGACGACCATCATTGCCGCCTACATCGGCGAGGAAGTGGCCAAGGCCGTGCAGCTGGGCATCCCCGTGGCGTTGCCCGCGGTAACCTAAAGGGGGCGGACATTATGCCAAGCATGGATATGGTGCGCCGCTTTGCAGGGGCTGACCCGGAAGGGGACGCACAGGTGCTTGGCCTGTGCCTGAAGGCGGCAAAAGAATGGTACGCCAAGGCGGGCGTTCCCCCGCAGGAAGGCGACCTATACGACTTTTGGGTGTGCAATTTGGCGGCGTGGTTCTATGACAACCGCGGCGCAGGCGGCGAGGACGCCAAGGTGCCGCCCTACATCGTGGCCAGCGTTCACCAGCTGCGACCCAAGAAGGGAGCGCGGAAAACATGAAAGCAGGCGACCTGAAACACCGCATCACGCTGGAACGCCCCGTCGATACCACCGACGCGCGCGGCAACCGGCGCACCGTGTGGCAGCCCTTCGCCACCTGCATGGCGTCCATGGCTGACGTGAGCGGGCGCGACTTCTACGCCGCGCAAGCCTATCAGGCGCAGGACACCGTGACCTTCGGCATCCGCTGGCGCGACGCGCTGAACAAAGAGTGCCGCATCGACCACATGGGGCAGAAATACCAGATCGAGCAGATCAACCATTTGGGCTATAAGCGCGACTTTATGCACATCAAGGCGCGCCTGATTACGGGCGAAGGGAGGTAAGGGCATGCCCTTTGAAATTCGCGGAATGGAGGCCACCATCGCCCAGTTTAAGCAGCTGGCGGCAGGCAGCGAGGAAGCGGCCAAGCGCGCCGTGAAGGCCGGGGCCAAGGTGCTGGCGCAGCGCTTGCAGGAAAAAGCGCCCGTGGACATGGGCGAGCTGCGCGACAGCATCAAGCCGGGGCCGGTGAAGTACAGCGCTGCGGACGGCTACTACTGCGAAGTGAAGCCTGTGGGCAATCATACCGGCACGGGCGAGCCGCTGGCCAAGATCGGCAACGTGCTGGAATATGGCCGCAGCTATGGCGCAACCAAGAAGGCCGGGCTGGGCTGGTTCCATCCTACGGTAAAGGCTGCGGGGGGCGAAGTGCTGGCCAAGATTCAGGCCGAATTTGAAAAGGCGCAGAAATAAGCATGGAAGAACTGTTTCAACGCACCCTGCTGGCGCTGGGCGTGCCGGTAAGCAAGCCCCCGGCTGGCGGCCAGCATGAAACCTATATCACCTTTAACGAGGTGCTGGGCGAATACGAAGCCCATGCCAGCAATCAGGCGCGGCGGCTGTACCACATGGTGCAGCTGCACGTTTTCAGCAAGCGGGACGACGGGACGCACCGCGCCCTGTTCTTCCGCGCCATTGACGCGCTGCGCACCGCGGGCGTGCGCGTGCGCAGCTACGGCCCGGACGATTACGAAACCACGACGGGCTATCATCACATTGCAGCCACCTGCGAATGGGTGGAAAAGATCAATCAGGAGGTATGACATGGAAGGCTACTACTATGGCATTTTGGACGTGTATTATGCCATCATGAAGACGGAGGACACGGCGACCGCCGCCCCGACCTACGAAGTCCCTGCGGTGCTGGCAAAGTCCATTGAAGTGACGATTACGCCCGCCTACCGCGAGGGCAAGCTGTACGCCAGCAACGCCACCGTGCGCGACAAGAAGAAGATCGACAGCTACGGCGTGAAGCTGAACGTGGACAAAATCCCCGCCGCCGTGCTGAACGCCATTCTGGGCCGCATCAAGGACAAGAACGGCGTGCAGATCATCAAGGGCGGCAACGAACCGGCCAAGCTGGCCATCGCCTTCGCGCTGACGCTGGACAACGGCGAGAAGGAACTCTGGTGGCTGTACAAGGGCCAGTTTGCCGAGCCGAGCGTCACCGGCAAGACCGACGCGGACAAGATCGACTACCAGACGCCCACCATCGAAGGCACCTTTATCCGCCGCGTATACGACGACGCGCTGGCTGCCGTGGTGGAAACCGGCGTCACCGACGTGGGCGCGACCGTGGAAACCGAGTGGTTCACGGAAGTCTACGAGGAACAGAAGGAAACGGTCTAATGGCCGCCACAGCGGCCCTGCGCAAGCAGGGCCGCATTTTTATGCCATGATCGGAGGGCAAGCACATGGAGAACGGAACGCGCGGGCGCGATATGAGCGCCCCGGTGGAGTTTATCACCCTGAACGGCACGCAGTACAAGACCGTTTACAATAACCAGACCGCCCGCATCGCCGAGGATGTTTACGAACAGCAGTACGGCAAGGACGTGGGCTATGGCGAGATTTTGAAGGGCATTGCCAAGGGGAAATACAGCGCCATCATGGCGCTTTTCTATGCCGCCATCATTTCGGGCGGCGCACAGCTTTCGTGGGAGGACTTCGACGCGCAGTTTCATCTGGACAGCATCGAGGGCGTGCGGGAGATCATCGCCAGAGCGGTGCAGAAAACCCTGCCCGACGTGCCGGAGCAGGAGGACACCGAAAACCCTTAACCAGCGCCCGCGCAGAGGGCGGCGCGTTTCCATGGGCGTGGCTGTATTTCCGCGCCCTTGACTGCGGCATGACCGCCGCAGACTTCTGGGCCGCCAGCCCGCGCGCTATCATGGCGCTGTACGACTGCGCAAAGCAGGCCCGCAAGACCCCGCAGGCCGCGCCTGCAAAGCGCAGCGGGCCGTCCAAGGAAGCGCCGCAGCGGCTTTCGCGGCTGCCCCATTAACCGCAAAAGCGTCTGCGCGGACGCTTTTCTTTTTGCCCCAATACAGGCGCACAGGGAGGCGAGAACATGCCCGACGAAGGAATCGGAACCAAAGTAAGCGTTTTAGGCGATAAGGAATATAAGGCAGCGCTGGCGGACATCGGGCGGCAGCTGACCGTGCTGAATACCAACATGGCGGCCACGCAGAGCGCCTTCGACGATCAGGGCGACGCCATGGATGCGCTGCGCTCAAAATCCGCCAGCCTGCAATCCATCTATGAGGTACAGGCCCAGAAGGTCAAGCTCATCAGCGAGCAGCTGGAAAAGGCCAAACAGGACTACGGCGAAAACAGCAAGCAGGTGGATAACCTGCAAATTGCCCTGAACCGCGCGCAGACCGCCATGAACAAGACGGGCAGCGAGATCAGGGACACGGAGCGCAAGCTGGACGACATGGAAAGCGCTTTGGACGACAGCGCCGACGCATCGGACGGGTTGAAAACGAGCGCCGACAAGGCCGCCACCGCCGTGGCCGACGAAGGCACGGCAGCCGACGACGCAGAGGAAAAGAACACCGCGCTGGGCGACGCCATGGGCAGCGTGGGCGAGATTGCAGGCGGCGCGCTGAAGGTGGCGCTGGAAGCTGCCGCCGCTGCCGTGGCCGCGCTGGCGACCGCCGCCGTGGCGGGCGGCAAGCACTTATTGGAGCTGGGCGACGACTACCAGCAGGCCGTGGGCCAGCTGTCCGCCCAAACGGGCGCGACTGGCGACGAGCTAAACGAGCTGGGCAGCATCGCCGAGCAGGTGTACCGGGACAATTTCGGCGAGAGCCTGAACGACGTGGCCACATCCATGGCCACGGTGAAGACCAACACCGGCCTGATGGGCGACGAACTGAAGGCGGCGACCGAAAACAGCTATGCCCTGCGGGACACCTTCGGCATGGAGTTTGAAGAAAGCAGCCGCGCGGCTTCGGCCCTGATGAAGCGCTTCGGCCTGTCCGCGGACGAAGCCTATAACCTGATTGCCGTGGGCGCGCAAAAGGGCGCGAACCAGAACGGCGACCTGCTGGATGTTATCAGCGAATACGCGCCCAAGTACGCCGAAATGGGCCTGACCGCCGACCAGATGATGCAGACATTCATCAACGGCGCGGAAAACGGCGTTTTCCAGATCGACAAGGTGGGCGACGCGGTAAAGGAATTTTCCATTCGCGCCATCGACGGCAGCGACAGCACCAAGGAAGCATTCAAGGCGCTGGGGCTGAACGCCACCTACATGGCCGCGGAAATCGCAGAGGGCGGCCCCGTGGCGGAAAACGCCTTCCGCGAGGTGGTGGCAGCGCTGATGAAGGTGGAAGACCCCATCAAGCGCAACACCATCGCCGTGGCGCTGTTCGGCACGCAGTACGAAGATTTGGGACAGGCGGCCCTGCCGATACTGGCGGGCATCACCGACACCAGCGACACCGCCGTGGACGCGCTTTCGCAGATCAATGAAGTCAAATACAACAACCTGTCCGACGCGCTGGGCGGCGTGAAGCGGCAGATTGAAGGCGAGTTTATGCCGCTGGCCAAGACCATGAGCCAGACGGCCACCGACGCGCTGAACGACATCAGCACGGCCCTGTCTGACGGCTTCCAGCCTGAAGACATCCGCGTGATCGGTGAGAGCATCGCCACGGCGCTGATGGACGGCATCAGCCTGCTGGACACGCTGCTCAACGAGAACATGGGCATGGTCAACGAAGCGCTGGCCGCCGCCGTGGCCGTCGTGGTGGAAGCGCTGCCCGCGCTGGTGGACGCAATCCTGCCCGCAGCCATGGGGCTGCTGCAAAGCATCGTGGACGCGGTGACGGCCAACATCGAACCGCTGACGGCGCTGGCCGCCAGCATCGTCACCAACGTGGCGGCCTTCCTTGTGGAGAACACAGCGGCGCTGATCGGCGCGGCAACATCGCTTGTGACCGGCCTTGTGGAAGGCATCAGCGCAGCCCTGCCCCAGCTGCTGCCCGCAGCGGCCAGCATGGTGACGGAGCTTGTGACCGGGCTGGCGGCGGCCCTGCCGGACATTCTGGCATCGGGCACGGGGCTGATTGAAAACCTTGTGAACGGCATCAACGCCGCGCTGCCCACCCTGACGGCCGCGCTGCCGCAGATTGTGACCGCCATTCTGACGGCGCTGACGGAGGCGCTGCCGCAGATTCTGACGCAGGGCACCGCCATTCTGACGAACCTGATAAGCGGCATCACGGGGGCTATTCCCGCGCTGACGGAAGCGCTGCCGCAGATCATTACGGCCATCATTACGGCGCTGACGGAGGCGCTGCCGCAGATACTGACACAGGGCGCAGCCATCCTGACCAGCCTGATAACCGGCCTTGTGGGTGCCATTCCCGACCTTGTGGCTGCGCTGCCGCAGATCGTGACCGCCATTTGGGACGGCATCACGGCTATTGACTGGGGCACGCTGGGCCTGAACCTGATACAGGGCCTTGTGGACGGCCTGACCGCTGCCGTGGCTTCCCTGCTGGAAAGCATCAAAAACGTGTTCGTCAGTATTTGGGACGCGATCAAGGGTGTGTTTGGCATCAACAGCCCCTCGACCGTGGCCGCGGAAGCGGGCGGCTTTATCCTTGACGGCCTGATTGCAGGCTTCGAGGAAGCCGTGACGGCAGCGTGCGAAGCGGTAAAGCGTATTTTCGGCAAGATTTGGGACGCCATCAAGTCTATTTTCGGCTTTGGCGGCGAGAGCGACGAAAGCAAGGAAGCCAAGGAAGCCGGACAGGACATCATGGGCGGCATCAAAGACGGCATCACCGGCAGCGAAACCGACCTTGAAACCGCCGTAAAGAACGCCGCGCAGAAAGCCCTGACGAAATTCGAGACGGAATTTGGCGTAACGGAGGGCAACAGCACCAAAACAAAGCCCTACGGCGAAGGACTGGCCAAGGGCATCAACGACGGGCTTTCCGGCGTGACCGAAAGCACCTTTTCCACCGGCGCGACCAATGTATTCACCGCCGTGGGCGACGCCATCAATACGGCCTTCGGCGTGTCCGGCACGGGCTTTTTGGGCATGGGTGCGAACAGCGCCGAAAAATTTAAGAGCATCGGCGAGGCCATTTGCAAGGCCATCGCGGACGGCATCAGCAGCAACAACAATAACACCGAAGCCGTCAAGACCGCCATCACCAGCATTGCCAACGCGGCCTATACGCAGGCCGTGGCCGAAATGGCCAGCGGCATCACGGGCGGCACCGATACCGTGAACGCCGCCGTGGACGAAGTGGCGGGTGCAGCACTGGACGCCGCCGAGAAAATCCTGAGCAAGACGGCAGGCTCAGAGCTGGGCAAGAACTGGACAACCGGCGTCAAGGCCGGCATCATCAACATGCGCAGCCAACTGGTGAACACCACCACGCAGGTGATGAAGGCAGCGCACACCGCAGCCCGCGTGGCCATCAGCCAGCAGCTGGGCCAGAACGTGGGCCGCACCTTCGCCACCGGCGTGCGCGACGGCATCCAGAGCCAGCGCGGCCAAGTGACCGGCGCAGCTTCCGGGCTGGGCAGCGCGGCACTGTCCGCCCTGTGGGGTGCGATCGGCAGCGGCGGGAGCAAGTTTAACGCCATCGGCGCGGCAATCGCCAGCGGCGTGGCGCGCGGCATCCGCAACAATCAGAGCGTCATCACCAGCGCAGCCAAGAACGCGGCGCAGGCCGCCTACAACGCGGCCAAAAGCACGCTGAAGATTGCATCGCCTTCCAAGGTTATGGCCGAGATCGGCGAACACTACGACGAAGGTTTTGCGCAGGGCATCGAGCGCGGCATGGCGGGCGTGCTGGAAAGCGCGCGGGCGCTGTCCGCGCTGGCCGCCGACGAAACGCAGGGCGGCGCAGGCTTCACCAGCGTGCAAGCGCAGGGCCAGAGCATCGACTACGACAGACTGGGCGACGCGGTGGCCGACAGCTTCCAGCGCCGCGGCATGGGCCGCACGGTGGTGCAGATGGACAAACGCATCGTGGGCGAAAGCGTGGAACCCAGCGTCAGCCGGGCCACGCAGCAGCGGGCCAACAGAAGCGTGGCGGGCCGTTCGGCGCGCATGGTGCTGGCGTAAAGGGGCAAGAACATGAGATTAAACGAAATCAATTTCAGCTTTGACGGGCTGCATTGCCTGCGGGACTTCGGCTGTTTTTACGTTGAAAAGAGCGGCCACCCGGCAGCGCCTGCCAAGACGCCCAACGAATACGAAATCGCGGGGCTGTCCGGCACGGTGCGCATGGAGGGCCAGACCTATGACCCGCTGAAATTCGCCGGTTCCCTGTACTTCACCACCGACCCGCCGACGCAGGCCGCCGCGCAGGAAATGCTGCGCAAGATCAGTGCGTGGCTGCTGACAGGGCGCAGGCGGCTGATTTTCGATTATGAGCCGACGCGCTTCTATCTGGCCGAGGTGACGGCATCCAGCAAGTGGAGCTATTCGGACTGGATGGAGGGCGGGCTGGACATTGAATTTGAAGCGCAGCCCTTTGCCTACAACGTGGACGAAAACACAGTAAGCAAGGCCACAACCGCCGCCAGCAACACGCTGACGCTGATTGCAACCACCGGCGAACCCGCGCCGCTGAAGGTGACGGTGAAGAACACCGGCACGGCGGCGATCACGGGCGTTACGGTGACGGCAGGCGGGAAAAAGGCCGAGCTGACCAAGGCGCTGAACATCGCAGCGGGCAGCAGCTTGACCATCGACATGGAGCCGCCCATCGGGGCGGTGTACGGCAACGGGGACAGCGCGCTGCCCTGCGCGAAAAGGTTTGATTACATCGCGCTGCCTGACGGGCCGAATGTCATCAATGTGGCGCTTGCCTATGGCAGCGGCACGGCAGCGGCTGCAATCACGGCCAGCATGCGCGGGAGGTGGCTGTAATGCAGGACGAATTTGTTACCGTGTACGATCAGGCGGGCCGCCTGCTGGCCGTGCTGGAAAACGCCACGGATATTAGCTTCGTGCTGACGCATAACGACCTTTGGACGGCATCCTTCAGCCTGCCCAGCGGCGACCCTAAAAACGCGCTATGCGAAGCGCACAACCTTGTGAGCCTGCCGGACGACGAACGGGAAACTGGGCTATACCGCATCGTGGGCATGCCCACCAGCCAAGACGGCACGCCGGGTGGACAGAAGACATACAGCATTGAGCACGTCATGGCCACGCTGCTGGACGACGTGCTTTTTGGCTATCACGAGATCGGCGGCGAGGGCGTAACCACCCGGCAGGTGGCCGAATACATCCTGTCGCATCAGACCGTGAAGCGCTGGAAGCTGGGCGCGTGCGAATTTGCCGACGAATACGCCTACAAGTTTGAAAACACGGCGCTGCTGCCGTCGCTTTTGTCGCTGGCCAACGTGCTGACGGAGGAATACACATGGGAGTTTGACACGTCAAGCGGCAGCGGCACGGAGGCCGACCCGTGGATCGTGAACCTGCGCAAGGCGGACAGCACGCCCGGCTGCGGCATCCATTACATGCGCAACATGGTGGAGATCGAAAAGAGCATGGACGCCACCACGCTGGTGACGCGGCTGTACCTGCTGGGCTACGGCGAAGGCGTGAACCAGCTGACCATTAAGGACGTGAACAACGGCGTGCCCTATGTGGAGGCCGACACGGCCAGCAAATGGGGCGTGAAGTGCAGCGTATACGCCGATACGCGCATCGAAGACGCGGCGACACTGAAGGCCCGCGGCCTTGCGGTGCTGGAAAAGTACAAGAACCCCTATATCAGCTATACGGCATCGGCTATTGATTTGGCCCGCCTGACCGGGCACAGCTGGGACAGCTACATGCCGGGCAAGCTGGTGCAGGCGATGGACGGCGAGCACGGCATTGAATTTTGTGCGCGCATCGTGTCCATCAGCAAGAGCGACATGCGCGGCAGGCCGGGCGAGATCGAGATCACCATCGCCAACGCCGCGCGCGACGCCGCCGACAGCATGAACGCGCTGGCCGACCGCATGGGCATCGCGGAGCTGTACAGCCAAGGCGCAACCAATCTTTACAGCCAGCAATACGCCGACAATGCCGACGAAACGCACCCGGCCATTATGCGGGTGTATGTCCCCAGCGGATGCGTGCGCATCAATCAAATGCTGCTTTCGTGGAGCACGGAAGCCTTCCGGGCCTACGAAACCGGCGCAGCTGCGGGCGGCGGCACGGCGACCACCACGGAAAGCGGCGGCGCTTCCACGTCCACCAGCAGCGCGGGCGGTTCCGACGAACGCACCAGCAGGGCGGGCGGCGCGTATGCCACCACGGTGGAGCAGCGCGTGGTGAGCACCACTGGCTCCACAGGCGGCGCGATACGCGGCCACAGCGGCGACACCAGCGGCATGACATCCTACGCCTACGATTACAGCGGCAACGCTATGAGCACGACGGGCGAAGCGGCGCTGACCATAGGAAACAGCACCCTGCTGACCACGGACAGCGGCGGCGGGAGCGTGTCCACCAGCGAGGCGGGCAGCCATGCGCACACAGGCGGCAAGCATACGCATATCTTCGGGCATTACCATTCCATCCCCAGCCATACCCACACTATCGGCAGCCACACCCACAGCGGCCCCAGCCACCGGCACAGCTTTTCCGGCAGCGATTCATTGGCCAACGGCCACACCCACACGGTGACGGTGAAAAGCCTGAACAAGGCCACAACAACTACCGGCGTGAGCACGAACGGCATCCACAAGGTGGCAATTTCGGGAGATACGGGCTATGCAGGCACCGGCACCACCGGCAGCGCAACGCCCACCTGCGGTGACGGCGGCAGCGGCACCACGGGCAACGCGATTTATGCCTCTGGCAACACCCACACCGAAACCGCCGAGGGCGGCGCGGTGGCGACCACCAGCAACGGGGCGCACACCCACACCATGGGCGACCACACCCACGGCATGCAGCACACCCACAGCGCGGGCAAGCACAGCCACAGCATGGGCCACACGCACGAATTCAAACATTCGCACAACGTGACGGTGGTGATAACAATTCCTGAACAGAAAATTACCATCCCCGGCCACAGCCATGTGGTGGAAATCGCCGCGCATACCCACACCGTGACCATTCCCGACCACACCCACGACCTGACGCTGGAAGACCACACCCACGAGATCATCCACGGCATCTATGAGGGCGGCACGGCCCGAAATGTGACGCTGTATGTGGACGACAACGAGGTGCCCGCCGAGAGCGTGAAGGCCAGCGAGATGGACATCGTGCAATACCTTGCCAAGGATGAAGACGGCAAGATCACGCGCGGCACATGGCACGAAATCAAGATCGTGCCCGACAGCCTGACCCGCATCGAAGCGAACCTGTTCGTTCAGACGTTCGTGCAGAGCGTGGGCGGCGGGGACTATTAAGCACAAGGGGGTTTCATATGGCAAGCAACTGGACGATTGAGCAGGATGTAGACCTGCGCTGCGGCGCGCAGACGCCGCAAATCTGGCCCAACGCGCTGATGCTGACCGGCGACAATCTGGCCCACACATGGCGGGTGCGCGTGTTTGACGGCGGCGGAGCCGTGGCGCTGACTGGCGCGACCGTTACGGGCTATTTTGTGCGGACGGACGGCAACACCGTGGCCGTTCAGGGCAGCGTGGAGGGCAGCACCGCCATCGTGACGCTGGCCCAAGCGTGCTACGCCTTTGAGGGCGACCTGAAGGGCGTGATGCGCCTGACGCTGGGCGGTAAGACCGTCACGCTGTCCGTGCTGACGCTGATGGTGCGCAAGGTGCTGACCGACGCCATCATCGACCCCGGCAACGTCATCCCCAGCCTTGAAGACCTGCTCGCGCAGATCGAGGCCATGGAGACGGCGACCGCCGCGGCCAATACCGCAGCCGGTGCGGCAAATACCGCCGCAGCCGCCGCCGACAGCGCGGCCAGCACAGCAAACACCGCCGCGACCGCTGCCACCAACGCAGCTAATGCGGCCAACAGCGGCGAAACCGCCCGCGTGGCAGCGGAGAAGAACCGGGCAAGCGCCGAAACGGCCAGAGCGAATGCCGAAACGGCGCGGGCCAACGCTGAAACCCAGCGCGCCAACACAGAGGGAGCGCGCGCAACCGCCGAACAGGGGCGCGTCGCCGCGGAGCAGGGCCGCGTGGCTGCCGAGCAGGAACGCGCAAGCGCTGAAACCGCACGCGAAACGGCAGAAGCCGCACGGCGGGCCGCACTGGGCGGCCTTTCCTTTGCCGTCAACGAGGACGACGGCGGGCTGGATATTACTTACACCTACACCGAAACGGAGGGATAAACATGCCGAGCGAGAAAACGAACTTCCCGCGCGAATCGACCATGAAGGAAATGGCCAATGCGCTGGCCATGATTGCCGTGGCGCAGGCCAGCAACGCGGGCGACATCACCAGCGGAAAAGCCATTGCGCAGATCGTGCGCAGCGGGCTGGGGCCGCGGGCTTTCCCTGTGGGCAGCCGTCTGGCCGTTGCGCACAGCGAGTACGACTCCATTGCGCTGGACGTGGCAGCGCACAACCACCACAAGAAGCCGGGCGACCCGGATGCGCCCACCATGACGCTGCTGATGCACCATTGCATCTATGGCCGCCAGATCGACGCAAGCGAGCTTTTGTGGGCGAATACCGGCGACAGCGCGCTGGCGGCGGGCACCTACAATTTTACGCTGTACAAGGGCAGCAACGGCGGGCAGACCTATGAGGACGGCACCTACCAGTTTACTACCACGAAGCCCATTCCCGCGGGCGGCGGCTGGACGCACAACAAGGTGGGCATATGGTACGCCAACGCGGCAGACTACAAGCCGGAGAACATTACAAGCGGCACCGTGACGACCTACGACGCGGCGGGCACCGTGCTGGAAAGCGGTCTGGCCGTGACGGCTGGAAGCGACGGCACGGCGCTGGGCACCGCCAGCAACGCAAAAGCGGATTGTGTGAACACCATCGGCACGTTCAACAGCATCATGCGCCGGGCCTACGGCAGCAATAACTGGGCTGAGAGTGCCGCGCGCCAGTGGCTGAACAGCAGCGCTGCGGCGAACAGCTGGTGGCAGCGGCAGACAATTTTCGATCTTGTGCCGAACTACGCGAACAAGGCGGGCTTTTTGGCGGGCCTTGACCCTGATTTTGTGGACGCGCTGGGCGCGGTGGACATTACGACCGCGCGCAACACTGTCTATGAAATGAGCGACACGCTGGGCGGCAGCTATACCACCCGTGACAAGCTGTTTTTGCCCAGCATGACGGAGATCGGCCTCGGCAGCAATGACAGCGTGGCAGAAGGCAGCGTGCTGCCCTTGTACGACGGAGCCACGCAGACCGACCGCATCAAGTACGATCAGGCGGCGCAGACAACTGCCCGTTACTGGTGGCTTCGCAGTCCTAACCCGTGGAACGCCTGCCACGTCCGTATCGTCAACCCTTCAGGGGCGCTGAGCCACAACAACGCGACGAACGGCTACGGACTGGCGGCGGCTTGCGTTATCTACTAATCTATTTCTATCCGCGCCGATAGGCGCGAGAAAAGAGGGCGAAAATGGCTGTACCGGCCTATTTGAGACAGCAGACAAAGGCCAAGTTTATCACCGTGGCAACACGGCTGGCGGCGTGGACGCTGAAATGGTGCAAGGATGAACGCCTGTTTACCCGGCGCGAACGCTGGATTGTGACCGGCGACCTTTGGGCGGCGGCCAAGGGCGTGCTGGCCTGCGCGAAGAAGGCGAACCTGCGCAGAGATTTCGCCGACGCGGCGCAGTTTGCGGAGCGCGAAGCCTATTTGCGGCAGGCCATCGACCAGCTGATGGAGATGGAAATTCTGCTCACGATCAAGTATGAAATGGTATTGCAGGGCTTCAACGCCGCCAAGCAGGCCGCACCGCAGCCGGAAAAGTCGCCCGCCGAGGAACCGACCGGGAAGAAGGCCCACAGAGGCGGACGAAAGCGCCTGACCATGGACGACATCGACCGCATTTTTGAAATCTTCTTCACCATGACCGCCGAAGAAAAAGACCTGATACGGGGCCTGCTGGACAGCGACAAGGAACGCCGCGCAGCAGTGCCCTGATAAGGTAAAGGTTGAAAACCCTTTGGGTTTTCAAGTCGGCCTGTGGGCCGACCGCGGACGGTCGAATTAAAAATTCGAGCGCCGCGCCGCAGGAAAACGCCTGATGTACCCCCTGCCCGTTACTGGTGGCTTCGCAGTCCTAACCCGTGGAACGCCAACAACGTCCGTATCGTCAACCCTTCAGGGGCGCTGAGCAACAACAACGCGACGAACGGCAACGGACTGGCGGCGGCTTGCTTCAATGGCCTGTCATTTGAGTAAGGCACAGCAGCGGAAGCCTTGTGCCCGAAAACCGCGCCGAGAAGTGCAAGGAGGCGTTTTTCCTGCCCCTTCGAGAAAGGGGGAACAACAGCCGCCGATGCGGGCGCGCTCATTTTGGGCGCGTTCCCGCTATCACGGCGGCCTTTTCTATGGATGAATTTCAGGAAAGCATTAAATTGCGGAACCTGTACAAGGCCCTGCGCAAATGCTGTGCGGGCAGCATGTGGAAGGACGGCACGGCGCTGTATCGCAGCGACGGGCTGGCCAACAGCGTGAAGCTGCGGCGCAGCTTTCTGGACGGCAGCTACAAGCTACAAAGATACATGCGTTTTCGCATCGCACGGCCCAAGCCGCGCGACATCACCGCAACCCGTATCCGCGACCGGCACGGGCAGCGCAGCGCCTGCGACAACGTGCTGTATGCCAAAATCACCCGTTCGTTCATCTACGACAACGGCGCGTGTCAGATCAACAAGGGCGTGGACTTCGCCATAGAGCGCACCAAACGCTGGCTGCGCCGCATCTACCTGAAACAGCGCAGCGAGCGCGCCAAGGCGCTGGGCTGCCGCCCGGAGGAAGTGGGGCCGTTTCAGGTGGAAGCATGGGTATGGAAGGGCGACGTCAAGAAGTATTTCCCCAGCACGCCGCACGCGAACGCCAAGGCGATCATCCGCAAGACCATCGACAGCCCGGAGCTGGCGGCCATCTTCTGCGCCGTCATTGCGAGCTTCGGCGAGGACTGGTGGCGGCAGCGCGCTGTGGCGCTGGGCGCAGGCGATCAGGCCGCCACGCAGGCGGCCAAGGCCATCACCGACGCGCTGGTGGAGCGCGAATACCTGCCCATTCGCCCGGCTGGAAAGCGCGAGGCTATCCGCCGCAGATGCGACAGGCAAATCGTGGCCGTCGTGGACGTCCTGCACGAATTGACGCCGCAGGCCCGCGCGCAGCTGCTGACGGAAGCGCAGGCGGGCGAGGCGCGCGGCATCGGGCTGGGCAGCCAGCTTTCGCAGCTGGTGCAGCTGGCCCAGTTAAGCGCTATTGACCATTACGCCAAAGAAGAACGGCGCGTGCCCGTCTATGAGCGCTATATGGATGATTTTAACGTCATGGATGAAAGCCGGGAACGCCTGACCGAAACCGTGGACGGCATCGTGGAGCGGCTGCACGGGCTGGGGCTGGAACTGAACCCGAAATCGCAGATGATACCGCTGCGCAACGGCTTCACCTTCTTAAAATGGCATTTCATACTGACGCCCACCGGCAAGGTGATTTTGCGGGCGGCGCACGGCGTGGCAGCCGAGGAAAAGCGCCGCCTGCGGCGCATGATGAAGCAGGTGCATGCGGGCAAGGCCAGCCTTGAAAGCGTGCAGGCGCATTATCGCGGCTGGCGGGCGCACATGGAGATCGGCAACACCCGCGAGCTTTTGCGGGGCATGGACAAGTATTTTGCCGCGCTGATAGCGGCAGAGAACAAAGAAAGCGAGGGAGAACCATGAACACCAATCAAGAGGACAGCATCCGGCGCGCACGCATGGAAGCGCTGGCCGACAAGCAGCGCTCCGAGCTGCCCGACGTGCAGGCGGCTGCGCTTCAGGCGGCCATTGACGCCGAGGACGCGGACACAGCCGCCGAAATCGCACGGGCCATCCGCAACCGGCTGCTGAAGGACAGCGACGCCGAGGTGGCGCTGGACAGGCTGGGCCTGCAAGTGCCCAGCGGGGCGACATTTACGGCATGGCTTTCCTTCCTGCGCACACTGGGCGAGGCGCTGGTGGGCAGCTGGGCGGAATACCGGCAGATGCTGCGCGACCTGCCGCAGCAGGAAGGCTGGCCGCTGGCCATCCAGTGGCCCACGGCACCGGGCAGCGAGGAAGAAGGCGAACGGCTGCATGAGCAACCTTGAAGTGATATGCCGCCTGTGTGACCTGCTGGACAGGGCGCAGCAGATCATCCGCCAGCAGGCGGAGCTGTTAAGCATGCACGGCGTGGAAACGGACGGCAAGGCGCTGGAACGGCAGCGCAGCGAACTGCTGGCGGAGATTGAACGCAGCATATAAGGGCAAGAAAGGGCGGCGGGGCTGCCCTTTTATTTTTAAGGACAAAGGGAGGGCGAAACCATGAGCATCACCGGCAAGCAACTGGCCGAGTTTGCAGTAAAGTGCTTTCTCGACGGCGTGCGTTACTGGTACGGAACCTGTTACTACAAATGCACCACGGCGCTGCTGAACAGCAAGACCCGGCAATATCCGGCGCATTACACCAGCGGCAGGCGCAGCGGCTATCTGTCTGACATCGCGGACGGGGCCATGTGCTGCGACTGCATCGGCCTGATTAAGGGCGCAGTATGGTCTGAGCTGGGCGCGCACGCGGCCCGCTACGGCACGGGCGGCTGCCCCGACAAGGGTGCCAACGGCATGCTGGAATACTGCAAGGCGAAGGGCATGGCGCACGGCAGCATGAACACGCTGCCGGAAATCCCCGGCCTGCTGCTGCACAAGCAGGGGCATGTGGGCGTATACATCGGCGGCGGGTACGCCATCGAGGCCAAGGGCTTCAACGCAGACGTGGTCAAATCCAAGGTGGCCGGGCGCGGCTGGACGAGCTGGGCAAAGCTGCCCTTTATCGACTATGCGGACGGCGAGGGGGCCGTGGAAGTACCCACAGCGCCCGAAACGACCTACACGCTGGGTCAGCGGCTGCTCAAGCGCGGCTGCAAGGGCAACGATGTGGCCGAGCTGCAAAAGGCACTGACGGCGCTGGGCTTCGACGTGGGCAAGTACGGCGCGGACGGCGACTTTGGCTATGCCACCGAAGCTGCGGTGAAGACCATGCAGAAGGCGGCGGAGATCAGCATCGACGGCAAGTTTGGCCCAGAGAGCCTCAAAGCGCTGCGTGCCATGCAGGCCGCAGGCAAAGCGCCGGAGCACGGCGAAGGCGGCAGCAGCGGCGACGACGGAGGAAAGGACGAACCGACCTACACCGTGACAATTAAGGGCGTGGACGCGGCCACGGCCACCTTCCTGCTGGAGAACTACGACAATGCGACCGCCGAACAGGAACAGAGCTAATGACGAACCTGACAGCGCCGCAAACCAGCGTGAAAAACTGGACTGTTTGCCAAGGCGACGCGCTGCTGCATCTGCGCAGGATGCAAGGCGCAGGCTATGCCGCGATCATATCCGACCCGCCTTATGCAAGCGGCGGCATGTCCATGGCCGAAAAGAGCCGAAGCACCCGTGACAAATACACCAGTTACGGGGAGCAGGGCAACCCCTACCCGGACTTCAGCGGCGACGCGCTGGCCCAGCGCGCGTGGACGAACTACATGCACGAGATCATGGTGGCCGCGCGGGCCGCCTGCAAGCCGGGCGCGGTGTGCGCCCTGTTTGTGGACTGGCGGCAGCTGCCCGCCCTGACCGACGCCATTCAATGGGCGGGCTGGGTGTGGCGCGGCGTGGCCGTGTGGGACAAGATGAACAGCCGCCCGCAGATGGGCCGCTTCCGCCAGCAATGTGAATACATCGTATGGGGAAGCAACGGGCCGCTGGCCGTTGACCGCGGCGTGGGCGTGCTGCCGGGCCTGTTTCAATATCCCAACGTGCCGCCGGGCGAACGGTGGCACCAGACGCAGAAACCGCTGGCGCTGATGCGGCAGGTGGTGCGCTTGTGCGAACCGGGCGGCGCGGTGCTTGACCCGTTCGCCGGAAGCGGTTCCACGATGGAGGCCGCGCTGCTGGAAGGGCACGAAGCGGCAGGCATTGAGCTGGAACAGCACAATGTGGACATCATCCGCAGGCGGCTGGAAGGCGTGCAGGTGTGCATGGCCTTTGACGCCGCGCCGCAGATGCAGACACTATTTGACAACATCGACGGAGGGAAAGAGCTATGAACAACATTTGGGAACACCTTGCCCGCGGGCTGGCCGCGGTGGGCGGATTCATCGCGGGCCTGTACGGCGGGTGGTCTGGCGCTATGACGGTGCTGGTTATCTTCATGGTGGCCGACTATGTGCTGGGCTGCACCTGCGCCCTGACGGGCCGCAGCACCAAGACGCCGGGCGGCGGCTTCCTGTCCAGCGTGGCCTTTGTGGGCATCCTGAAGAAAGCCGTTATCATGCTGGTGGTGCTGCTGTCCGTGCAGCTGGACGGCGTGATCGGCGGCAAGGCCATGTTTCAGTCGGCGGCCATCTTCTTCTACATTGCCAACGAGGGGCTGTCCATTCTGGAAAACTGCGCGCTGATGGACGTGCCGGTGCCCAAGCCCCTGCGCGACGCGCTGGAAGCGCTGAAGAATAAGGGCAACGATGCGGGCCAGTCGGACGACGGCGGGGATGAAAAACCGTAATATTCGGCATAAGCACCCGCGGCGCGGTGTCCCGCCGGGCAGATCGGCGCGGCAGCGGCGTCAAAAGAGATCTTCGCAGCAAGAAAACAACGAACCAAGGCGGCGTTATTCCTGTGATTGTACGGGAATAGCGCCGCCTTTTTTGTCGTTTCTACGGCGTTTTTACAGAAGCGGGACAGGGAATCCTACCCGCGCGCCGCTGAAAATCGCTTACAGAGGCGCGCAGGAAGGGCCTGTGCGGGCTTGCGGTGCGAGGGCTGGGAAGCATCAGGGTGACGGCGGAAGGGTGCAGGATGGGCGCGCAGCAGCCTGTGTGCGGTGCAGCGTGGGCGTGGCCGCTTGCGGCCATCGGCGGCGCGAAGCGCGGAAGCGCCGAACAGGCGCGCGCCATCACCGACGCCATGCAAACAAACGCCATCAATGCAGGGAGCGGGCAACGCGGATATTGGGGAAGCAGTCAATTTTTTTATTTTACGCTGCACTTTTATCAAAAAGATTGCGCGCGAGTTCGGCAGAAAAACAGATCAGGACACGAGCAGCTGACACCATCCCCCCCTATCTTCGATTTCGATCATGGGGGTTGCGAACACCGGCAGGGGGCCAAGCGTTAATAGCGCGTGGCCAGAATTTTCAGGGGGGGGCTACCCCATGACCTAACACTTTATTTTCTTCATAACAGTTAGAATAATAAAGTGTTAGGCATGACCATGGAGCCGCCTATAATGTAGCAATCTGACGGCCTAACAGGTATTACAGAAATTACAGTTTATTTTACATAGGCTTTATTTTTCGCTGGGCCATGCCGCCGAAATCGGCACGGGCTGGGGCGGAGAATTGGGGGAAAAATTGGGGGAAAATACCCGAAACACGGCATAAAAACGGCGCTGCAAACCAACAGAATTGTGGAAAACCTGTGGAGAAATCAGCAAAATTGTGCTTTCTGATAGCGGCGAGTTTGTCAGCGCCCTTCGGGACCAAAAGGTCGCAGGTTCAAATCCTGTCACCTCGACCAAGATAAAGACTTTCGAGAAATCGAAGGTCTTTTCTTTTTTTGCCAAAAAAGACTCGACCATTTAATGCCCCTAAATGGCATGTAGAGACGTTTATACGCTGAATGGTAAAAATCTACATTTGCAGGGCGATGTGGTTGCGCCGATTGACGCGAATGGTACGCAGGTGGTAGAATATGGTTATGATGTGTGGGGTAATCCGATCAGTAAAACCGGCAGTCTGGCAGCGACGATTGGTACGCTGAATCCGTTCCGCTATCGTGGGTATGTGTACGATGAGGAGACGGGACTGTATTATTTGCGGAGCAGGGTTTATAATCCGGAGTGGAAACGGTTTATGAATGCAGATGTTAGTTTGGAAAACGCTGATGAACGGTATGCTCATAATCCAAGCCTTACTGAATGCAATCTAAAAAAAGAGAATTATTGAGGTGTTTAGAATGAGTGGATATTCAGGTTGGTTTGATCCGATTTGCTATCAATTTTATTTTTATAATGTAAATTCAATTGGGTTTGCTCCAGAAATGAACATGGCATATCGCTCGTTCCTTGAAGAAATAAAACCTTGCTGTGAACATTGGATTTCTTCAAGTGAAGATTTGTTATTAAAAATACATGACTCTAAAGATGGGTACCTTGTGAGAAAAATAAGCGATTTAGAAGATGTGAATTACAGCCTTAATTCTATTTCAAATATAGAAGATCAATCTGTAGACGAGATTAAATTGTCACTGTGTTCCAGTAAGATACCGCGACAATTTTCTACGCCAAGTAAAGATATCCAACCTGATTGGAAAAAACACGTGATGTATTATATGAGCTGTAAAAATTGGTCAGCTATTGGCGAAAAAGAACAAAGAGAATGGTTGTATAAAATATTGAATTGTTCGTCAGAAGATCTGGAAAATTGTTGCTTTCCATCGAAATGTTTTGCATCTGGGAGCGAAACGTTTGTACTGCATCATAAGTGTATTTCACTGAACGGGAATGTTGCATATGCAAATGAGATTTTGAAGGAAAGTGGAATTGAACAGAATAAAGATATGTTTGTTGAATATATATATGTATCTATTCCTAGATGCTTGCTAAAACATATGAATTTATCGTTTGATTTGCAGGATCAATGGAAAAACAGATTAAAGCAGCTATCATCTACATTTAAGATAAGCATTGGAGGCATAAAAGCAGATTGCTTTAGGCCTTGTCGAGCAGCATCACTTTCAACCATAAATGGAAACTATAGATTGGGTTTTTCTGAACGAATCCCCGATATTGGCTGGGGAATGTGTATTACAGAAAAACAAATAAATAGTTTGAATAAATCAGATGCACTTTTTGATTGCTTATATCAAGTAGATTTATTGAAAAACGGGAACGTATACTTACAGCTTACGCCTAGTGTTTGCATGGTACAGGTAGAAAATGTACAAAAACTTTGGAAACTGTTTTCAAAAAAAATCCAGCTTATAGAATATATGGACTATTCAGCGTGTGAAGTTCCTAATTCCATGCAAATGGGAATTGAATTAGAAAATTTGTGTATTGATGAATTTGGATACTATAGTTTTAAAATCTAAAACGGTACCGTCAAGTATTATGCGCAAATTCATTTACAAGTCTGGCAGAACTCAGTCTGCACAGGGCAGGGAAACCTGCCCTTAATTATCTAGTAGCAGAGCACAGAGGGCGCGTCAAGGCAACAACACGAAGAAAGCTCTTCGCCATCCGCTGATGGACTAACGCAAGAACATTCTCAATCAACACGAAAGGCAGCTATACGAGCGTGTAGTTGCCTTTTTCATCGGGTTAATTGAACTGAATATCCGAGCCTAAAACAAATGCGGGTTTATCATCGCACCAAACAAAGTACCAGCCGTTTTCTTCTTCATATTTTTCTACAATGCGCAGGGTAAGCCCGGCATGGTCACCTATAATGATGTTGACTACTTCTATGTCTACAATTTGCAGGGCGATGTGGTTGCGTTGATTGACGCGAATGGTACGCAGGTGGTAGAATATGGTTATGATGCGAGGGGTAATCCGATCAGCAAGAGCGGAAGCATGGTGGCGACGCTCGGTACGGAAAACCTATTTAGATATCGAGAATATGTTTACGATGAAGAAACTAAGCTGTATTATAATAAGGAATGTGGGATTGATGGTGAAAAAAGTCTTAATGAAGTAAAGGGAGAATTAAAGTGATTTTAGATGGAATAAGATACCGTATTTTTTCGACAGGGTGTATCGTGGGTATAATGGGATTATTTTTGGCAATAGTCTCTGTTGTGCATGATAAAAAATATTTGGCGGCATCATTTCTGAGTTTGGCGTTTTCTTTAATATATGTGACATCCTATTTATATGTGTTGATGAATCCTCTTATAATATCCTTCACGGGAAAATTCAAGGAAAGTTATCGAGATTCAAGGATTGCGCCACCATTACCTGTGACTCGTGCTTATGTATTCGACATAGGAGAAAAAACTAATAAAGTAGTATATTTGGATGCGTTTACAAAAAATAAGTATTTTCAAGAAAATATGGTGATTGATGACGAATATACGATATATTATGAAAAAAGAACAAAGATAGTCGTAGGTGTAAAAAAAGAAAGCCGATGACTTTATAGACGGAGTTCAGAATACCAAGAAGAATAAAAAGGGTATACAAAGAAGAGCGCCGTTTAAGCAAATGCTGTTGACGGATTGACAAACGAGGGAAAATGAAAAAAGGTATTTGTATTATTCTTTCAGGTTTGACGATTTTTCTGATCATAATGAACATGGTGTTTTATGAAAATGGAGAGAAATTCGTAAAGGAAGAATCGTATGCATGGAATGAGAAAGAAATATATGCATCGGATCATTTGATTGGGAAAAACTCATTTCAAGAGATAAAAGAATTAAATGGAGCCGATATAGATGTCAATAAGGAAATCAAATATGTAAATATAGTGAAAAATCTGGCTCTCGTCGTTTTTGAAAAGGATAATTTGAACAATGGAAAGATTCAATTCCTTTTATATTCAGTAGATGGACGTTTTTTATATGGATATCAAATAACGCCGAAAAATGCTGCGAGAATTCAAGTGGGAATTCTGGCGGAGAGTGAAGAAATTTGTATATTCGATCCTAAATTTGGATATGATTATAATGATGGAAAAATAAGATATGGAGTAACGATTATAAAGAATGATGGAGCGTTATCTTATGGCTATTTTTATGATGATAGAGCTTTGGGGTGGGAAGCATATACGGCATCTTTTTCTGAATTTATACCCAAAGAGATAAAGAAGGGGAAGGTAGTCATTCAGGAATCTGAAACGGGAAAAGAAATCATTTTGTTTGTTAATCGAGTGGGACAGCGCTCATAATGGAATTCGCGAAGCGGCGGAATATGGCAGCACCGGCATCCATAAAAAATTGAGACAGAAATCGCAACGAAAATCCAGCCGTGCCTTGAGAAAAAGGGAGGGGTGTGTTATAATCAGTAATCGTGTCAGGTTTTTGAACGGAATAGCATGTCAAGCAAGGCAACAAAGGAGCTGTGAGCATATATGAAATTGGGCGTTGTGATTCGCAACGAGTCCAATGCTATTCTTCACAGCTTGGCATAAATCGTTAAAAATGAAGGAATACCTCATTTTTTGAGCTTGTAGTGACTTGAAACTTGATAAATGTTTGCGCACGTTCATGAAAAAATGGTGCGCGATTGGTGCGTAAATTGGAGCGCAATACAGCTCGAAAAGCGGAATGTTGAAGGGGTGTCCATCAAGCATGGACATCCTTTTCTATACCCTCTTGAATAAATGGGGATAAATAGGGTATAATAGGGATAAATCCATGCGGGAAAAGGAGGGAAAACAGTGAATCAGGAAGAAGCCCAAACGCGCATGAAAGAGCTGGAACAACAGATTGCCGAGCTGCCTGTTGGCTCCATCACCAGAAAAACGGTGAACGGGAAGATATACTTTTATCAGCGCTGGTCTGAGAATGGAAAACGTAGAGAAAAGTATATTCCTTTGGATGAGGTTGATGCATTCCGAGAACAGATTGAACATCGAAAGACGCTTGAACAGGAAATCAAAGCGTTGCGTAGAGGTCTGCCAAAGGTGAAGAAGGCCGAGCTGTTGAACTTCATCACCAACGTCCGAACAGGTAATACGCTCCGAACATTTGCTGATGCCGTAAGCTGTTATCAGAAGCGCGAATGCTTTCGGCAGCTGCATGATTATGTTTATGGCGAGACGCGGGACAAGGTGTTTATTCTCTATGGTCTGCGTCGAACGGGAAAAACCACGATGATTCGTCAGATTTTCGCTGACATGGCCGAAGATGAATTGGCCAAAGCGGCGTTCATTCAGATTACGGCAAAGGATACGTTGGCGGATGTCAATAAAGACTTGAAAACGCTGGAGCAGAAGGGCTTTCGCTATGTGTTTCTGGACGAAGTGACGCTGATGGAGGATTTCATCGAGGGAGCGGCGCTGTTTTCGGATGTATTTGCGGCCTGCGGGATGAAGATTGTGCTGTCCGGCACAGATTCGCTGGGGTTTCTATTCACGGAGGACGAACAGCTTTACGATCGCTGCGTGATGCTGCATACGACGTTCATTCCCTATCGGGAATTTGAATCGGTGCTGGGAATTCATGGCATCGACGAGTATATTCGTTACGGCGGTACGATGAGCTTGGGCGGCGTTCACTATAACGAAACGTCTACCTTCGCCAGCAAGGAAAGCGCCGATGAGTATGTAGACACGGCGATTGCTCGAAACATCCAGCACTCCCTACGCTGCTATCAGTACGAAGGACATTTCCGCCATTTGCACGACCTGTATGAAAAAGACGAGTTGACCAGTGCAATTAACCGTGTGGTTGAGGATATCAATCATCGTTTTACGCTGGAGGTTCTGACACGGGATTTCAAATCGCACGACTTGGGTATCTCCGCAAACAACCTGCGTCGCGACCGACAGAATCCGACGGATATTCTGGATCGGGTGGATATGGATACCGTAACGGAAAATCTGCGAAAGCTGCTGGAAATTCGCAATCAGGCGGAACAAACGGTCAAGCTGGATCGAACGCATGTGCGAGAAATCAGAGAATATTTGGAACTGCTGGATTTGACGCAGGAAATCGACGTTCTCCACCTGCCGGATGTCAATGAGAAGGGCAGCCGAACCGTGATTGCACAGCCAGGGCTTCGATATGCACAGGCTGGCGCCTTGATTCACAGCTTGCTGCTGGATGAGACGTTCAGCGCGCTGTCTTTGGCAGAGAGAAATGCCGTGCAGGAACGTGTTCTGAATGAGATCAAGGGGAGGATGATGGAGGACATTGTTCTGCTGGAAACCAAGCTGGCCAATCCGAAAAAACAGGTTTTTGTGCTGCAATTTCCCATTGGCGAGTTTGATATGGTCGTGTTTGATTCGGGTGCGGGTTGTTGTCAGATTTATGAAATCAAGCACAGCGCTGAAATTGTGCCCCAGCAGATACGTCATTTAATCGACGAAAAGAAATGCGAGCAAACGAAACATCGGTATGGGCCGATTACAGGAAAATATGTGCTCTATCGCGGAAAAGAACAGGTTGTGCAGGATGTACAGTATCGGAACGTGGAGACATATTTGCGAGAAATCAAAGATAAAAAGTAAATTTCATAACATGGCCACTCGATTTTTGCGAAGATCGAGTGGTTTTCTTTTGACCCAAAGCGTCTGAAAAGACGCTGAATAGGAGAGTTGCTTGATGATACAGACGGCTTTTTTTGCACCTATCAGAAGGGAGCGATAAAAAATGGATGCGCACGTTATCAGTCTTGCCAACCAGAAGGGCGGCACAGCCAAAACGACGACCTGCGCCAACCTGGGCA
>ERZ773235.668-NODE-668-length-42188-cov-3.575179_pt1 | contig 42188 bp, 27 predicted proteins | sample MGYA00580522_ERZ773235 | MGnify/ENA primary metagenome ERZ773235 (study PRJEB29015, sample SAMEA2737797) | human gut metagenome | biome: human gut; feature: human-associated habitat; material: faeces | place: China | collected 2012 ...
AGCTCTGAAAAGACTCCTTCTGAAAACAACAGTTCTAAAGAACCATCCGATAGTCAGTCTTCTGTTCCTTCCGACAGTGTAAAAGATGATAAACCGGCTGAAACCGGTGTTGCATTGCCGATTACTACGATTATAATAATGCTGTTTGCAGGGGCTGCTGTAATTATTTTGAAAAAAAGAATGCTTGATAATTAAAAATGAATGAAACAACACAAGGGGATAGATTGATGAAAAAATGTATTAACGTTTGTTTACTGACATTGGTGTTTGTGTTGTCACTTTGCAATTTTTCGGTTTTTGCGGCGAAAACAACGGTATTCATCGATCAGGATTTCACTGGGCTACGCTCCGGTTATGTCTCAAAGCGGGGCGGAGTAGAATCGATAGGTGCTTTTAAAGAAGATCATTTCAAATTTACAGCCAATGAAGGCCCGGCGGGGCTTTTGGCAAATGGTGATGGATACTATGTTGGTTTTGTCACCTATAAAGTTTCAGCACCTTCCAATGAAACGATTGAAACTCTGAAGCTGGATTTAATTGGCCGAATCGGTCTATATGACGGAGAAGTCAATGGTGTAAAAGGTACTGCTGCTCAATACAAAGAAACCGCTTGGATGCGCATTTATGTTGAGAAAGATGATTACAAATTTGACCGTGAGAATTGGACCGCATCAGAGGATAAGGTGGCAGCTCAGCCCGAATTGGAAGAATATCCAGAAAGCGCAGAGAAAGAATTCTCCTTTGATTTGAGTGCAGCTGCCAAAGGAGCTAAAGATGCCTATGTTACAATTGCTACCTATCTGGAGTGTACACCGAGCTGGATTGGATTCTCCCATCTTACGCTCAGTGGGAGTACAGCGGCAAAATCCAATCAGGGCGGAACTACCAACACATCATCTGCCGCATCTTCTGTTAAGACAAGTTCTGCTGCGGCGATTTCGAACAACTCCACTTCAAGTAAAGATATTTCCTCGGCAGAAGTTGTTTCTTCCGACGAAATAGCATCGACTGACAGTTCTTCAGAGGCACTGATCGAATCTGTTGATTCTGAAAGTATGTCCTCAATATCTGCTTCTACCGGCGGAAAAGTCAAAGAAGGCGGCAGTCTATGGTGGGTATGGCTGATTGTAGCGGTCGTTGTGCTTGCCGGTGCGGGCACGGGCGTATTCTTTTACTTAAAAAAGAAAAACAGCACTAATGCGTAACAATTATCGGATACAAGGAGGGTGAACATATTTATGATCAAACGTTTTTTATCCGGGATGATAGTTGCCGTAATGATTCTGGCAGTTTCAGCGGGACTGACCAGCTGCGGCGATTCACCTGACGTAGGGAAAAAAGGCGGCGATGTAAATTTCGGAGGAAAAACCTTAACCATTGCTTCGTGGGTGGATTATGAGCCGAAGTTAGGGGAAAGCGAGGGCGGCGATGCCACTTACTATGCATTGCAGCAGGCGTTGGAAAAGTTTAATGTAAAAGTAGACTGGGTTATTACCACCCAAGAGAATCATTTTAGCCAGTTCCAAGCCAAAAGTTTATCCGGTCTTGTCTATGCAGATATTGTCATGAGTCACTCGTGGAATCATGTCAGTTTAATCAGTCAAGGGCTCCAAACGCCGTTGGATGAATATTATGAGGCTATGTCCGAAGAGGAAAAAAGTCATTGGAATATGGACCTGAGTAAATTTGGCGATCATTATTACGGGCTAACGCCCAAACCAAATGTGACATTTCCTACCGCATGTATGTTTTACAATCGTACACGGCTGAAAGAACTGAAATTGCAGGACCCTCAGGAGTTGGCGAGACAGGGTAAATGGGATTGGAAAAAGTTCCAGGAATACTGCTTGGCTGCTACTGACACAGCAAACCAGAAATATGGTTTGTCGATGTATAATATGTATAATGTGTTAGGCGGCGGAAATAACGTTAAAACAGTTGTTTTTGATGAGGCGGATGGTAAGTACTATAATGGTTTCACACATGGGAATGAAGCTGCTAATAATATGCAGTGCTTGGAGTTTCTGACCAATATGTCCAAGGATAAGATGGTATACGGTGATTGGATTCAAGGCTCTGAAGCAATGGATGATGCCGAAAATGCTTTTCTGGACGGTCAGACATTGTTCACCTTTGCACAAAACGGTTCACGCCTCAAGAAACTGGGGATGACCGATTTCGGTGTTGTTACTGCACCGATTGCAGATTTTAACACCGATCAATCCTTGTATAATTTAATGGAATCGTTTACCTATTGGATGATTCCGAGTAAGACCAATTTCCCTGTGTCTGATATTGTCTCCTTCTGGACTTATGCACAGAGCACATGGGACAAAAGTCGCGATAAGGCTTATTATGAGTTCAATCTGGAAGACTATAAAGAAGAGCAGCTCGATCTGAATTATACTGACATGAAGGATGTTGAGTTCTTGCTTGAAATGAGTGAGAAAGTGGTCGTGAAGCCATCATTGGATTTGTCCTGCTCTTTGGGAGATTTAATAGCAAAGGGTATTTATTGTGAAGTTATCAGCGGAAATGCTACTCCGGCAGCTGCAGTGGCGGCGAAAGATAATGAAATTCAGGCGAAGATTGATGAGGCGCTGAATGGCGCCGCAAAGAGTCAAGACAGCAGTGGGTCGTAACATGTCACAATTTTGTATCTGAAAGAGAACCGGAGGAGTCTTTGGCTGTGCTTAAAAGAATCTATGGTCAAAGACTTCTCTTTTGTTCTTTAAATTTTTTCAGGAAAGCTGCTTTATTTTGAGGATAAACAGAACAGATTCAACAAAGCGGTTTTCCTGTGAAAATGTTTATAACAAACGGGAGTGTGTCGAAATGCGGAAATGGTGCAGAACCTTTAGCAGCGTGCTGATTAGCTTCTGTCTGATTGGCAGCAGTGTATTTCCCTGTCGGGCAGCCGGCGAAAACATAGGTACAGCAATCGATAAGACAGCAGCGGCAGTGACTCAAACGAGTGATGAGATGATGTCATATCGGGAATATGCCGACGCATACAGATCTGCACCCAGTGAAGCGGCAATTGCCGTGGATATCAGCAGATACATTGCTTCGGACGAGATACAGGCAGAAATGCAGGAATTAGATGGTCGAACTGCGGTTGTAACCGGTGAAGAGGGAAAAATCACATGGACATTTACCGTGTTACAGTCAGGCTTATATGATTTACAGGTCGATTATTATATGCCGGCGGGAAAGGGCAGTGCGGCAGAGAGAATGTTCTATCTAGATGGAGCACTCCCATATCGGGAAGCGCAGAATATTCGTTTTAACCGTTGCTGGATTAATCAAGAAGAAAACAAGATTTATACTTCTTCCGGTAATGAATATCGGCGGACGCAGGTAGAACTGCATCAATGGCAGCAGAGCCTATTGTATAGTCAATTAGGTTACACTGACGAAAGTTTACGTTTCTATTTAGAAAAGGGAGAGCACACACTGACGATGGAATCACTTGCCGAACCAATGGCAATCGGTGCATTGGAATTTTTAGTGGTTCCCGAAATCCAAAATTATGCCCAAGTTAAACAAGAATATGAAGCAGCAGGATATCAGAATGTATCACAGGGCTTGACAATACAGGGGGAGGACGCGGTACGCAAATCACATTCCACATTATATGCTGTTGAGGATCGCACCTCACCGGCCAATGAGCCTTTTGACGAAAGTTTGATTTTGCTTAACAGTATTGGCGGCAACTCCTGGAAGTATCGTCATCAGTGGATCGAGTGGGAATTTACTGTTCCGGAAAGCGGCTTATATACTTTGACATTGCGCACGAAACAAGATTATGTATCCGGCGCGGGATCCAGCCGACGCATTTACATAGATGGGAAAGTTCCCTTTGCGGAAGCAGAGAGTTTTACAGTGCCGTATGAACTTAATTGGCAGTCTATCACGCTGGGAGAAGAGAACAATCCGTGGAAATTTTATCTTGCTGCGGGCGAAACACATGTTATTCGGTTAGAAGCGGTGATCGGACCATTAGCAGATACATTGACTACGGTCAGTGAGGTGGTACAGGAACTTAATACACTTTACCGTCAGCTCAAAATGATCATCGGCAGTTTTTCTGATCCGCTGCGTGATTATAACCTGGAAACAAACATTCCGAATTTATTTGAAATTTTGGAAAGTTGCAATGCCAAATTGAAAACAGCTGCCGGAAATCTGGAACAAATCATGGGCGGTAAGGGAGAGCAGACTGCCTATATTGATCGTCTGACCGTACAGCTTACGAGCTTAATTAAATACCCGGATACCATTCCGGAGCGATTGAGTGATTTGAGTGATAATTTGAATAACCTTTCTTCTTGGCTGGTTTCGGCAAGTGAGGTGCCGCTGATTATTGATTGCATGACTTTATCTCCTGAGGGCGCAGAAGTGCCGCCTGCAGATGCAAAGTGGTACCAAAAGCTGTGGTCAACTGCCAAAGCGTTCTTTATTTCTTTTCTACAGGATTACTATTCTATTGACGGAATTGGCGGAGAAATCGAAGTTACCGAAAAAATTAGCCTATGGCTTGGTGTCGGTCGGGATCAGTCTATGATCATCAAAAATCTGTCGGATAGTAGTTTTACCGCTAAAACAGGCATCGGATTGAACATTCGACTGGTTGATATGAGTATCCTTTTACAGGCGGTATCCAGTCAGAATGGCCCGGATGTGGCATTGTTTATGGATCATGCACAGCCGATTAACTATGGATTGCGCGGTGCATTGTATAATCTGGCTTCATTTGAAGATTGTGATGAAGTATTGACTCGGTTTAATGAAAGCGCTTTAACGCCATTTCGTTCAGGAAAATCCCTTTATGCACTGCCGGAGCAGCAGGTGTTTCCAATGTTGTTCTATCGTACCGATGTATTTGAAGAATTCGGTATTTCAGTGCCAAACACTTGGGACGACCTGCAAAAGCTGATTCCGGTACTGCAGGAGCAAAACATGGAAATCGGATTGCCTTCTCCCACTATAACAGTCACAGGGAGTCAGGCAACCAACTTAAATGCAGTTTATGCGGCATTGCTGCTGCAAAGCGGCGCGTCCGTCTATGATGAATCCGGTTATTGCGTACTCAATGAGCTTACAGCTGTTAACAGCTTTATTAAATGGACTGAATATTATACAAAATATAACTTTCCCAAGACATACAGTGATATCAGTCGGTTTCGCACCGGAGAAATGCCGCTGTTAGTTGCTTCTTACACTTTTTATAACACTTTGGCATTAGCTGCTCCCGAAATTCAAAGCTTGTGGGCGATGGCGCCAATGCCCGGTACCGTACAGGAAGACGGTAGCATTGATCGATCTGTTGCCTGTACCTTGACCGGCTGTGTCATTTTTCAGAATGCAGATGCTCCTGCTGCGTGTTGGGAATTTTTGAAATGGTGGACGGACGCCGGTACGCAGGTCAATTACGGACGTGAGATTGAGGCTTTGCAGGGAACATCAGCGCGTTGGCCTACTGCAAATGTTTCGGCAATGCAAGAGCTTGGCTGGAGTTCCAGCGTGTCTCGCCAGATTTCAGAACAATGGGAGCATGTAGTAGGAATTCCGGAAGTTGCCGGCGGGTACTACGTTGGACGAAGTGTAGATAACGCAATTAAGTCGGTCATCAACTCGGATGAGGATGCCCGGGAAACGATCTTGGATCAAGTTGATAAGATCAATAAGGAAATCCGCAATAAGCGGCAGGAACTGGGATTGGAGTGAGAAAACAAACATGTCGAAGAATAGTAATTGGCGTCAAAAATGGGCATTGATGAAACAATATAAAGCCGGATATGCCCTGATGGCTCCTTTTTTAATTATTTTTTTCACCTTTACGGTACTGCCGGTTTTTATTTCTATTGTGTTAAGCTTTACTCATTATAACGTGTTGCAGGCCCCCGAATTTATCGGCTTTGAAAATTATCGCAAGTTGTTGGTTGATGACGAAGTGTTTTCTATCGCGGTAAAAAATACGCTCATTTTTGCGCTGGTTACCGGTCCCATCGGTTATGTGCTTTCGTTTTTTGCTTCTTGGGCAATTAACGATTTTAATCGATATATTAAAGGTATTTTAACCTTTATCTTTTATATTCCCACTATTTCGGGTACGGTTTATACGATCTGGGGCATTTTGTTTTCGGGCGATATGTATGGATATGTCAACAGCGCGTTGATGAGTCTCGGTATCATTTCGGAGCCAGTCCAATGGTTTACCACCGACACCTACGTGCTTCCGCTGATCATCATTGTTCAGTTATGGATGAGTATGGGTACCGGATTTTTGGCAATGCGTGCCGGGACCGCTACGGTTGATCCCCAATACTACGAGGCAGCGGCAATCGACGGCGTCAAAAATCGAGTGCAGGAAGTGTTTTATATTACCATTCCGTTGATGGCTCCTCATCTGATGACTGCGGCGGTTTTGCAGATTTCGGCTATGTTTGCCAATACAACTGTTTCCATGAATTTGGCAGGTTTTCCCAGTACCAATTATTCGGGACATTTGATCATGACGCATATGCTTGATTACAGCACCTATCGTGTGGAACGCGGGTATGCCTGTGCTATTGCAGTTTTGCTGTTTATCTTTATGATTACCATCAATCAGGTCATTCTGCGGGCATTGAGAAAGGTGGGGTCATAAGATGGAGCAGACGGCGAAAAAACATAAAAAACACCATTATTTCTCACTGAGCACCGGTTCTCGGCGTAACCGTAAGACTTACGGAGATGTTATGATGCTGATTATTATCGGATTGATGGCGTTGTTCAGCTTTATTCCGTTATTGATGTCAGTTTGCATGTCGCTCAAACCGATTAATGAGTTGTTTTACTATCCGCCTCGTATTTTTCCGGAGCGGCCTACATTTGATAATTTTCGCATGCTCTTCAATTTAATGAAAACCACTTGGGTTCCTTTTGAACGGTATGCGTTTAACACGGTGTTTATTACCCTTGCCACCACAGCAGGACACGTTATGCTGGCTTCTATGGCAGCATATCCTTTGGCAAAAATGAAAATTCCCTTTGTGCGTTTGTTTAACAATCTTATTTTAATATCGCTGATGTTCGTTTCGGCAATTAACGATATCGCTAACTATTTGACGATTACATGGTTTGGCTGGCTGGACACTTATCTTGCGGTTATTGTTCCCAGCATAGGCGCTTCTTTGGGCTTGTTTATTATGAAAAACTATATGAGTACCATTCCGGATACTTTACTGGAGGCGGCGCGGATCGATGGATGCTCTGAAAGCGGGATATACTGGCGTATCGTGATGCCTCTAGCCAAACCGGTCTGGCTGACGGTAGTTATTTTGATGTTTCAGCAGATTTGGTCTCAGAATAATTCTCAGTATGTATACAGTGAGCAGCTCAAAACACTCCCCTATGCTTTGACACAAATCACCAGCGGCGGTATGGTTCGTATGGGAGCGGCACAGGCAGTTGGCGTGCTGATGCTGTTGGTTCCGGCATTGGTGTTTATGTTCAGCCAAACACGGATTATTGATACGATGGCGACCTCCGGCATGAAAGAGTAAGCCTGTGTCGGTTGACACATTCCTTGAGAAAAGAAAGGTGGATTACATGAGAAAACGGACAGCACTTTTTCTGGTTATGGTGCTACTGTTCTGCTTTGGTACCACAGTATCCGCTTCGGATGTAGGTAATTCCTATTTATACTCCAATACCAATGAGGGGATTATGGATGTGTATGCGCCACAGGCCTATTTGCCTCAGAAGATTTATGATGCCGACGCGCTTTCGGTTGAGTTGAAGCAACCCGAAGATTTGGTGTTGTCCGGAGACGGGGGCTTTTATCTCTGTGATACCGGCGCCAATGCGGTGTACCGGTTTGACGCCTCATTTCAGCTGCTGCAGACCATCAATTCCTTTGCAAACGGGCAGAAATCCGACAGCTTTAACAAGCCTACCGGGGTTTGTGTAAACAGCGAAGGGGATTTGTTTGTTGCTGATGGAGGAAATCAACGAGTTGTAGTGCTGGATAAAAAAGGTGTGCTCATTAAAATCATCGATAACCCGCAGGCAGACTCCAATATTTTATCCCAGAGTTTTGTCTTTGTGCCGCAGAAGTTGGCGGTGGATGATTCTAATCGTTTATTTGTACTTTGTAAAGATGTCTATGAGGGAATCTTACAATTTTCCGAATCGGGTAGTTTCATTGGATATATCGGCAGCAATACAGTGGTGCCGAGCGCAATTGAAGTGCTTTGGAAACGAATCATGAGCCAAGAACAGAAAAGCAAGATTGCAGATTTTGTTCCGGTAGAATACACCAATATTTCATTGGATCATCAGTCCTTTCTTTATGCAGTCACCTCGGTTAAAAACGTAGATTCGCCGATTCGCCGGCTTAACCCGTCGGGAAATGATGTGTTGGTACGCAGCCCGATTAACGGTACGAAAAAAGTGGTGGGCGATGAATTGTATGTTTCATACAGCAATCTTGACAGCGTTACCACCGGTCCGTCCTCTTTTGTGGATATCACCTCGGACAGCTACGGAAACTATTATGCATTGGATGGAAAACGGGGCAGAGTTTTTGCTTACGATGTTGACGGAAATCTGCTATATGCCTTCGGTGCACTGGGCACCGGACAAAAAGGTGCTCTGGAATCCCCTTCTGCTATTTTATGTGATCAGGATTGTTTGTACATCGTTGATCGTACTTTGTGTCAAGTGATCCGATTCGAACCCACCGACTATGCATTGCTGATTCGTTCAGCGATGGAAGCATATTATCAACAGGAGTACGAACAATCGGTTGATTTATGGCAACAAGTGCTGACAAAAAATAGTTATTTTGACTTAGCTTATGTTAAGGCGGGCTGGGGACTTTATCGTCTGGGACGATATGAGGAAGCGATGGAGAGCTTTAAAGTGGCTAATGCGAAGTCCGGCTATTCCAAGGCTTATGAACAGTATTCTGCCGCATGGCTGGATGAACATTTCACCGCAGTGGCACTGGCAGTAATCAGCGGAGTGATTCTGCTGGTAATTATCATTGTCTTGATTTATCAATATCGACGAAACAAACGTCCATATTCCGCCGGATAAACGGCGACTTTTCAAACCAGCACGGAAGGAGAGCTCCTCTTGAAATTTGCCATGTATGTTCTGCGCCATCCCATTGACGCTTTTTGGGAGATGCGCTTTGAAAAAAAAGGCAGCGTCAAGGTAGGCTGTGTACTGTTACTGATTACTCTTGCAGCTATGGTGTTTAATCGGCAGGCACGCGGATTTATCTTTAACAATAACTATAATGTACCGTTGGATATGCTATATCAGATCGAGATTTTGGTATTGCCGGTATTGTTGTTTTGCATCTCCAACTGGGCGATTACGACTTTAATGGATGGAAAAGGAAACTTTCGAGATATCTTTTTGGTGGTCTGTTATTCGCTGATTCCTTTTATTTTGTTCAATTTTATCTCCCCGTTACTGTCCAATCGGCTGTCACTCAATGATTCTGCTTATTTAATGATATTTGATGCGATCGGATATGTTTGGAGTGGGCTGATGATCTTTATCGGGATTAAAGTCATTCATGAGTATTCCATGGGTAAAATGGTTGCCACGCTGTTTTTGACTGCGGCTGCCGCTGCTATCATCATATTTATCTGTCTGCTTTTTTTCAGCCTGTTGCAGGAGCTTGGAAGTTTTGCATATTCCATATATCGTGAATTTTCATTGCGACTCTGACGGAGGCTGTCAGTTTCTTATTTTTCCAAGGAAAGGATGACAATTGTCGTGAAAAAATCCGTCTTAGCGCTGATTCTTGTCGTTGCCTTCTTTTGCTGTTTGTTAGGCGGGTGCGGTGGTGGAACAGGTCTTTTGGATAAAATGTATACCGGTACAGAATGGACGAACGCAGTAGAGCCCGGCAGTAATCAGCCGGTGTTAAAAAACAGTCGTTTTTCGCTTTATCTGGATGCAGGAATGGTGGTTCGGTTGGTTGACGTACAGACCGGAAAAACTTGGACGACCAACGGAACAAAGAAAACGGAATTGGCCGCGACGCAGGATCAGTTCACGTTGAGCTATTATGATCACTCCGGTACATTCGCTCAGATGAGCAGCACGGAAGATTCACTCCAAAAGGGACAGACAGAGGCATTTGTGGAAAACAATTTCCTTTTAGTAAAATACCGGTTGGGAAATTATGAGCAAACAGCGGATGATGTACCAAGCCAGCTTAGCAACAAGCGATTTCGGGATAAATTATACAACCGACTGGATGATGCCGGTAAAACAGAACTGGAAAGCTATTATCGTTATTATGAATCAGAGGATGTATGGAGAATTCGTTCAAAGGGAAAGAATAGTTTTAAAAATATTCTTGCTTTGATGCAACAGGCGGGATATACTGCAGAGAATCTTGCCGAGGATAATGAGGAGCAGGGCATTAAGACTGTTGCGACGATTAAACCTTATTTTACTATCGTTTTAAAATATACGTTGGCGGAGGATGGCTTGCAAGTTTCCGTGCCGACAGAATATATGGAATTTTCGCAAGAATATCCGCCTTATGAATTGAAACTGCTTGAAGGGTTTGGTCTGACTGAGCAAAGCGATGAAGGATATTTCCTGCTTCCTGACGGCAGCGGTACGCTGATGCCTTACGCTACCGATTATCATTCTCGTTCGCAGCTTTCGCTGCCGGTATACGGATTGGATTTAACCGTTACTGCGAATGTTCTGCAAAATAATAAGCGGTCTTCAGAAAAAGTTTTGCTGCCGGCTTTTGGCATTAAAGATGGTGACGCTGCCTGTCTGGCGGTGATTGACAGCGCTGAAAGCAATGCTGTTATTTATGCGCACCAGGCCGGAAATTATTTTTCCCGTAATGCTGCATATGTATCATTCCGCCTTATTGAAAAAGATACCATTTATCTCAGCGGAAACGACAGCAACAGCAATAACGTTCCGATGTTTGAAAGCAAGTTATTTTCCGATCCTTGTACTGTCACTTATCATATTTTGCCACAGAACAGCGACTATGTAGATATGGCGGTTCGCCTGCGGGAACTGTGGCAGGCAAACGGCAGATTGACGAAGCATGTTGAAAAAACAAAAAATGTTCCGCTGATGATTGAAACGCTCTCGGGCGTGCGTGGGTATAAAAACTTTTTAGGATTCTCCTATACTGGTATTATTGCGGCAACTTCTTTCGCAGAAAATCAACAGATGATGGAATCTCTTTATGACAAAGGACTGACCGAACTTGATTGGAAAGTAACAGGCTGGTTTAACGATGGATATTATCATGATTTTGTCGGTAATTTGAACGTGCAGCGTGAATTGGGCGGTAAGAAGGCTTTATCCTCCTTGCTTGAATATGCTTCTTCGATCGGCGCTACTGTTTATCCTGATGTAGAATTTCAAACTTTTGCCAACAGCGCCATTGGGTTTATGCCAATGATAGACGGAGCGCGGGCACTCGATTTTTCATCGGCACAGATACCGGTGCTTTCACCGGCTACACAGGCAGAGAACAACAGCAGCAGCTTGATTCCGTCTAAGCTATACATCTATACTCCATCCAAACTCGTAAAGTTGACTGAAAAATTTCTTTCGAAATTCGAGAAACTCGGCAACATCGGAATATCCCTGCGTTCTTCGGGAAGTGATTTGTATTCTGATTTTCGCAACGATGGTACAGTGGACCGTACACAATCACAGGCAATGGTTTCGGAGCACCTTGGGACGATTTCAAACCGAGTTGAGCAAGTGATGGTATCACAAGCATGCGCCTATGCACTGCCATATGCCGATGTTATAGCAGAGGCACCTACCGAGTCTTCTCATTACAGTCAGACTGATTGTGATGTACCGTTCTATCAAATCGTGCTGCATGGTAGTTCTACCATGTATGGGCCTGGAATGAATTTAAAATCTAATACGGATGATTATCGTCTTCGTTTAATCGAATATGGTATGTATCTGAATTATCAGTTGACAGCACAGCCTTCTTCGGTTCTGAAGAACACCGAAATCAATACAAATTACACATCATGTTATGGTGATTGGGAAGAACAAATTCTCGCTGATTATAATCAAGTGAACGCGGCACTCAAATCGGTACAGGTTGCTTACATCGTTGATCATCAACAGGTAGCGAACAAAGTATATTGCACGATGTATGACAATGAGGTTAAAATTTATGTCAATTATTCCGATGCGGATGTCACAACCGCAGACGGAGTCGTTCCCGCTGACAGCTTTTTGGTTGTCACCGCGTAGAACAATAGATTTCCCACTCATGGGCTATCAAACGCAAAGGACAGGTTGTACTTATGAAACAAAGAAAGCACGCATCCATACAAAAAAGGAACGCGATTACCGGATATATATTCCTTTCGCCGTGGCTGGTAGGATTGTTCGTAGTCTTTTTAGTGCCGCTGGTTTCCTCCATAGCTTTCAGCCTTTGTAAGCTCACTATCAAAGACGGGTATGAATTGGATTTTATCGGCTTTCAAAATTTTTTCTACGCCATGACAAAGGATGTCAACTTTCCGCAGTATTTGGCACAGACATTGCTGGATCTGCTTTATAATGTGCCGGTGCTGTTGGTGTTCAGTTTCTTTGTGGCGCTGTTACTCAAGCAGAAGTTTCGGGGTAACATGTTGGCAAAGGTCATTTTCTTTATCCCGGTTATCATGTCTTCGGGGTTGTTTTTGGAGTTGCAGAACAATTTTGGCGGAATTACTACCAGTAGCTTGGATTCCACTTTGTCAGAGGCGGCATCAACGGTGTCGGTACTAAAAAGCTTGAATCTGTCGGATTATCTTCTTCAGCTCGGTATGCCCACAAAACTGGTCGATTTGCTGACTGCACCGGTGGATCGGGTCTATGATGTGGTGACTTCTTCGGGTATTCAGATTTTCATTTTTTTGTCTGCACTCAATGCTGTGCCTTCATCACTGTATGAGGCGGCCTATGTAGAGGGAGCCACCGGTTGGGAAAGTTTTTGGAAAATTACCTTTCCCATGGTTATGCCGATGATATTAGTCAATGTAGTTTATTCCATTGTTGATACTTTTACTTCAGTGAATAATGAAGTAATGGAATACATCGATATGCTTTCTTATCAGCGGTTTGACTTCGGTCTGGCAAGTGCAATGGGATGGATATACTGTTCGATTTTGGCAGTGCTATTGGGAATCATTTTCAGTATTTTCTCACGGCGCACATTCTATTATACCTGATTGGCAAAAAAGGAGTGATTGTCATGATCAAACACAACAATTCCGAACAAAAAAATCTGCAATACAACAAGCTGTTTCATCGAGGTTCCCATGCGGCTTGGTCAGTGATACGCACCATTTTTTTGTTGGGGTTTGCATTTGTTATTCTTTACCCGGTTTTATCTATGGTTTCTAAAGCGTTCATGGAGTCGCGGGATCTGTATGACAGCAGTGTACTTTGGATTCCGAAGCATTGGACGTTGAAAAATGTAACGTTTGCATGGGAGCAGATGGATTATCCTTCGGCGTTTCTCCGCTCGTTTGGTTATTCGCTGTCGGGAACGGTAATACAAACCTTTATCTGTACCATGGCAGGATATGCATTTGCGCGGTTTGATTTTCCCTTAAAAAGAATATGGTTTGTATTTGTAATTCTTTCAATTTTGATTCCTCCGCAGATGATTTTAATGCCTTTGTATCTGCATATGATAAATTTTGATTTGGGAGGAATTATTACTTTGCTTTTCGGCCACGGCCTGAATTTAACTAAGACTTCTTTCCCGTTCTTTTTAGTTTCATTTACCGGCTTTGGCTTGCGCAATGGATTATTTATCTTTTTGCTGCGGCAATCTTTTCGGGGAATGCCGAAGGAAACCGAAGAAGCGGCTTTGGTGGACGGCGCAGGACCGGCTCGAATATTCCTACGGATTATGTTGCCAAGTGCACTTTCGGTGCTGGTGACGGTAATGTTGTTTTCTTTTGTTTGGATGTGGAATGATACCGATTATGCGTCAGCATTGCTCTCAAATGAGCGAATGTTACCTCAGGCATTTGATATCTTTAATTCATATATGCGTTCTGCGAACAATTCTTCCGAAACGGTGGAACTGTTCCGAAACTTCGATTTAACGGATACTAAGGTCATTGCAATGCTTCGTAGTGCCGGTGTGCTGTTGGTGATGGCGCCGTTGCTGATTGTTTATCTGGTGGCACAGCGATTCTTTGTAGAAAGCATTGATCGCAGCGGTTTGGTGGGTTGATGATATTTTGATAAAAGGAGAACAGTAATCAATGAAAATCAGAATGATTTCCAAGATGCTCGCCTATATGCTGATCTGTACCATTGTTTTGGGTGGGGCAAGCGGATGTCAGAATGGAGGAAATACGATGAAGGTTATTCCGCTGACCTACCCTTCCGATACGGTGACTACTATTGAGAAGTTGAATTTAGATGAGGGTGAATATATCCGAAAAGGGAGAGGCGCAGCCTCTTATGTCGGTAACGGAGATAAAACCTATCCCACTTTGGTACTTTCTCCTTATTATTCGCTGACGGTCAATGGGGAGGAAGTACCGGTTTATGCTACGGTAGTATATGTCGGCTCGGAATCAGAGTGCGCTTTACATTCTTTTGCTATGATCGACGCAGACATTCCGGAAAACAGTTCGATTAAAGTGAATTTGCGGGCGTTGCGATATCCGTTGAAGCAAGCTATTGTGCGACCGGAATCATTGGGGCTGACGCCGACGGTGGACGGAGATACTGTTTCTGCAACTATCACCGCTCACGGTGATTACACATTTCTCATGAATGATGAAGACAGCGATATCAGTCAGTATAATGCATTTACCCTGTTTGTACGCGAGTATCGCGATGAAGAGAAAGAAATCCGTACATATCAGGAACAGTATGGCGAGAAAAATGTACACGTTTGGGAACCGGGAACTTACCAAATTGACTATATTAATGTGGAAAACAGCAATCAGGTCTATTATTTTAAGCGAGGTGCGCTGTTGATTGCCCGCGGTAATCCCGACTATGATGAGGATAATTCTTATACAGAGGACGGAGCTGCCGATAACAATGGATGGGGACTAGAACGGTATCCGATCTTTAATGCCTATAAAAAGTTTAACATTGTGATTGCCGGACAGGGAACCATTGATGCAGGACAGCTTGGCTGGCATGAGCGCCGAGGGGTGCTGTTTTCCAGCTGCAGTGAATGTACCGTTACCGGACTGACATTGCTGAATATGCCGGAGTGGAGCATGATTACTTATTGCGGCACTGATATCAAAATTTCAGATGTTGCGGTGTTTGGCTATAAGACAAATAGTGACGGTATTGCTATCTGCAACACGATCAACGCTACGGTAAATGATTGTTATGCCCGCAGCGGAGATGATTTGTTTGAAGTCAAAACTTTGGGTGGTTCTTCTGATGCAATTAGTCGGAATATTACCTTTAATAACTGTATTGCTTGGGGCAGCAAAGCACGCTGCTTTGGTATTACAGGAGAAACCAATAAAGACATTTCACAAGTTGTATTTCGCAACTCGGCAGTTATTTTCTCAGATGCAACATGGAATAACAATATTCTAGGCAGTTTGGTTATCATCAGCGGCACAGGCAATACATTGATTGATGATATCTTGTTTGAAAATATTGAAATCTATCAAAACGCCGGACGTCCAATTAACCTTTTTATTGAATCGGAAGAGGCAAAACGCACGAAAATTACCAATGTTTTGTTCCGAAATATTACATATTCCGGTGGGATTCCATCTCGAGTCAACACGCGCAGTCAGGGAAATAATTTAATCGAAGTTTGTTTCGAGAATGTAGTAGGGAACGGTGTGAAGTGGACAAATGAAAATATTGCCGGCTTCTTAGAGCAGGATGAGCAATCTACGGTTACTTTTGCAGGAAAGGTATAGTGTGGGAGGAAAATAATATGAACAGAAAAAAGAGAATAATAGCCGGCTTTTTGTCTGTGCTGATGATCAGCATGTTTTGCGCCTGTTCATCAGGTGGAGATCAATCTGATCTATCCGGCGCAGTATCGGGAAATATGGAATCGTCGGTGATAGCCGATCAAAGCACCGATGTAGCATCTTCGGTCGGAATTGACAGCATGACGGAAAGCCAAGAGAAGACAGCAGTTTCGTCGCGCTCATCTACTGCTTCCGGCGGCAAAGTATCAAATACAATCCAGGAAAAGCCGTCTTCGTCTTCGTCCATTCAAACACAGACCGATCCGAATAAAATCGTGCCGGTAACTTTGCCAACCGACCGAGTCAAGACCATATCACAATTGGGATATACTGCAGACACTTATCGTGCCAAGGCGGTGCAGGACGCAAGCTATGCAGGCAATGCCGGTTGGAACGTCAGCAGTCTAGCCATTTCTCCGGATTACACTATGACAGTAAATGGGGTGAACGTGCCGGTATATTGCACACCTGTTTATGTTGCTACCGGAAACTGCGGCGCATTGCAGTCTTTTGCGATGATTGATGTATCAGACAGCAATCTAAATCTGTCAGTAACGATTAAAGCAAACGGATTTACTTTCAGTAAAGCTGTTGTACAGCCGTCTTCGCTTGGCGTTACTCCAAGCACATCGGGGCAGACTATTACCAGCACCATTCGGAAATACGGCAACTACACTTATCTTGTTTGCGACAGTAACGGTAACGGAAGCCAGCAGCATGCGTTGGTTCTGGCAGTACGCACCTATGTAGACGAGGATGCGGAGATTGCGGAATACAAAGCAAAATACGGAGCCAATAATGTGACAGTTTATGATGCAGGAACGCACATGGTTGATTATATTCATATCAAAAACAGCAACAGCATGATCTATCTGCGCAGGGGCTCTCTGCTTGTGATGAAGCATTCTATGGATATTGATTCCGATAATGATAATCAGAATAAGTATGAGTCCGGAGCAGCTTCCAGTAATGGATGGGGAATGAAACGATATCCGGTAATGACGGTTAACAATAAAAATAATATTCAGATTGTCGGCCGCGGAACCATAGACGGAGGACAGCTTGATTGGCATGAGCGCCGCGGAATCATGGCATCGAATTGCGATGGATTTACGATAGACGGTATTAATATTGTCAACTTTCCGGAGTGGGGCGTGATTACATATATTTGTAAAAATGTAAGCATTAAAAATGTACTCCTGTTTGGCTTTAAAACCAATAGTGATGCTTTTGCACTTTGTAATACTCAAAATGCCACAGTAACTAATTGTTTTGCCCGTACCGGTGACGATATGTTTGAGGTCAAAACGCTGGGAAGCGGCAATATGGGAAAAGATGTCAGCAAAAATATTACCTATACCGATTGTGTGGCGTGGGGCAGTAAGGCTCGTGCATTTGGTATCACCGGTGAGGTGGAGCAAAATATCAGCGATGTCACCTTTAAAGATTGTGCAGTCATTTTCCGGGATGCAACTTGGGATAACAGCCGCCTGGGCAGTCTTGTCATTATTGTAGAAGTCGGCAGCGGCAATGTTTCCAATGTGACTTTTGAAAACATACAGGTTTACAATGACGCCGGTCGTGCAATCAACATTAGTATCCTGAAATCGGGCGAAGCAAACAACAAAATTGATAATATTGTGTTCCGTAATGTGAGTTATCATGCGTCCGCTAAGAGCCGGCTGTGTACCACCAAATCAGGCAACAACAGTGTTTCTGCAAATTTCCAAAATGTGATTGCAAATTCAAACACGATTACATCCGGTAATTCTGCAGCGTATGTGCTCTTTAGTGGGCCGAATTCCAAACTGACGGTGAAATGAAATAAACTTATCGGTAATCAGAGCAGACCAGATGGCTAAGGAGGACAAATAAATGTCAGGAGCACAGAACAGCTTTTGGGCACAACGATATCCGGAGGGCATTATACAGACATTGGAAGAACGAGAGATCCCGCTAAAAGCTTTTTTGGCGCGCGGAATCAATCAAGGAAATTATGATGCAAATCGCGGTATTCCAGGAACAGGATTGATTGTCTCTCCTTACTTTACACAAACGGTGGAAGAAGAGGAAGTTCCGGTATATGGGACACTTACCTATGCAGAAAGCTATGATATTGGAACGATTCACTCTTTTTCTACATTGTATGTAAAAGAAGAAGCACTGCCGATAACGGTGACATTGCGATTACAGGGATGGCAAGCCAAAAAAGTGGAATTGCTGCCGGATCGAATGAATACCGAAACAGTGTTGAAAAACAACGAGGTTACATTTTCCTTCAACAGCTATGGAGATTACACTTTATTGTTTGATGACGATGATCAATATCATGGATATACATTGTTAGCACGTCCTTATGTCGATGAAGAGGATGAAATTCGTGTTTTGCAGCAACAGTATGGAGAAGATCATGTGACTGTGTTTGAACCGGGAGTGCATCTGTTGGAATACCAGTGTGTGAAAGAAGATAACAGCGCGGTTTATATACGGTCGGGTGCATTGTTATTGGCAAAGCATTGTTGGGATGTTCGTTGTGAAGATGATTATAGGAAGTTATCCGCTTCCTGTGACGGCAGCAGGCATTCGTTTTTTACAGTGTCTCAGCGTCGTAATATAAGAGTATACGGGCAGGGTGCATTGGATCTCTCGCAGCTTGATTGGCACGAGCGCCCGGGAATGATGTTTACTGATTCCTGTGAACTGTATATTCGGGGAATTCAGCTGATCAACTGTCCGGAGTGGGCGTTGGTTTTCTATCGATGCCGGCAAGTTGATATTCGATATGTAACAGTTTTAGGTTATAAGACAAACAGTGACGGCTTTGCAATCTGCAACTGTCAGGATGTGATAGTCTCAGATTGCTTTGCGCGCAGCGGAGATGATTTGTTTGAGGTAAAAACACTGCACAGCAATGAAAGTGCGGTTTGCCGCAATGTAACCTTTGTTCGGTGCACGGCTTGGAACGGTAAGGCTCGGTGCTTTGGTGTGACGGGAGAAGTATGGCAGGAGATTACTGACATTACTTTTAAGGACTGTGATATTATTTTGCGGGATGCAACTTGGGATAATGATCGAATTGGCGGCTTGGTGTTGATTGTCGAGCAAGGCGGGGCGCCGATTCGAAATATTGTTTTTGATTCTGTAAAAGTACATCAAGATCGCGGTCGTCCTATTAACTTAACCTTGTATGATCAAAATTTGCCCGAATTTTTTTTGGAAAATATTATTTTTCGTAATGTTCATGTATCGGGTGATTTGCCACCGCAGATTTTAGTGGGAAAATATCAACAAACCCCGATAACGATTACTTTTGAACATTCCACAGTTAATGGTAATCCAGTGACGGAAAAATCGCTTGAAAATTGGAACGGCAATCATGCCTTTGTGCAAATTCATACAGAATGACAACAATTAACGGATATTTTATTTTTGCAGCTTTTGCATAAGAGAGAGAATGCAATTTTACAGAATGATGTTATTATGATAGTGGAAATCACAGTGAAAAGTTGGAGGAGTACTCTATATGATCGTACAACATACACCGCCGATGGGCTGGAATACGTGGAATACCTTTGCCGAAAAAATTAATGAACAGTTGATTTTAGAATGTGCTGATGTTATGGTGGAGTCCGGGTTGCGAGATGCGGGATATCAATATTTGGTTATTGATGATACTTGGACAGAGCAACGTCGAGATAAAAATCACCATTTGATACCTGATTTAGAAAAATTCCCAAACGGAATAAAACCGATTGCCGATTATTTGCATCAACGGGGACTGAAATTGGGAATTTATTCCTGCGTGGGCAGTATGACTTGTACGAAACATCCCGGCAGCTATGAACATGAATTTATCGATGCTGCTGACTTTGCTGCATGGGGTGTTGACTTTTTAAAATATGACTATTGCTTTAAGCCCATTGATGAGAAAGGATATTTGCTGTATCGCCGAATGGGAATTGCATTGGCAAACTGCGGAAGAGACATATTGTTCAGTGCTTGCTCCTGGGGAATAGATGATACTGCGAGATGGATCAAGACTACCGGTGCGCATATGTGGCGTTCGACTCATGATATTGTAGATTCGTGGGGGTCGATTAAAAAGCTAGCCAATGAACAAGAGGAATTAGCTCCGTTTAACGGTCGAGGATGCTTTAATGATATGGATATGCTGGTAGTGGGAATGAATGGTCAAGGACATGTCGGTTTACAAGGATGCGATTTTGTCCAATATCGGACGCATTTTTCCCTTTGGGCATTTTTAGGATCGCCATTGATGATCGGATGTGACATTCGTCATATGAGTGAGGAAACTCGTTCAATTTTGTTGAATAAAGAGATAATTACGCTCAATCAAGATTCAGCGTATTGTCAGCCATTTCCGATTGGCGGTTTCTGCAATAGTAAACCGGGTGGCAGCGACGAATGTTTTATTTTGGGTAAGCTGTTGGCATCGGGTGATATTGCCATTGGTATTTTTAATTTGTCGGAAAGTGCTCAGAATTTTTATTTTTCCATGGCGGAGATCGGACTTAATCGGACATGTGGTAAGAAACTGTTGATGACCGACCTATGGAGTGGAGAATGTTACGAAACAATTGATGGCAGATATATGGTTACACTGGCTTCTCATGATTGTCAGATGGTAATCGCAAAGGTGGCTGATGAAGATTGAGCAACTGTTGGAAATGCGGCAAAGCACTGACCGGCGATGAAATCGCAATCCATAGAAAGCTAATTTGTCGCACTGCGCAAGCTTTTTTATGTAAAGAGTGCCAGGCTGTTTATTTTGGTTGCAGCACCGCGGTGATTGATGAGAAGATTCGGCAATTTCGGGAAAGCGGCTGTTTTTTATTTCCGAGGGTAGAAAGTTCATTGTACCATGAGGTCTAGCAAAACACGAATCTAAAATATTATTTGGCGAGGAAGAAAAAATGTATTTGTTACAGGATAGGCAAACCTTTGCTGTTTCGGCAGAAAATCCAACTGGCATGAGAAACAGCGGAACAAAAGCTAGGGATTGTGAAAAGCTTAATCCCTGCATCTCCATCTCTCCTGGTGAGACTGTTACTTTGTGTGATGTAGATGGCAGTGGGATAATCTCCCACATGTGGTTTACTGGGGATATCGGACATCATTTTATTTTACGAATCTATTGGGAGAAAGAGAAATTTCCCTCCGTAGAGGTGCCGATTTCCGCGTTTTTTGGTTGTGCTTACGATGAAATCCTTGAGGATGCCGAAAACAGATATCCGTATCTGAATTCCGCTATGCTTTTGCTGGCTCCCGGACGGGGATGCAACTCCTATTTTGAAATGCCTTTCAGGAAACATTGTAAAATTACCGTGGAAAATAGGGGCGACACCAATAAGACATTATATTATATGCTGACCGGTTGGCTGGGAAATCTACCGGAGAATATTTCGTATTTTCACGCTGTTTATCACCAGGCACATCCGGTTGAAAAAGGAAAAGCTTATGTAGTGCTGGATCATGTGTCGGGAAAAGGACGCTTTCTCGGCGTCAATTTGGCAGTGGGACTTAACGGGCATAATACCTGCTGGGTGGAGGGTGAGGTCAAAGCGTATATTGACAACGAGACTTATCCATCTGTTTGTTATACAGGTACCGAGGACTATTTTGGTGGCTCATATGCTTTTGGAAATGATGTTGCATTACAAAAATATCAAACCTACAGTGGCTTATATACCGGCCTATATGCCATATTGGGGGATAGCCGAGAAAGATATAATGCCCAGAAGCGATTTATGCTGTACCGTTTTCACGTAAAGGACGCTATATACTTTGATACCGCTTTTTCGATGAAAATGGATAATCTGGGATGGACAGGTCCTCGTTACGATGATTACACATCCACAGCATATTGGTATTTGGATAAACCGGCGGCGTTGCCTTTTATCCTTCCCTCTGATTTTGATTTAATCATGCGATGATTGGTGTTCGGGATCACATTAATTCAGAAGGACCAACAGAGCTGTGACCACTGTTGGTATCTGAAGCGTATTGCAACAGACAAGATTTATTGGAAACGTGAAAAGTTCAGCCGTTGTGTTGAAGGCCAGCAAAATTTTTGAAGGCTTTTGTCGGTCTTTGAAATTAGTTCAGCAAATCCAGTAAAAATAGACGATAGAGAATAGAAAACTCCTATGGTAGAATGAAATCAAACTGCCATAGGAGTTTTATTATGAGAAGAGGATATGTTCCGTTTTTACCAGAATTTATGCGTAGCTGAATGAATTTTGATTGTGCTTTCTGGTCGGTTCTTTGATCAGTAGATACAGAAAAATGCATCTGTAGGTGTGACAAAAGAGCAGAAAAATAATGAAAATATAAAAGGAAGAGGAAATTGTATTGACATTTTGTTTATTGTGGTATATACTAGAAATACATTAACGATAATGAATAACGTTAATGTAACTAATTTATTCCAAAAGTGTTTTTACGGCTTTACATTAACGTTAATGTAAAGCGAATGTGGGATAAGCGGGGTGAAAACTAAACATTCTTATTCAGTTTGTTTTGTGCCAAATATAACTTGGCATTCTGATTAAAAGGTTATTACTGAAAATACCTTTGTTTGGGGAAAAGTAATTATGAAAGTATTGAAATCTCACTGATTTTGGATTATGATTAGGATGTAAAATCAACTATTGGAAAATTAGTTACAATAGGGAGACAACTGACATGGAAGAAAAAATAAGGATCAATCGATTTCCTGTAACGCTTAAAGACATATCACAACGCACCGGATATTCAGTTAACACAGTTTCACATGCATTAAATGGGAAAAAGGATATTTCGGATAAGACCAGAAAACTGATTACTGAAACGGCGGAAGAAATGGGATATATTCGAAATTCTTTAGCTGGAGCGCTTCGTTCCGGCATTACAGGCACAATAGCTGTGATTGTTAGCGATATCTCCAACCCATTGTTTGGGATTATGGTTAAAGAAATGGAAAGGCTACTGCGCAAATGGGACATCAATCTGTTTATCATGAATACGAACGAAGATGCCGCAACTGAGGAAAAAGCAGTCCTTTCTGCTTTGAGCCATAATGTGGATGGTTTGATTATATGTCCGACACAAAAAAATTCAAATATTTTACATCGCTTGGATCAGGAACATGTTCCTTATGTACTTCTCGGAAGAAAGCCGAACGAAGACGGGAAAAGCAATTATGTTGTGTGGGATGATATGCAGGGTGGCTATGAGGCAACAAAGTTTTTGCTTTCTTTGGGACATCAACGCATTTTGTGCTTAAGTGGTCCTTCTTATATTTCTTCTGCAAGAGAACGTCTTGCGGGATATCATAAGGCACTGCATGAGGCGGGAATTCCTTTGCGTCCGGAACTGATCCATGAAGTACAGCCGGTTGGGGAAGATTTAAAAGGCATACTGACAGGTTCGTTAGCTTTACATGATGGATTTACGGCGGTTTTTGCGTTTAGTGATATGATTGCCTGGGAAACTGTATATCAATTGAATGAACTTGGGAAAAAGGTTCCTGAAGATATATCAGTGGTTGGATTTGATGGCATTCAATCAAAGATGCCTTTTCCTTGTAAGCTAACTACAATTTTAACACCTAAAACAAAGATGGCTACACAGGTCGTAAAGACTTTAATGAATCTGATTTATCAAAGATCTGAGGCCGTTACACAAACCACAATACCGGTTAAATTAATTGTTCGTGATACAACACGTGCAAGATAAATATTCTGTTATGATGGCAGCTATGACAAAGCTGCCTTAGTAAAATACATTATCGATAATGTAAACAGGAGGTCATATTAATGAATGAAAAAATTACTTTTGCACTGTATTTCGGAAATCGGGGATTTTTTCCGGGAGAATTAATTGCAGATGCAAGAAAAGAGTTGGCAAAGGCGGTAGAAGATGCTGGGTATGATTATATCATGCCGGAAGAAAGTATCGGCCGCTACGGTGCAGTCGAGACCATCGAAGAGGGAAAGCGCTATGCCGCATTTTTGGAACAAAACCGCGGGAAATATCAAGGCGTTATTTTGTGCCTGCCGAATTTTGGTGACGAAAACGGCGCAATGGTAGCGTTGGAAAACTGCGGTGTTCCGATTTTGGTAGAAGCATATCGGGACGAAGCCGGAAAAATGGATTTTGAGCACAGACGGGATTCGTTATGCGGAAAAATCGCTATGTGCAATGTGCTGCGCCAGCACAAACTGAAATACACTCTTTTTCAGCCTTTTACCTGCAATCCAACCGATCCGGAGTTTAAAGAGCATATTGAAAAGTTTGCTGCTATTTGCCGTGTAGTAAATGGGATGAAACGGTGCAACATCGGCGCAATCGGCGCAAGAACAACTGCTTTCAAAACCGTTCGGTTTGATGAAATTGCGATGCAGAACGTTGGTATCAATGTGGAAACCATTGATCTTGCCGAGGTCTTTGCCCGGATGGAAAAAATTGAGCAGGAGCGGGTGGATGCCAAAGTAATAGATTATCTTGCTATTACCGATTTCGGTAAGTATCCGATGAAAAAGTTGGAAACTATTGCTCGGATCGGCGTTGCTATTGACGATTTAATTTGTGAGTACGATTTACAGGGAATCGCACTGCGTTGCTGGAATGAATTTGAAACGAAATTCGGTGTTGCTCCTTGTCTGGTGCTGTGCGACCTTAACGAGCGCGGAATCGCGGCCTCCTGTGAATTGGATGTCAACAATACCGTTATGACGCGTGCTATTTCGCTGGCTGCGGCTCATCCGACAATGCTGCTTGATGTGAACAACAACTTCGGAAAGGATCCGAATAAATGCATTTTCTTCCACTGCGGTCCTGTCCCGATTTCCATGACCGAGGGAAAAGGTACTACGATCGAACATTTGATGTTTAAAAAGAGCTTCGGCGAAGGAAGCGGAGTGGGTGTCAATAAAGTAAAAATTGCAACCGGTCCGGTAACTGTTGCCAGCATGAGGACTGAGGATGGCAAGTTGTGTGGATTTGTGACAGAAGGCAAGCTGACAGACGATGCATTGGAAGAAGCGTTTTTCGGAAGCGGTATCGTATTTGAAAAGAGCAATGTAGAGAATATGCTGGAATATATGGGATATAACGGTTTCCGTCACCACGTTTGTATTACGAAAGGCAATGTTTCCGACGCAGTACAGGAAGCTTTAGTAAAATATCTTGGATATCAGGTTGACCGTATTTAATTTAAAACGATAGAGTTGAAAGGAATGGTAGAGATGAACAAACTTGGAATTTTTATGAATTTTTGGGAAAAAAATTGGGCAGCAGATCACGCAAAATATATTCGGAAAGCATCTGATATCGGTTTTGATATCCTTGAGTTTCAGGCGCAGCCATTGCTTGAAATGGACAAAGAAAAATTACTGTCTCTGAAAAAGCTGGCTGACGAGTGCGGAATTGAACTGACGTACAGCCTTGGTCTGGATCCGGCTTATGATGTATCCTCTGCTGATGAAAATGTGCGCCGCGGCGGAGTCGATTATCTCCAGCGGATTGTGGAAAAAATCGGCATTATGGACGGCAAGCTGCTGTCCGGCGTCAGCTATGCGGGCTGGGGCTCTCCGAACTATATTGTAAATGATAAAACCGCCATTATTGAACGCAGCAAGAAAAGTATGCGGGATATTGTAAAAACAGCGGAGAATTATGGCGTTACCTATTGCGTTGAGGCGGTTAACCGTTTTGAAGGGTGTGTCATCAACACGGCTCAGGAAGCGTTGGATTATGTAAAAGATATTGACAGTCCGAATATCGGTGTTTTGCTTGATACATACCATATGAACATTGAAGAATGTTCCATTGGAGATGCTATTAGATTAGTTGGAGATAAACTTACTAGTTTCCATACAGGAGAGAATAACCGTATGGCTCCGGGACGGGGACATTTGGATTGGGATGAAATTTTTGGTGCTCTGGCGGATATTCATTACACTGGTCGTATTGTGTCCGAGCCATTTGTTATGATGGGCGGAGAAGTCGGCAGAGATATTAAAGTGTGGCGGAATCTTGTTGACGATACAACCGAAAGTGGCATTGATGCAGAGGCAATATTCTTGCTGAACTTTACGAAAAATATGCTAAACAAGCATATGGGTAAGTAAGAAACGAAAGATAATTTGGAGGAAATCAGCATGCTGGAAAAAAGCAGACTGGAAAACATCATTCTGTCCGGAAATGTTGCGGTCAGAATGTCAGAGCTGGATTGATATGGCAATACGTTGGCTGAAAAATTTATAATATTGATATGCGCCTGATTAAGTCATTTAATCAGGCGCATTTATGTGGTCATAAAGGTTTAGATAGGGATCAAATGTTACGATAAGTAATTGTTTTTAAAAATGAATTTAATGTTTGATATGTCTGATGATTTCCCGATTTACCATTCTCCTGAATTGAAGAATATATTCGGGAGATTTGGGATACTGTTTAAAAGTAATTTCTTGATTCCAGCTGCTATCAATTATATTTAAAACATATTCTCTGCTTGTTAACTTTTCAAGCAACTGAAGTGCACGTAAGTCTTGCATGGCTTCATGAAAAATGACAAGCCGAATGGATTCAGTTACTCCAGTATCGGTAGGATAAACAATAAAAGGATCGCCGGATGGGAAACTCTGATCACCATCAGTGATTGCATAAGGATCAACTGGAGATAACGAAAGGTAAGTATTATAAAAGTTAAATCCCCAATGTAAAAATCCTTCTATACGATATTTATAAAGCTGTATACCGATGATTCTGTTTCTTGCCGAGGGCATTGCCATAAACCGATTACTTACATCTGTGCTTTGACCGCAGCAGTAATAGGTCCAAAGATTTTCTATCTTTGCGTCAATAAAACGATCAATATGATCATTTGACGGAATCGGTTTTTTTATGATTTCCTTTTCGTAAAAATCAAAATCAGAAAGGGCATCAATAATTTTCAGACCGGCTGTGTTTTCTGATATAAGCTGATAAGCTTTTTGATACTGTTGGATTTGAGAAAGTCCCGGTTCATCAGAAACATGAAAATAGCATTCATCTTTAATGCCCTGTTCTTCTGTAAAGGCAACAAGCTGTTTGAGAAAAATACGTAAAAAAGAAGTATAAGCCTCACTGTCCGAAGGAGTATCCCATCCGAATATCCGTTGTGTTGTTCCATCTTCTTTTTTTGCGATAATTTTAGGAGCTGCTGCTGCTCCCCACTGTGTAAATAGATGCGAAAATTCGAAATATTTAATATTGTTCTTATGACACAATGCAATCCATTTCTTTAGTTTTTCAAAACCAAAAGAATAAACGCCGTTATTTAGATATACATCAACCAGCTGAACGGTCAGACGTTCTCCTCCAACAGCCGTATCCAAAGGGGGTGTAAACAGCGGTGTTAAAATCATGTTTATACCATATTTTGCCGCCATGCCAATATATTTATTCAGTAATGTCCAAAACCGTTTGCTGAAAACTTTGGTATGATGATACTGTGCAATGCAGTCACAATGCAGCCATTCAGTCCGAATTAATTTTTGAGGTGGTAATACTGCATTTGCTATCTCTGCTTTCACACGAATTTTTTCTTCTGTGTCTAAATTTTGAAACGATAACACAATATCAATATCATATTCTCTTGCATCGGCAGTTTCGTCAGGCTCTACAATGATCCAAAGCGAACGCCATTGACCGGGAATTAACCGTATCGTATCATTGGAGACAAGTACGTCGGGAAATAGACCTGCTTTCGTTGTGATATAATTATCATCACACACAGCATATGTCGGTAATTTCGACGGCACGCTCTGAACTTCACGTATTGAAATACAGCCGGAAAGTTTTGAACGAACGGATGCCGTAACAGAAACACCGTTAATCGGTGCTTTTAATTTCATTGCAATTTGAAAAGAGTATTTTTCGCCCTTCAGCATAGTGAAACTATCGCATTCTTTCCATTGCCCCTCATCATTTAAAAACACCTTTTCAAGCGAACTCAATACTTTAATTTCAAACCTGTCGTTGCAAATCATTTTTATTCGTCTCCTTTTCCTAACAATCTTTTTGCAGGCAGATGCTGAATGATATCATATCTGTGTGCCGTCAAGGAATATCTCTTGTAATATTCAAAGCAATAATTTTTTCTTTTTTTATGATATGCTGTGAAACAGTATATCATAAAAACCATCAAAACGCTATGGACAAATCGCTTTAAAAAAAGTCTTATCCATTGGCAATCATTCTAATTGTAAAACTTTTCATATAAATGAAAGATAATAACCAGACCAGCAAGGTTGAAGTTTTCGTTATGTTGGTTTTGGACTTATATGTATCAATCGTCCGACTTTTTTCATTTATCAAAAAATGGTGTCCTATAATTTTCGACAATAACAGCTGCAATTATGTTTCCATGGATGATTTAAACTAGCTTGCGAAAGCCGATATATTACGAATAGTATGGGGCGGTATGACCGTATATCGCCGATAAAAATCGTTCGACATACAAATAACAAGACATCAAAGCGTCGGGTATTGCACTTTTTTGTGTATAATTGCCTGTATAAAGAGATAAAAAAAAGAAAAAATTATGCGACAAGTCTTACTTATTCGGGTAATCATTTTGAAGAAAAAACAGTGATAAGCTCGAAAAATGAATGTATCCAAAAGCAAAATGTCTAATTTTAAAAAATAGACTTGACATTTATTGGACAGTATAGTATATTATACCTGTAAGGTTTTTGAAAATAGGGATCTTTATTTTTAAAAATTTATGCGGGTAAGCAAAATATAAAAAGCCTTAGTTTCCTTGTTTTGAGAAGATGTTAGATTGAAAATTCAGAGTAGAAACTTATGAAAGGGAGTATACTGGTTTATGATCTATTATGTAGACAGCTTTAGCGGCAGCGACGAAGCGGATGGTTTGTCTCGACAGACGGCATTTCGTTCGATCTCCCGTGTTAATGCCCTTACTCTGTGCGGTGGTGATAAGGTTCGGTTTCGTGCAGGCTGTACTTATACCGGCACTCTGCGTCCTCATCGTGAGGATACACAAGGAATTGTGACAATTACTCGTTACGGTGTGGGGGGGCGACCGGTGATTGTCGGCGACGACGAGGCGGCAATAGATCTTGTTGACATTTGCGGGATTGATCTGTGCGGTCTGGCGGTGACTAATCCTAATGGACTTTATGGTATACGTGTCCTGAATGAGTCGGGCGGCGAGATGAGCCATATTCATATTACCGGTTGTCATGTCTATAACGTCTACGGCGGTCATGATCGCTTTTTTATTGCTACCGGTGGAATTGTGATGACCTCGGGGCATGAAAAACCCGGTTGGTTTCGTGATCTGCTAGTCGAAGATAACCATATTGAACATGTTTGCCGCACAGGAGTGATTTTACATACTTATTGGTCTAATCGGCCTTGGAAAACCTGGGCGAACAACGAGTATGTCAGCGATACAGAAAATTGGTGGCCTTCCTATGATGTGGTGTGGCGCGGCAATCTCATTGAGCGTCCGGCAGGAGATGCTATGGTGCTCATCGGCGCTATCTCTCCGCTGATGGAATGGAATGTTGCTTATGAGGTGATGGCTGATCCCAAGCCGCCCTGTGCCAATGCGGGCATCTGGCCTCAGTCTACTGAGGACTGCGTAATGCAGTATAACGAAGTAGGATATACACACAAGCCGGAGGGCTGCAATGATGCACAAGGATTTGATGTAGACCTCTCCTGCCGAAACACGATCGTGCAGTACAATTACAGCCACGATAATGAAGGCGGTTTTCTGTTGTTGTGTGAGTTGGGAAAAAACGGAGAGTACGGCTATCGGGGGACCGTAGTTCGCAATAACCTCTCGGTCAATGACGGCAATGTCAAGGGCGAATTGATTGCTATGGTAGGACCGGTGCGGGGAGCTACCATTGAAAACAACACTTTCTATTCTACCGGTAATGTGGAACGTTTGGCAGAGGTCTGGACAGCAGACGGGACTGACCAGGCAGCAGATATCACCTTCCGCAACAATCTTTTTATCTCTGACGGAAAGAATAATACATTTAATATTTGCAACGGCGAGAACTTTGTGTTTGAGAGCAACCTTTATTGGGGAACTTACCGTACTCCGGCGCAGGGAGAAGATATGCCGGTTACTGCGGATCCTCTTTTGGTATTGCCCGGAGCATCCGGTTGTGGGCGAGAGGCGGCAGAATATTATGTACCGACGCCGGATTCTCCGGTGTTGCACGAGGGCACACCGCCGGCTCGCCCCGCTGAGACCGATTTCTTTGGTAATTCTACCGCCGGACGGCGGTATATTGGCGCTTTTATAGACGGCGCTCGAAAATAGGAGGAATGACCTATGATTTACTATGTAGATAGTCGTCGCGGCAGCGACAGTAACGACGGTCTTTCCCGTCAGACTGCGTGGCGCACCACAGAGGCAATTAATGCCCATGTGTTTCAAGGCGGTGATGAAATTCGCTTTCGTGCCGGGGAAACATATTTCGGTCATCTGCAGCCAAAGCGGGAACATGACGGAGGCGTTATCCGGTTCGGCGTTTATGGAGTGGGAGAACGTCCGGAGATTGCAGCACCGGATGGCAATGGCATCTATTTGTGCGATTTTGATTTTGTGGAACTGTTCGGTTTGTCTGTGACTACTCCGGCTGGCGTTTGCGGTATCTGTATCCGCAACAGTGCGGGAGGAGCACTGGCACATATTTACGTGCGGGATTGCCGCATTCATCATGTCAATGAGGCGCGGGAGAGTTTTGCTTATGAATCGGGCGGCATTATTCTAATCGCTTCCTCTTCGGAAAAACCCGGCTGGTTCGATGGTGTGGTGTTGGAGGATAACGAGATTACCGACGTGGGTCGTAGCGGAATTTTGCACACCAACTTATGGGCTTGCCGTCCGAAAATGTGGGGGTTCAACGATTACGACAGTGATGATGGGAACTGGTGGCCTTCTCACGACATGCAGGTGAGGGGCAATTACATAGATCGGACCGGCGGCGACGGAATCGTTTTGCTGGGTACTGATCGGGCGCTGATTGAGTGGAATACTGTTTACCATGTGATGACGAATCCGAAACCTCCTTGTGCCAATGCCGGCATTTGGCCTCAGTCTTCCAACGACTGCATTGTTCAATATAATGAAGTGGGTTATTGCCAGAAGCCGGAGGGTTGCAATGACGCACAGGGATTTGATGTGGATCTTTCCTGCCGCAACACGATTATACAATATAATTACAGCCATGACAACGGCGGCGGATTTTTACTGTTGTGTGAGAATGGTTCTACCACCGATGCTGACAACTATCGTGGCACAGTAGTTCGCAACAACCTTTCAGTCAACGACGGTAACGTCAAAGGTGAGCTGATTGCTATGGTAGGACCGGTACGTGGGGTACTGATTGAAAACAACACCCTTTATTCCTCCGGAATTGCGGAAAGGATTGTAGAGGTGTGGACGGAAGACGGTCAGCATCAGGCAAAAGACGTGGTAATGCGTAACAACCTTTTTCTTTCTAATGGTAGGGATAACGCTTTTCACCTTTGCAACGGTGAAAACTTTGTGTTTGAAAACAACCTTTATTGGGGTGCCCGTCGAGAGATCCCCGAAGGTCATACTAAGGCGGCTTCTTTTGACCCGCTGCTGACTCAATCGGGCCGAAGCGGAGACGGGCGCGGTGTAATGGAAGCATATGTGCCTGCTGAGGGTCGTCTTTTCGACGTTGCTGGTATACCGGAAAAAGCATCGCCTATTGACGCTTTGGGGCGTGAAACCGGAGGACGTGCTTATATTGGCGCCTTTCTTCCGCAGATTCCTTAATTTGTAAGAAGTACAATAACTATAATAAAACGATAACCATGATAGGAGTGTGAGCAAATGAAAATCGCAAAAATCGGTACGGTTCTGCTGACATTATTGCTTTCGTTTTCCCTGTTGTTGGCAGGCTGTAACAAGACAGAAGGAACTGCTTCCGGAAAAATCACATCTGGCAATGTTTCCGGTGAGACAAGCGGAGATGACATCAGCGGAGATGAGATCGGTGATGCCAGCGATGCCTTGACAGAAAGTGGTGACATCACTGAATCCGGCGGAGGCACTGCGAGCGGCACTGCCGGCGGAACCTCCGGAGGAAATAACAGCGGTGGTGCTGCGAGCGGCAACGGAGGAGGTACCACTAACAAAATTGTGCAGGCTTCTTTTACCCGTAATGCTGATGGTACCTGCACTGATCGAGAAACCGGCGTCATCTTTTTGGACGACGATCTGGATGACTGGAAAAAGACCTATGAGCGCGGCTCGGAATTACAGTTTGACAGTGGTCAGCCCGATTTCTTCAATGGCGACAGCTCTCGTGCTTTAAAGACCACTGCTACCGCGGCAGACGCCTGGTTTACCTATAAATTGGACAGCGGGATCACCGAGGTGGGAGTCGTGACCTTTGTCACTTCGGTGAACGGAAAAATTCCTGACGGCTTTGACGTGTTGGTGTCTAAGGACAACAAAAACTGGACAACTGCGACAGCCAAAAAGGATGCCGATGTGGATATAGGCAGCAATTGGTATATTCGTACCTATCGCTATACCGGCATTGACAAATCCAATAAATTTCTGAAAATTCAGTTCAAAAAATCGAGCAGTAAAGATGATCCTACCTATAACCCCAATATCAGTCGTCTGCGTATTAACAACATCGGCAAGATGAATGATCCGGATCGATTCTTGGAGAATCGTGCTTCCGCTACTTTCTATGTTGATTCCCAGAATGGAAATGACAAGAATGACGGTACCAGCGCAAGCAAAGCTTTCAAATCTCTATCTAAGGTAAGCTCCAAATATTATCAGCCCGGCGATAAGATTCTGTTTAAATCCGGCTGTACCTTTAGTGGCAGTATGACGATTAAGGGCTATGGTCAGGCAAACGCTCGTGTGACTATTGGATCTTATGGGAGCGGCAATAAGCCGAAAATCTCGGCTCGCGGCGGCACTGCGGTAACGGTTCAATGCGACTATGTGACGGTCGAAAATTTGGAGGTTACCAATCCCAAAGGCATCAAGGGAATCTATATTGCTCCGGCGCATACCGGTGCCATCAAAGGTGTGATTGTACAAAACAACTATGTTCATGATGTACAGACCTCCGCTTCTGATTTTATTTATAGCTGCGCCGGTATTTCTGCTGGTACCAACGGAGCGGCTCCGACATGGTATGACGGAATGATCATCAAAGGAAACACCGTCAAAAATACTGCCCGTACCGGTATCTACTGCTCAACCTCTTGGGCTGACCGTTACGGTTTCGGTTGGGGACAGTCCGCTTCTCTCTACAAGAGTGACACCAACGGTTGGTATCCTTATGAGAACTTGCAAATTGTAGGCAACAGCGTTGATTCCCCGCAAGGCGATGGTATTCTCGTTATCGGTGGTCGTAACACGATGATTGAACGCAATGTAGTTTATAATGCATTTTCAGCAAAACGTTCTTTTGAGAGTCAAACTGCTTGTGCCGGACTGTGGACGATCAACACCAACGATACTAAGGTACAGTACAATGAGGTTGGCTACACTAAACTGCCGATTTCTCAGAACGGCGCTGACGGAGAAGGATATGATATCGACTGCGCTGAAAACGGTACGATCTTGCAGTATAATTACAGTCACAACAATGAAGGCGGTTTTCTGCTGATGTGCGATACCGAAGATGGCTATAAAAATGTCAGCAAAAACCATGTGGTGCGTTTTAACCTGTCAGTCAATGACGCAACCCGCAAGAACGGTCAAGGCGTGTTTATGATAACAAACACCCGTGCCAAGACCGATATCTACAACAACACCATCGTGGCGACAAATGACGGTCGCAATCTGGTATATACTTTTGGCGGAAAATGTATGAATATTTCTTTTACCAACAACATTTTCTATGGAAACGCAATCATAAAACCAGCCGGTGACGGTCTTGAGGGCTGCACTTTTGAAAACAACATTCTGGCAAATGGAGCGGCGGCTCCTTCCGCTTCCGGTCTGACGGTGAAAAATAACAAGACTGCGGATCCTAAATTCAAAAATGCTTCAGCTACGGATTATAAAAATCGCGCCAAAATGATTGAGGCATTTACACCGCAGAATAAGATGACCGGAGCGTCAACGATTTCTAACAACGGCGGTAAAGATATCAATGGAACTTCAATTGGTTCTTCTGCTTTTTATGGCGCAGTGAAATATTGATTCCGGGGAAATGTTCCCCCATTCCTTTGCATTTCAAAAGAATTTTATTTTGAGCAACCGGGCTGTCGTTCAGACAGCCCGGAAGAAAGGATGGCAATATTATGAATAAAAAAATGCACAAGTGCGTGGCGCTGATCTCGGCGATGGCTCTGTTGCTCAGCGTCACTGTGAACTCGGCTCTTTTTGCTTTCGCAGCGAATGAATGGACTGTTAAGAAAGCGGCAAATGAATATGCTTCTATTTCAGATGCTTCGGGATTTCAACAGACAGATGCAGGTATTCCCGCTTACGACGGTATATTAGGCTACAGATTTTCCAATGGAGCAAAAGCTACCGGCTGGGTTGTATACGATGCAGGTTCCGGGATGACTGATTTCAAAGTAACTTCCATTTTAGGTCATACTGATGCTACAGGAATGTTAACTTTTGATGTTTCTAACGATAACAGCACATGGACGTCAGTGTCTGCGACAGCTACACAAGTAAACGCGGAGGGACGTCCTGGATGGCCCACCTTTGATTATACCGGCTCATCGGATACGACATTCCAATATCTGCGGGTCAACTTCGTAGAATCAGCCTATAATTATGATCCGCTGATCTGCAATGTGTATTTCAAGGTTTCTTCTGAGATTGAAAAACCTGCATCATATGATGTGAAAGCTTCTGCCACCGGCGGAACAGCCTCCGGTGACGGCACCCTGACGAATGTAGAGGGCGAATACTATGCCTTTGTAGATAACAACGCTCAGGCAGTCGGTACGATTACATGGCAAAGCGAATATGCCATTACCGATTATAATTTTGCTACCTTGGCTTCCGGTGCGGGCTGGGGCGGAACCATTTCCTTTGCTGCTTCTAAAGACGGACAGAACTGGGATGCTTTGACTCCTGTTTCTGAGGTGACCTCGGCACATCCAAATTCTGGTTGGGGTGCTTCCTATTACGACAACTACGGTGCGCTGCAGGAAACAGACGGTTACAAATATCTGCGTGCTTCTTTGAATGTGGGCGGCGGTATTATTCAGTTTCCCTCTGTCGCTTATGTAGAGTATAATACAGCAATTCCGGCTAAACCGACGAACTTTAACAACAAGAAGTATCCCACGGATGCAACCATTTCATCTGATACTGAGGGAGCGCAGTTAAAGAAGGAAACAGAGGATATTACAAACGAGTATTATACAATTCGCAATGCTGATGGTACGAGCCTAGTTAACGGTTCGTTGATTTTCCAAAGCAAAAATGCGATTGAAAGCTATAATTTTGCAACAGTGGAATCTGATACATGGAACGGCAACTGGAGCTTTTCTGCTTCCGCAGACGGTAAGACATGGGATGCTTTGGCTCCCGTTACCGTCAAAGGGGAGAAAACATCCTCTGCCGCTTGGGGACCTTGCTATAAGAGAGATAACTATGGTATACTGGATAAAGCCAAGGGATACAAATATCTGCGCGCCACTGTGACAACCGGCGGAGCTGCTGTTCCTTTCCCATCCATCGCTTATGCTGAATTTTATGCCGAAGGGCTGCCGGACGGTGTGATTGAAGAGTCCGAGGATATCGCCGACCTGACGCTGGCTAAAGAAATAACAGATTTTACGCAAGGACATAAAAATGGCGTGTTCAAAATGATTGACAGTGTGGTATCTACTAACAATCAAAATGTGGATTATTTTGGTGCGCCCAATGCCCTGATTATGACAGGTGCGGGATCTTGCAGCGTTATTATGTATACTCCTAATGTCAGAGACTTTAAGTTTACACTTTCTTCTACTGTGGGCGGGGATAAACTGGTGGTCAAGGCATTCGGCCGCAAGACTCAGTATGGTGAGGAAACCGAGATACCGTTAATGCGTACCGGTAATATTCGTCCTGCAGATAAAGGAGAAGGTACTCCGTGGTATCAGTTCCGGGTTGCAGACCGTGCCAATATGTCGCAGGATTATACCTACGTTCGCATTCAGGTCACCGATGCACAATGGACAAACTGCTTAAACTTTACCTATTTCTATGATGGCCCGGAACCGGGGGATGTACCGGATGACGAGCAAGCCGAACCAGAAGATAAAATCGGCACGGAGAGGGAGAACGTCCAGACCATTAATGCCAATAAAGGCAATCTCGGCTATTTGGTTTCCGATAACATGGGTGTTGTAGCCAATGGCGGCAATGCAGCTTTTATCGGTGCCAAAGCCGGTATCGTTATCTATCCTGATGCCGAAAAAGATGCGTGGTCGGTATTCAGTACTGAGGGTATTAGTAAATTCTGGGTGAAGTTCCTGGTTGGTAACGAGGAAATGGCTGCCAATTTCGTGGCGAAGTTCTATGTGGCGCCATCTGCGGACGCTGCTGAAGATGAATGGACTCAAATCAATGCACATATTGAAGCCTGCACTGACAAGGTACAGCCCACCGGGTGGAAAGCGCTGGAGTATGTCATGGATGACGACCAGACGATCCCCGAGGGCAGCAACGTCCTCAAGGTATTCATTTCTGCGGCTGAGAATAACAATATCGGCAGCAGCTGCCAAATCGCGCGGGTAGACTATGAATTTACTGTGCCCGTAACCGAGCCTTTGCCGGAAATGGCCAAACCAGATGCCACTAAGGGTGAAAAGGAAATGCTGGAGGATTTCTCTGGTACTCAACTGCTTAAGGAGAACGGCGGTCTGGCTGAGGAAGCCGAGGGCATTGAATGGATGATGCAGAGTCTGGGCACTGATAACGGTAAGGACAAGGTTTACTATCGTGACAACCTGGATGCCGACAGCTACCTTGTATATCATCTCAACGATGTTACCTCCATCGACATTCGCGGCTATCGGAATCAAGACTGCGAAGAAGATTTGTTAGTCTATGTTTCCAAAGACGGTGAAGAATGGGTGACACTTGATAAGTTTACCCGTTTTGAGAGCAAACTGTATAGCGGTCCTGTGAGCTATGCTCACCGCATTTCTACCGAAGATATCCCTGCGGGCATGAACTACGTTAAAGTTGAGATTCCTATGCTTGCCGGTGAGATTACTGATTTAACTATTTCCGATATTCAGGTACTTTATAATGTAAAGCGTACTTCGGACGAAGACTCCAAGGGGACAGACAATACGCCTGATACCGGCGTATCACTGCCTTTGGCGGCTCTGATAATGGTTGGTGTCTCCGGTGCGGTTGTTATGGTTGACCGCAAGCGGCGTGTTTGCTAATTTTTAAAAACATGTGTGTACCGTCTGTCGTGTAAGACGGCAGGCGGTACCGATATTTTATAAAGATAAGGAGGAGCTTTGCCTATGCGCATGACAAAAGCACGATACGTCATCCTGTGGTTAATGGTAGTGCTGTATGGTTTATTGCTTTGTAGCTGCAACCACAGTGAAAAGGCTTTTACCGTCAATGGTCTGGCAGTAGAAAAGGCGGAGCTTGTCCATTATATGCAGGAAAATACCGCTGTTGTAGCGGCTGCTTTAGAGGAAGAAGCGGGGGTGGACAGCTTTCACGACGACTTCTGGCTTGTACCGCAAAACGGCGTGGATACTTTTTCCCGGCTGAGAGAGTATACTACACAACAGATCGTTCGCCAAAAGGTGGAACAACTGTGCGCTAAGGAGCAGGGAATCGATACTCCGCTGTATTATAGCGACCAACTGACGGAAATGAAGGAACAAAACCGTCAGCGCACCTCGGCTTATGAGGCCGGAGAAGTGCTCTACGGTCCCGTGGAGCGGGATTTTGTCACTTATTTCAGTGAATGGTATCTGGATATGAAAAAGCAATGCCGGGCGGTGCTCAGCGAAAAAGGAACCCTTTCGATTGCTGCGGGAGAGATTGAAGCTTATTATGAAGCTCATCGGGAAAATTTTACCTCCGAAAGTCGAGAAGACGCATACTATCGTATCCGGGAGTATCTGTTGGACGAAGCGTATGAGGTCTATATTGACACATTGGCAGAACAGGCGAAAGTGACGGAAGGGAATGTTCGTATTTTGCCTGAAGAAGTCGTGTAAGTCCGCACACATATTTGGAAATGGAGAAAAGACATGAAAGTTACCAGAAAAGATATTGCTAAAATGGCGGGTGTGTCCACCGCAACGGTCTCCTATGTGATCAACGGCTCCAATCGAGTGGGCGAAGAAACGCGGGAGCGGGTGCAGCGGATTATCGAGGAGTACAATTATCGTCCGGATCTTATTGCTCGTGCTATGTCTACCCGCAGTACCATGCAGATCGCCCTGCTGGTTAACGATTTGTTCAACAATTTTTTCGCAGAGATTGTCACCGAGTTTGAAAAGGCAGCGATTCAACAGGGATACTGTGTCAATATTTGTACCAGTGATCGTAGCATCTCCAATTATATAGACAGCTTTGTGACTCGTCGGATGGATGGTGTGTTCTGTATGGTTTCACCTACCCGTATTGATTTACAAAAGCTATATGCACTGCGGCAGGACGATATTCCCGTGTTGATCAGCGGAAACTCGACGGCAGATCGCAGTCGTGTGTCGTTGATAGAACTGGACTATGCGCAGGGAATGTTAATAGCTTTGGAATATCTCAAGGGATGCGGTCACCGTCGTATCGCCTATCTGAGTGCTTTCCCGCAAGATTTTGAATGTGATAACCGACTGAAAATGTTTTTGAAGTATTATGATCAAATATTTCCGACAGACGAGAAACTATTGATAACAGGAGACTATCCCTTTCCCAGCACAGTAGACGCCGGCTATGATTTGGCAAAACGGCTGATTGATCGAGGGTCTCCTTTCACGGCTGTCATCACCACCAACGATTCGATGGCTATCGGCTGTATTGAGGCGTTGCAGAAGCATGGTTTCCGTGTGCCTGAGGATGTGTCAGTCATGGGATTTGACAATATTCCCATCGGCAAACATGTGGCGGTGCCGCTGACTACCGTAGGTTTCGATAAGTATCGCTTTGCCAATGACGCTTTTTCTATGTTGCACCGTGCGATGACCACCGGCGAGCTGTCGGAAAAAAAGGAGCCTGTGTATATCACTGAGCGCAAGAGCGTGACTCTATGTCCGCCACAAAAATAAAGATAAGAAAGGTTCGGTTTTCTATGAAGCTAAAAAAACTGTACTTGTTCCGCCGCGTTGCCGCATTAACTACCTGCCTGTGCATGATAGGTGCCTGTGCGCTTATCTCCGGATGTCAGCAGGAAAAGAATACCAGCAGCGGCACCGGTTCCTCTGGCAATAATACCTCCGGATCAGTTAAGTCTGCTCTCAAAAAGTCTGACGAATCTTTGGATTTGGGCGGCAAGACGTTGCAGATCTCCGTTTGGGGTGAGCCATCACCTGAGGGCGCGGGTGATGCTTATGTAGACCGTCGTTATGCTCTGGAGAGACGTACTGAGGAACGTTATAATGTTAACATAGAGTGGGTTTCGACTAATATCAGTAGCTTTGTACAAGATGTTACACTGGCGTTTACCTCCAAACAGAAATTTGCCGATCTGATTTTTGCTCCTTCCAGCCACGCTTTCAAGCTGTGTCAGTTGGGTGCGGTACTACCGTTGGATGATTATATCGATTATTCATCTCCATACTATGCTGTGACCGGTGATAATCTGTTGTATGTAGACGGTAAGCACTATTCTTATATGCCGGATGAGTATTCTCCTAATGATGTAGGTTATTTTATCACCTATAATCAGAATTTGCTTTCCGATGCCGGTTGTGAGGATCCTATGGAACTGTACGGACAGGGCAAATGGGATTGGGATGCTTTTGCCAAGATTGTACAGCAGACTACCAAAGTAGGAAACGACGGTGTGGTTACTCAATGGGGCGTCGGCGGCAGTAATCTGCTTGATGCGCTGTGCATTTCAAATGGATTCACTATGATTGGCATGGACACTAAAGCGAAAAACTTTGTTTGCAACTTGTATACTGACAAAGGTCTCAATGTGCTTAATTTTCTGAAAAAGCTGACTTATGACTATAAGGGTTGTGACGGTAACTATGGCGGTCATAATTCTAAAATTACTTTCGGGGATTCTAAGACCGCTATGTTAATCTGTCCTTCTTATTATCCGGGGGAATATATTCAAAAAGGAATGCCGGTAGCTTCAGTGCCGATGCCTAAAGGTCCTGACACTGATAAATATGCAAACGGGCAGGATCTGCAGGAATGGTGGATGGTGAGCGCTATTTCTGATTTTACTACCGAGCAGTTGGTACAGGTCGCTTTGGATATGAATGACAACGATTCCGCCTATGAGGATACCTATTTCTCTGAGGCGGACAAGAAACAGAATTTTATTACTCGTTCCTATGACGGTTGTGTATTTGCTACCGAGGAGGAAGCAGAGTTTTACTATAACTTTATTTGCGATGATAAAGTGGATAAGATGCTCAATATTACTACGGATGACATTAAGGGAACCATGGCAGAAAAGGTGTTTTCCGCCATCGCGAATGGTGAGGAGCCCCGTACTGTGTTGGAACGTGTTAAACCGGTGGTAGAGCAGGCTTTGAAGAATTTGCTGCCGGATTCCCTGAAATAATGTGATACTGTTTTTTGGCCGACGGGGAAACAACACTCCGTCGGCTCTTATAAGGAGGAGATTTCCATTGAAAAAGCTGTCCTGTATCGCCCTGGCGGGCGTGCTGCTTATGACCACTATATGCGGCGTCAGTGCGACGACGGTACCGGAGAAGAGTACGATTAGTCAGACTATGACGGAGAGCGTTTCATCCTCCGGCGGTTATCGAAAATACCGTCAGAACTACATGAATGCAGACCAACCGCAGACTGCTGTCGAAGTGCCGCTCACTAATGCGACGGGGGCGGACGGGAAGGCGCCGTTATACGCTAAAAATGCGGATGGAAGTTTGACAGCAGTGCAGGTGGAGGACGGTGAAAGTGTAACGTTGACGGCTCAAGTGCCGGCATCCGGTTTATATCAAATTCATGTGTCCTACCAGGCGCTGACCGGTAAAGATATTGATATTCTTTGCGCCTTATACATTGATGGACAGTTGCCCTTTTCCTCTGCGGCAGGATTGACAATGACCCGTGCATGGAAGGATAGCAACGAGCAATCTTATAGTGACGATCAGGGGAATGAGTATCGCCCCGAACAAATAGAAGAATTTTCATGGCAGGATACATGGCTCTGTGCCAAGGATGAATATCTTGACGGAGGCTATGAATTCTATTTTGAAGCCGGGTCACATACCCTGACATTTACAAGCATACAGGAAGGCTTCTGCCTCGGAAGACTGACTCTTGGCAGAGAGAAAACTCCGCCTTCTTATGATGAATATCTGGCTGATTATGCCGCTGAAGGACTTACTCCCGAAGCAGTAGAGGCTAAGGTACAGTATCTTGAAGGAGAAGACGCCGTCTTCAAATCCCATCCGATTTTGTATTCTATTGCCGATTATTCTTCCTGTATCACTCGCCCTTATGATGTGTACCGCAGCTTGCAAAATACCATAGGCGGCGAAAACTGGTCCACTAAGGGACAGTGGATGGAGTGGAACGTAGAGGTAGAAACCGCAGGCTTTTATCAATTGGCTTTTCGTTATAAGCAAAACTACAAATCCGGTTCCTTTTCGGTGCGTCAGCTGAAAGTAGACGGAGAGGTACCCTTTGCCGAGGCGGGTGAGATTACTTTCCGTTATGACCTTGGCTGGGGGGTGTCAGCGCTGGGAGAAAATACTCCAACCTATCTTTATCTGGATAAGGGAACGCATACCTTTCGTTTAGAGGTGGTTTACGGTTCCTTTGCTGAAATTTGCGAAGAGGTACAGGCATGTGTTGAGGAACTCAATGTTCTTTATCGTCAGGTAATGATGATCACCGGTTCTTCACCGGATACGTTGCGTGATTATCATATTGGCACGCTGGTTTCAAATTGTGAAGATCGCTGTGAGAATCTTGCCGGAAGACTGGAAGCAGTGACTGGTCGGTTGGCGGATATGACC
>ERZ773235.670-NODE-670-length-42169-cov-4.666429_pt1 | contig 42169 bp, 27 predicted proteins | sample MGYA00580522_ERZ773235 | MGnify/ENA primary metagenome ERZ773235 (study PRJEB29015, sample SAMEA2737797) | human gut metagenome | biome: human gut; feature: human-associated habitat; material: faeces | place: China | collected 2012 ...
GACGCCACAGCACCGTGACGAGCATGGCGCGCGTCATGCTGCCGTCCGGCTCGAACGTCGTGGCAGACATGCCGTTGAACAGGCCCTGCTTCAGGGCAAAGTCGATGCCTGCGTGTGCCCAGTTCCCGGCTGCCGGCATATCCGTGAAGCGTCTGCCCGGACAATTTGCGCCGCCGTCGCAGGGCGTTTCGCCGGTCTTCGGAATGACCTCCGTGCGCTCGGCTCCGCAGCGCGTGCAGGTGAAGGTGCGCTCGCCGTCCGTGTCCTCCGTTGCGGGCACCGTCACGCGCCCGGCGTCCCAGCTGTGACCCAGCGCGTCCGTCCAGGCATCGCGGTAGGTATCGCCGCAGGACGAGCAGGTGTGCAGCGTGTAGCCCTGCTCCGTGCACGTCGGCGCGACGACCGTGGCAACATAGGTGTGCTCATGCTCCTTTTTCGGGATCTCGGTGTTTTCACTGCGCCGGTAGCCGCAGAAACACTCCTCATGCTTCAGGCCGGTCTCCTCCTCCGTCGGCTCACGGTCGATGACCCAGACGAATTCATGTGGCTGGAATGCCTCGTCCGTCTGCCCGCAATAGCTGCAGGTGCCGCGGTGGCCCTCCGGCGTGGTCTCCACACGGTCGTAAATGTGCTTGCGCACATCGAGCGCCGCAAGGCCGACCGGGGCCGCATAGGCCGTGCCCGGCGCGCCGTCACGGTCCTGATAGAGCACATGGGAATAGGTGATCTGGAAGTCGTTGTCGTCCAGCGTCAGCGGGTCCGTCGACCACTGCACGAGCTTCGTCACATCCGTCCTTACGCCATTGTGCCAAACGGCCGTGACCTGCATACCGGCGGCCTCAAACGTCTGGCCGGCGTGGTAGACCGTCTTCTCCGGCTGCGCCGTGACCTCGAGCCGGTCCATCGTGCTGCCGACAGCCATCAGATAGGCTGAGTCGTTCTTGAAGTAGATCGTGCCGTCCGCGTCGATGACCGGGCTGCAGATGGCATACTGCGCCTGCGCGCCGCTCGGCGTGAACAGAACATAGGGTGTGTCATAGGTGACATGCTTGCCGCTGCTCTCGTCCGTCTCCTGCGTGATGAGGACCGGCGCGGTCTGGCCCGGCTTGTCGGCCAGAATGCGGAGCTTGCCCGGCGTATAGTTATCGAAGAAGTAGACGTAGACATAACCGTTCTCCGCCTCATAGGCCGTTGTCAGGATGCCGCTCGTCTGCGGGTAGCCCTGGGTGCGGACGGAATAGGCAACGGACATCGAAGCAAGGTCGATGACCGTGATGTTGTGGCCGGAATACGCGCCGAACTGTGCCGTGCCGGACACGCCGATGTAGGCGCGGCCGTTGTAGATCGTCGGCGTGCAGGTGCTCATGGCCGGGTTCTTCGGATCGTTGGCATAATTGGCCAGCTTGAGCGCGCGCAGCGAGCCCTCCGTGAACGTGCCGTCGGCCTCGACATGCAGGCCGTAGAAATAGCCGCCCTTCGTCGTAAAATAGGCCGTACCGGCAAGGCCGCCCTCGCTGTCCGGGACGAAGGTCACGGAGCTGCGCAGGTCGCCCGTCTGCGGCAGCGTCAGCTCGCCGAGCAGACGGCCGCTGCGCGGGTCGAACGAGAGCACGCGGGCATGGCCCGTCGTGTAGCCCGCCTCGCCGTCGTCCGTACCGACGAGCACGAAGTCCTTGCAGGCGTAAGCGCCCGCCCAGTAGAAGCCGCCGCGGGACGTGTAGGTCCACGAGGCCAGCTTGCTCTCATCCGTCTTCGCCGGGTCCTCATCCGTCACGGTCAGGCAAACGAAATTTGCGTTGCCGTCCTCGCGGTTCCAGAAGCCGGTGTAGAGATAGCCGCCCTCATAGGTGATGGGGCAGTTTGGCTGGCCGCCGAGCGGGTTCTCGTACAGCCACAGAGACTCGAGCGTCACGGCATCGAACGCCTGCACGCAGCCGTTTGCCAGGCCGACGAAGATCATGCCCTCGGCATAGGTCGGCGAATTGATGGCGAAGCTGGACTTGTGGTCCATTTTGCCCCGCGCAAGCACCTCGCCCGTGCGCTTGTCGAGCTTGTAGATCGTCTCGCCGCCGTAGGTATACAGGCAGTCATCCACGATGATCGGGCAGCCGCAGGCATCGGAGGAATAGCCGCTGCCGAGCTGCGTGGCCCAATAGAGGACCGTATTCTCCGAGGAAACGGGCGTTCTGGCGTCGATGACGCCGTTGTTATAGGCATCCGCGCGGAACGAGGGCCACTGGGCAGGAAGCTGCTGCAGGCCCGTGTTCTCCGCCGCCTTCTGCAGCGTGACGCGGACCGTTTCCGCCTGCTCCGGGGCCGTGTAATGCTGGATGGTCGTGCCGACATAGCCCTTTGCCGTCACGGTATAGGTGTAGCGGTCGCCCGGCGTCAGGGCGAAGCTGCCGTCTGTGGCCCGCTCCGCGCGCCGCCCGGACTGCTCATTCGTCAGGAAGACGGTCGCATCCTTTGGCTCCGTCACGAACGTCACGATCGTCGGCTCCGTTTTCTGCACATGCAGCGTATAGGTCGCCGGGAGCGCCGCCGCGTCTGCATGGTGCACGGTCACGGTCACATCCTCTGCGGTCTTTTCCGGATCGAGCGTCAGGGCGGCGGACGGCGCTTCCGCATACGTCGTACCGTTGATGTCCGCAAGATAGCCGCCGCTGTTCGGGTTCGTCTCCGTCGGCAGGCTGCGGAACGAGGCAGTGAAGTCCAGCGTGCGGGCGCTGACGTCGACGCGCGTCCAGTATTCCGTCACATCGCGGTCAAAGCTCTGCGCCTCGCCCTTCGCATTCAGCAGGTTCAGCGTTACGCCGTCCACGGCGGCGCTGAGCCCACCCAGCGTCAGGCGGCGGCGCAGCAGCAGCGTGTAGTCCTGATAATATTCCACACTGCCCGCCGTCCGGCTCAGGCGCAGCGTCACGGTGTTGGAATAGCCGCTCGCCGCAAGGCTCTGGCCGCAGGCCGTGGCGGTCTTCGCGGGATTGACGGTCGCCGTGACGTTGATTTCCGCCTGCGTGCCGTTCGTGCCTGTTTTCGTCGTCTGGCGGAGGTAGCGCGCCTTCACGGCATAGCCGCCCGTCGGGGTCGCCTGCAGATAGAACGTGGAGTTCGCATCCGGCACCGTCAGCGTATAGCGGTGCTGCGCCGCCGAAAACGGCACGTCGCTCTCATAGCTCACACCGTTCTTCGGATTGCGCGCGCTGTAGGAGGCAAGCGCGCTGAGACGGTCCGTCGTGTCCGGCTCCGACGCCTGCACCGTGAGACCGGCAGCGGCCTCAAAGCTGCCCGCCGCATGATAGAATTCCTGCTTTGTCGTGATCCAGGTGTAGCTCTCGCCGGGAATCAGGCGATAGGTCCCGCTGCCGACGGGCGCGATCTCGCTGTCCGCCGCATTGAAGACGGCAGTGTCCGTTCCCGCGGGCACCGTGATCCGCACCTCGACGGAGTCGACCTTCGTCGCCGCAATGGTATAGGCGGTGCGCTCTCCGTTCGTGTGGGCTACCTGCACCGTGATCGTCCCGACAGGGACCTCTGCGGACGTGCCGCCGTTCACCGTGACGGAATAGCCCTCCGTACCGAACGGGACCGCCTCGATCGTCAGCCGGTCGGAGACCGTGGTCACGGCATACTCCGTCGCGGCAGGATCAAACGTCAGCGGCAGGCGCGTTCCCTCGCCGTAGACGGCAAGAGACGCCAGCGTCGGCACGCGATGCAGACGGAGCATATAGGACTGGATGCGCGTATCCGCGCCGGAGGCGCTGCGGGCCTCGAGCCGGACCTCGCAGTCCGTCATTCCGGCCGTGAGCAGCGACACGAGCGCCGTCTGATAGCTCGACCAGCTCTTGCGGTTCGACGGCTGGCTGCCGTCGCCGTAGTCCTTGCCGTTCTGGCCGATGTAGCAGCTGTAGAGCGCCGCGTCCGCAGGGGCATCCACCCCGCGCTCGGCATAGAGATAGGCCAGCGTGCGGAAGTCCTCCACGCGGAACTGTGCCGTATGGGTCTTCTCATCCTGCGTGCCGGGATAGGCACCCGCGGATGCGCCGGACGCATTGTGGAGGCGGATCGTGCCGAACCAGTCGCCCGTCGGCAGCGCGACCTGCTTTTCCACCGCGCCTGCCACGGTCAGCGTGCCGTCGACGCGGTTCGCGCCGCCGTCAGACAGGCTGAACGTGTACTCCCCTGCCACGACCTCGGCGCGCAGGCCCTGTACCTGCGTCACATTGCCGTAGCTGTCCGTCAGCGTGAGCTGCGCGGCCGTCCCGGCCGTGTCCGTAAAGGTCACGGGGTACTTTGTGCCGTTCAGAATGGCCTCGTATTCCGCCACGGCGCTGCGCAGTGCGGCAAGAAGCGTCGTCAGGCCCGCCTCGTCCGCCGTCCGCAGGCCGGACAGCGCCGCCGCATAGGCCTGCTGCGCCGCCGGATAATTCTGCACATGGTCCGTGCGCTCCCGGAAGCGGGCAAGCTCCGTCACGGCGTCCAGCAGGGCCGGAAAGCCTCTTTCACGCTCGGAGAAGACGACGGCCGTCACGGTCTCCGGGCTGGCAATCGCATCGAGCGAATACGCGCCGCCGTCATAATAGACCGTAAAGTTTCCCGCGACGCCCTCGATGTCCGTGATGAACGCGGTATCGATGCCGCCGAAGGCATAACCGCTGCCGCGCAGGGCATCCCGGATGGTCTGCCCGGCCGTATAGGGCACGGCGACCGGCTCAATGAGCGTCTGCCCGGCCGTGGAGGCCGTCAGATAGAAGCTCCCGCCGCTCTGCGCCGCATGCACGGGCACGAGCGGAAGCAGCAGCGCTGCGCACAGCAGCAGGGCAAGAAATCGAATGGACTTCATAAGCATTGCCTCCTTCAAACCTAATACCAGATATGGAACCAGCGGTCCGCGAACCGTTGGAGCGGATTGCGTTTTTTCCGGCAGGCCTGCAGAACCTCCTGCACGAAGCGCTGCATGGCAGCGGCCTTCTCCGCAGGAATATCGTGGCCGCTGAACATGGCCTCGGCATTGTCCTGCCGGGCCTGCTCCAGCCCTGCGGGCGGGGCCGCGCCGGTCCGCGCCAGCAGGAACACGGCGTAGCCATAGAGCTGCGTCACGGCCTCGCGCGGCTCGTCCGCCGCCATGGCCGCGATCCGGCGGTGCAGGCGGCGTCTGCGCCAGAGCTGGCACAGGACGAGCGCGAGGAGGGCCGCGGCAAGCGGGATCGCGGCGAGCCACCAGCGGAAGCTGCGCTGCGTCTCCTCCTGCGGGGCCTGCTGCTCCGGCTGCTCCACAACGGGCGGCAGCTGCGTGTTTTCATACTGCTTTCCACCCGCCTCGCCGCCTGCTCCGAGGTCCTCGGCCTCTACATAGCCCGGTGTGACCTCAAACGGGACCCAGCCCACGCCGGTCAGATAATATTCCGCCCACGCATGGGCGTGCGTCTCATCCAGTTCAAACGTCTGCTCCCCAGAGGCCGCATCCTGTCCGGAGAGGTAGTAGCCCTCGGCATAGCGCGCCGGGACGCCGCAATAGCGCAGCATCAGCACGGCGGCCGTCGCATAGTGCACGCTGTAGCCGCGCGCGGTGACGGACTGCACATATTGGAAAAAGTCCTGCGTCCCGTTCTGCGTCGAGACGCTCTCGTCATAGACGAAGTGCTCCGTGAGCGTCTGTCGGATGGCCTGCAGGATCTCCGGCAGGGTCTTCCCCTGCATTTCGCTCCCCAGCAGCGCCTGCGCGGCTCCGGCCGCCTCCGGCGTAAGCTCAAGGAACTGTGCCTCGGCAAACGCCCGGTAGCCCTCGTCCAGCGTGAGCCACTGCGCCGCGCCGTCCGGATCGTCCGCCAGCGCCTGCTGTGCGGCATACCAGTCGCGCAGGCCGCCGACGGCGCAGGAACAGGAATACGTTTCCCCCGGCGCTTTCGCCGTGCGGTCGCCGATACGGTCCGGCTCCAGCAGGGCGTTGTCCGCAAGGCCCGTCGGCAGATAGGCCTGCGCGCCGCAGGCAGACAGGTTCGTGACCGTGACGGTCTGCACCTGCGTCTGCCCGGCGAGCACCGCCGCAGTCCCGACTGCGCTCTGGGCATAATAGCCCTTTTCATGCAGCCAATAGAAGCGCCCGGCCTCGTCCGCCAGCGTCTGCGGATCGAGCGGCTGCCAGCTCCGGCCCGTATAGACCTCGCCGACAAAGCCGCGCAGGTAAAGCCGCTGCGGCTGCTCCATCGTCACGCGCAGCGCGGGCGTCCCGTTCTTTTCCCACGCGGAAAGATCGTGCAGATCGCCCTCCGGCATGGAGTTGGCCGCCGCGTCATAGCGCAGTGCATGCAGCCCGCTGGCCAGCGCTGCCGCTGCCCCGCTCTCGGGCATGGAGAGAAGTCCGAGCGGCGCGCTGAGCAGCAGGCAGCCCGCAAGCAGCAGGGCCGCCGTCCGTCCCCGGTCCGTGCGGAACAGCAGCAGGGCCGTCAGGCCGCCCGCCAGAAGCAGCAGGCCCCAGCACGACGGGAACAGCCCAATGGTGCAGCCAGCTGCCGCAAGGGGCAGCGAGACGGCCGCGAACCACACGCTCCCGCGCCGGGCGCAGCGGCCGGAGGCCAGCGCCGTCAGAAAGCCGAGCGGCAGGAAGGCCCAGAGGCCCTGCCGCATTCCGCCAGAAGATGTCAAATAGATGTACCCGGTCCGCGCCGTCAGCCAGCGGCGCACGCAGTCCGCCAGCTGCCGCAGGCCCGCCGTGACGGGCACAAAGGCGCACAGGCAGAACAGCGCCGCCGCACCGCAGAGCGCAGGCGTCAGCCACGCCCGCTGCGGCAGGAGCGCAAGCCCGGCTCCCAGCAGCAGGCCGAGCAGCAGGGCCGCCCACGCAGGCAGCACGGGGAAGATCCCCGCCAGCAGCGTCAGCGCCCCCGCAGCGCACAGGCCGCCGCACAGCGCGGCCGCCCACGGCGGCAAAGTCTGCCCCCCGGCAGGGGCACGTTCCAGTTGAAAACCGTTCGTTCGTTTCATGCTCAAAGCTCCAGCTGCTGCAGCGCGGCAGCATAGTCCTCTTTGGTATAGCAGATGCAGCGGACATCCGGCTGCTCCGGCACGCCGCACAGCAGCAGGACCGGCTCCGCACCCGCCGTCAGGCTGCGCCAGACCGGGTCCGGCGAGGCCGTAAAGTAGAGAATCTTGCCGAACCCGCGCAGCGCCCCGGTCTCCTGCAGAGGCTCCGCGCCGCCGCGCAGCAGCAGCGGCAGATCGCGCAGCAGTTCCTCCGTGGAGCCTGCCTCCGCAAAGCGGGCCGTGCCGCCCTCGGGCCAGCCGAGCTGATAGGCATAGCCCTGCTCGCTCAGGCTCTGGCAGACGGAGAACACGGCCTCCGCCTGCGCATCGCGCGCGGCGGCATCGCCGCTGCGGTCCCAGAAGACGAGCAGCGTACGCGCGGCGGGCATGCCCGGCTCACGGATCACGAGGCGATCGAGCTTGGAGGAAAGCTTCCAGTGGATCTGGCGAAGACTGTCGCCCGGCGCATACTCGCGCAGGCGGAACGGCTCCGTCAGGTCGCTTCCGCGGCGGTCCGGGCTGCTGGTGTCGCTGTCCGGGCTCTGCACCTCCGGCATCGTCACATGGACGGAGGCCGGGAACGTATCCGGCAGGACCGTGACGTGCGCCGCCGCGTCCGTCCGGATCTTCCGGGCAAACAGGCCCGGCAGGCCGAGGAGCCAGGCCCTGCGGATGCGGACCGTCAGGCGGCCGCAGTGTTCGGCGCGGAACGAGAAGCGTTCCTCCGCGAAAAATTCCGTTATTTCGCCCGTCAGGTCATTGCGCACCTCGATGCGGCACAGGACGCGGCCTGGCGCGCGGCGGGAGGCCGCGATCTCGCCCGCGATCTCGCCGTCCTTCCGCCCACCTGCCGGGAGCCGGAGCGAAAGCGCGGGCAGCCTGCTGCACCGCAGCACGACGAATCCCGCCAGCGCCGCCAGCACCGGCACGCAGAGCGCGGCCAGCGCTGCCCCGGCATGGGTAAAAGCAAAGGCCAGCGCACAGCAGGCCGCCGCCAGCAGCCACAGCAGCCAGGCGCGCAGCATTCGCTTCCGCATCAGCTTTTGAATTCGCGCACCGCGGGCTGCGGGACGCGCTCGAGAATTTCGGCAAGCACCGACCGCGCCGTCTCGTCATGCAGGCGGGCGCGCGGCGCGAGCACAAGGCGGTGGGCACAGACATCGGGCGCAGCCTCCGCGACGTCCTCCGGCAGGACATAGTCCCGCGCATGCAGGAACGCGCGCGCCTTGGCCGCGCGGCACAGGGCCAGACCGGCGCGCGGGCTCAGGCCGAGCTGCAGGCTCTCATGGCAGCGCGTGGCCTCAAGCAGGCGGGCCGTATAATCATAGACCGGGTCCGCCACGAACGTCATGGCGGCGGCATCCATCAGGCCGCCGAGCGCGGCGGCATCCGTCACGGGGCGCACCTGCGCAAGCGGGTCGGCGTGGTGGCGCTCCTTCATCAGCTCCACCTGACTTTCCCGGTCGGGGTAGCCCATGCTCAGGCACAGCAGGAAGCGGTCGAGCTGCGCCGGGGGCAGGAGCTGCGTTCCGGCCGAGCCGACGGGATTCTGCGTCGCCAGCACGAAAAACGGCTGCGGCAGCGGATGCGTCTTCCCGTCGACGGTCACGCGGCGCTCCTCCATAGCCTCCAGCAGGGCCGCCTGCGTCTTGGTGGAGGTACGGTTGATCTCGTCCGCCAGCAGCAGGTTCGTCATGACCGCGCCCGGCTGGTAGGAAAAGGCTCCCGCCTGCTTGTCATAGACGGAGAAGCCCAGAATGTCCGACGGCATCGTGTCCGGCGTGAACTGCACGCGGCGGGTCTCCAGCCCGAGCGCGCGTGCGAAGGCCATGGCCAGCGTCGTTTTGCCAACGCCGGGCACATCGTCCAGCAGCACATGGCCCTGCGCCAGCACGGCCATCAGGACCTTTTCCACGATCTCCCGCTTGCCGAGGATGACCTTCTGCACCTCGCGGAGCACCTGCGCCGCAAGCTCATATTGTTTCTGTTCCATCATGCCGCCTCCCGATATTTCGATTCGTATACGCAGCCGCCGTCCGGCAGCCGCTCCAGCGCGCAGAGGGCCAGCATGGCCTGCTCCGTCGCCATGAGATTTCCTTCCGTGTCCGTCAGCAGATGCGCATAGCTCCCGTCCGCCTTCCGGAATTCTGCAAGGCCTGTTTCGGGGTTCACGCTGCCGAATTCCTGCTCCGGATCGAGGCCGAGCGCAGCCAGCGCAAGGAGGACCTGCGCGCAGCTCTCGGCGCTCGGCTCACCGTAGGCCAGGAAGGTGCCGTCCGGCTGCATCTGGTCCTTCAGCCAGGCAAGCGCACGCTCCACGGTCTCGTCCCGGCCATAGGGCGCAAGGGCCTGCAGGGCCATGGCCGTCAGGTCTGCCTCCGAGGTGCCGGAAACGAGGCCGAAGCCGCCGTCCGGCTCCTGCGCCGCGCGGATGGCCTCCACGATCCCGGCGCGCGTGTTTTTTGCCTGCTCCGGCTCCGGATAGGTCCCGGCATCGACCGCCAGCAGGGCAAAGATCAGGCCGTTGAGGCCCTGCGCGCCGAGCTCGCCCGCAAAATTCCACACACCGTCGTCCAGCAGGTCCACGGTCGTGCCGTCCGGCCGCGTACCGAAGGCGGCCGGGTCGCCGCCGAGCATGGCGACGGTCAGGATCGTGCGGGAATACTCCGTCGCCAAGAGCGCATCGAGCGTTCCCTGCTCGGCATAGCGCTCCGTGACATGCTGCTCCAGTGCGGCAAGGTAAGCGTCATAGCTCTCGTTCGCTCCGCAGGCCGAAAGCGCCATGGCAAGCCAGTCTCCGATGGAGCTGCCCGCCAGCTCCGCTGCGCGGTCCTCCAGGAAGCCCTCGCGCACGCCGAGCAGTGCCCGGCAGCCCTCGAGTGCCTTTGCAGGCGCCGATCTTGCGCCGCAGCCCGCCAGCAGTGCAGCGCACAGCAGCAGGATCAGAATATTCCGCATTCGTTTCAAGGAACATGCTCCTCTCGTTTTCGTTCTCCGTCGGGTCGGCAGGTTCTGTGGGATCGGTCGGATCGGTCGGATCGGTCGGATCGGTCGGCTCCGTGGGATCCGTCGGGTCGACCGTTCCGGTCTTCGGCAGGACGTCGCGGCGCGTCTCGGCGCACTTCGTGCAGACATAGTCCGCATAGCCGTCCTCCGTCTCCGTCGGCTCGACACGGGCCGTCTCCTGCCAGTCGTGGCCAAGCGGGATCTCCTGCCCGTCGCGCCAGACATAGCAGTAGCTGGACAGCACGCCGTAGCCGCCGCCCGTCGCGCCGAAGCCGTCGATATCCTTGCCCCAGGCCAGCGTAAAGCGCAGCGTCAGCACGTCGCCGTCGCCGAGCATCCATTCCGACAGGCCCTTGCCGGGGTAATAGCCGTTGACATCATACATCCAGCCCGCGCCCCAGGTGTAGTCGTGCTGGCCGAGGCTGTCGCGGCCGGGCGCGCCCGTCAGTGAGATGCCGTCGCGCTGGATGAGTGTCCAGAGGCGCTCCGGCACCTGCGCGCGATACAGCAGGTCGCCGCGCGTCAGGCGCATGAGATAGAAGCCGCCGTTTTTGTCCGCAAGGCCGTCATAGCCTGCCTCATAGCCGCAGTCCTCCAGCATCTGCAGCACGGTCTGCGCGGCCGTGTCGCCCTGTTTGATGCGGACGGTCTCCTCGTCGACGATTCCGAGGCCGACGGTCGTGGCGTCGATGCGGATGGTCGCCTCACCGATGTCGTCGCCCTCCGAGACCGTCTGATAGACGATCTTCACGGTGCGCATGGCGGAATTTCCGGCATCGTCCCACGCAAGGATGCGCAGCGTGTATTCCCGCTCATCGCCGACGAGCGGCGCGGAGAAGCGCAGCACATATTCATAGCCGGACGCGGCGCTGCCGGTCGGGTTCGTCAGCAGTTCGCCGTCCATCGAGACCTGCAGATGGCTCGTGTAGATCGGTGAACCGTCCGTGCCCGTCCTCGCCCAGACGACGAACGTCATCGTCTGCACGGAGACGGGATCGGTCCGGCCGTCGCGGCTCGTCGTGATGACGGGCGGCGCATCGCCGATCTCGGGCTGATCGTCGTCTGCAAGCCTTGCGCGATAGGAAACATAGTAGACCGCGGCATCGCCGACGCGGCGGCCGTCGCGATATAGATATAAGGAGAAGATGTAGGACTGATTCAGAGTCAGGCGGACGGAGAAGTTCCGGTCATCCGACGGCAGCAGGCGCGTGCCGTTGTTTGCGGTGGAGCCGGACTCCTTATAATATACCCGCAGGCTCAGGTCTCCGCTGCCCGCAGCATAGGCATAAAACCGCAGCGTATCGCCGTCCAGCTCGCCAGAGCGCCAGATGCGGCTGACGAGATTCGTCACGATATGCGGCTCCTCGGGGCCCGGGGCCTCCGTGGGGGCAGGACCCGGCTCCTCCGTCGGCTCCGTTCCGCCGCCGGTGCTGCGCGTCGGCTCCTCGCTCGGCTCGGGCGTCTGTGTCGTCTGCGTGGCGGACGTCGCATCCGTCGGCTCGTCCGGCTTCGTGGATGGCTCGGCCGTTTCCGTCTCGTCCGGCTCTTCGGACGGCTCCGTCGGCTCCGGGGACTGCGTGAGGGGCACGTCGTCCGATGTGCCGCCGCTGCCGCCGCGCTCCTGTCGGTCCGGCTGCAGGACCTGCGCCTGCTCCGGCAGCGGATCGGGCGGGCACACCCGTCCGCCCGTAAACACGACAGCCACCGCACCGGCCAGAAGCGAAAGGATCAGCACGGCCGTGCAGACCCGGCCCCAGATTGTTTTCCGTCTCATGGCACGACCCCCAGAAAAAAAGAACACTGCAACAATCGTTGCAGCGTCCGCATTTGCGCACAACAATATGCCCCGTTTCCCGCACCATGCGGGCAGAGCCTCCCCAAGCAGGTCTTCTGACTCACGCCTCGACGGCCGCGCGCGCCTTCTCAGGGTTTCCCAATGACCGGCTTTCGCCCTGCACGCGGCCTCCGCGCATACAGCGGCGGTACCGTCCGGGATTCTCACCCGGTTCCCTATCCTCTCCCGCTGCCCGGACGGCAGCGGAAGCACTTGAAGCTTCCATTGCTCTCAGTATAACAAGGGCCGATTTTTTTGTCAAGCCCGTTCCGAGATGTGTTTTCGCATTCGCTAAAAAAATACGGATTTCGGTGCTTGACAGGCGCGCCCGCATGGTCTATAATCAAAGTAGTCCGCACGAAGTCCGTGCGGCATGAACTGAATATTCTGCTTGCAGAGACCGTATGTACGCAACGGCGCGGGGCGACCCCGTCAGGCATACGGGTAAACAAGGGAACGGGGATAATACCCCGAGGGAGGCGCGATACGCCTCTGGGATAACCGTCGCTGTGAGCGTTGAGTCCGCTGTCCGTCGGCGAAAGCCGGTCATTGGGGAACCCTGAGAAGGCAGGGCAGCGGCCGTGGGGGCTTTGCTCCCGGATGCGCGACCCAGAAGACCTACTGTGATGCATTACTTTGCCCGAATCGGTTGAGGGGATAGTCTATCTATCCTCTCAGCCGTTTTTTTGTGCCCGATTCGGGGCAGCGGATGCGTTCCCGCTGCGCATGACCGGGTGTTCTCCTCCTGTGGGCGGGTCGGGTGCCGCCGACCCGCCCCACGATGCAGCAGCTTGCCAAAAACTCCATGTCTCCCATGTAGTTTCCTGTCAGGCTGTTTTTTTGCGGCCCGCCCGTTGGGCTTTGCGCTGATCTTTTGGACCGAACACGGTCTAAGGATAAATAAAATCGGGAAGCCACTAATCGTATCCTCAATGGCTTCCCCAAAAGAAAGGAAAGCAGCATGAAAAGAATCCTGAGCATCCTGCTGGTGCTTGCCATGCTTCTGTCGATGGTTCCCGCGGTCTTCGCGGCGGACTGCGACATCACGGCAAGTACCCCGGCGCCCGATCCCGTCAAGGTCGGCGCACTGTACCAACTCCCGCTCGGAACGGTGTTCACCGACCCGAACGGGCACGCTCTCAGCTTCGCGCTGAAGGCGGATTACGGCGATAAGGTCTATATCAAGGACAATACGCTGCAGTTCACCTCTGCCGAGGCAGGGGAATTCCGCATCGGCATTACCGCTACCTGCACGGGCGGCGGCAGTGCTGAGGTTGTCGTTCCCATCACGGTCGAGGCTGTGGAGGACGGCGGCAAGAACCAGTACGGCTATGACGAGACCGACCAGGCCTCCGTCACCGTCTATGTGACCATCTCGAGCAACGGCGCGCCGATCATCGGCAAGGACGACGGCGGCACCATCCTGTCGCATCTGGAGGTCAAGGTCCCGTACTTCCCTCTGTCCCTGTACGGTCTGGACGATTTTAACCGTTACCACACGGAGAACGGCTCCGGAAGCTATACGGACAACGAGATCGTGCAGCGCCCGACGCTCCTGCACCTCTACATCTATATGCTCGAGCGCTACTACCTCGGCGTGGCCGAGGAGGACTGCGGCAAGGGCACATCCGGCCTGCTGGAATTCACCGGCAGCGGCGAAGGCGTGAATGACATGCTCGGCGGCTCCTATAAGGATACGCGGAATGCGCTGCTCATCTCCGGCAGCGCCACGTCCATGTACATGAAGAACTTCTGGGGCCATGACGAGAACCTCATGTACTACCGCAACCACGTCTATCCCCTGATGTCTGCGGGCTGGGGCTCCACGGCAGACTACATTCTGCTGTCCGACAACGACACGATCGATCTGGCCATGTTCTCCAACTGGAGCTTCTGGACCTACGGCGCATTCGCCCGCTTTGACAAGGACGACTACACCGCCAAGGTCGGTGAAAAGATCACATTCGAAACGCAGAAGTATGACACCAAGTCCGTGTCCGACGGCGGCACGGAGTCCTTTGAGCCGATCACCGGTCTCAATGTGAAGCTCTACAATGAAAACTGGGAACAGCAGCAGGAGCTTACGAGCGAAGGCAGCAGCTACACGCTCGACACGGCCTCGCTGAAGGCCGGTACCTATTACCTGCTGGGCTATGACCCGAACTACGGCACGGAGAACGCCTGCTACGCCCCCGCAACGGCGAAGGTCGTTCTCACGAGCGAGGCACCTCAGCCCTGCCAGTGGGACGAAGGCGTCGTCACGACGGAGCCCACCTGCACGACGGCCGGTGTCAAGACGTTCTCCTGCAGCGTGCACGGCGAGACCCGCACGGAAGAGCTTCCGGCCCTCGGCCACACCTTCGGCGCAGACGGTGCCTGCATCCGCTGCGGTGAAAAGGACCCCGCGATCCCCACGCAGGACGAAAGCGGCGTCTACGGCATCGCCAGCGAGAAGCAGCTGCAGTGGTTCGCAGCGAAGGTCAACGGCGGCGATACCGCCATCAGCGGCAAGCTGACTGCCAATATCGAGCTGACCGAAGCGTGGACCCCGATGGGCTCCCAGAAGCAGCCGTTCACCGGCAGCTTTGACGGCGACGGCCACAGCATCACCGGCATGAGCATCACCTTCGATTCCAATGACAAATCTGTCGGCGCTCCGTACCTCGGCCTCTTCGGCTATGTCAAGGGCACGGCCGACAAGAAGGCGGAGATCAAGAACCTGATGCTCTCCGGCAAGCTGGACATCACCGAAAACTACCGCAACTCCTATGCTTACTCCGGCGGCCTCGTCGGCGCTGCGGAATACGTCTCCTTTACGGACGTCACAACGGACGTCACCGTCACGGCCAAGCAGGGCACGGCTCCCTATCCCTGGAGCTATGTCGGCGGCTTTGCCGGTACGGTGAAGAATGCAGACTTCCTGCGCTGCGTCAACAACGGCACCGTGACCACGGACGGCGACTATGTCTCCGGCTTCGCGGCCAAGAGTGAGACGACGACCTACACCTCCTGCGTGAACAACGGTGCGATCACCGGCCGCACGAAGATCGGCGGCTTTGGCGGCGCCGTAAAGTCCACGAAGACGGTCGACTCCTACAACACCGGCACGATCGGCCTTGCAGCCTACAACGGCGGCAATCAGGGCATCGGCGGTCTGTTTGGCGAGATGGGCTACGGCTCGACGCTTACGCGCTGCTATAACACCGGTGCCGTCACCGGCGACTGCTATGTCGGCGGTCTCGTCGGCTCGGTCGGCAGCGGCTCCGACGCCGCGAACGGCCCGAGCTACATCGTCGACAGCTACAACTCCGGCTCGATCACCGGCCACAGCGACAAGAACTACTGCGGCATCGGCGGTCTGGTCGGCAAGCTCGACGCCAGCTCCTCGAGAACCTATGAGCAGAGCTACGTTCACAACTGCTACAATGTCGGCACCGTGACCGACCTTGGTCTGAAGACGATCAACGCCGGTGCGGCGATCGGTCTGATGCATGCGGATTATTCCACGGACAGCTACCTCGAAGTGGAAAACGTCTACTACCTCGCCTGCGGCCTCGAAGGTCTCGGCAAGATGAACTATTCCACAATGCACGATCCGTCCGTCTTCGCAGAGATGACGGCAGAGGCCATGAAGGCCTCCGACTTCGTCACGAAGCTCGGCGCTTCCTTCAAGGCTGACGGCACCTGCATGCAGAAGGTCAACGGCGGCTATCCCATCCTTGTCTGGCAGAAGCTGGCTGAGGGCCAGAGCGAGCATACGCTGGAGAAGACGACCGTTGTCGCCCCGACCTGCACCGAGCAGGGCTACACGATCTACACCTGCACCGCCTGCGGCGAGACCGTCAAGGCCGACTTTGTCCCGGCCAACGGCCACAGCTACGAGGAATCGGTCGTTGCCCCGACCTGCGAGAAGGACGGCTACACGAACCACGTCTGCTCCGTCTGCGGCGACAGCTACCGCGACAACTATGTCGACGCTGCCGGTCATCAGTACACGCTCACCGTGACTGCCCCGACCTGCACCGCCGCCGGTTATACCACGCATCTGTGCAGCGTCTGCGGCCACAGCTACGTTGATTCCATTGTTCCGGCTACCGGCCACAGCTATGAGGATACCGTCACTGCCCCGACCTGCACCGCCGCCGGTTACACCACGCATACCTGCTCCGTCTGCGGCGACAGCTACATCGACACCATCGTTCCGGCCACCGGCCATGACTATGTCTGGCAGATCACCCGCGTGCCGACCTGCACAGCGGAGGGCGTGAAGACCTTCACCTGCTCGCACTGCGGTGACAGCTATGACGTTGCTCTGGCAAAGGCGGACCACACCTACGAAGCCGTTGTGACGGCTCCGACCTGCACGAACAACGGTTACACCACACATACCTGCTCCGTCTGCGGCGACAGCTACGTCGATTCCATCGTCCCGGCCACCGGCCACAGCTATGAAGCCGTCGTGACTGCCCCGACCTGCGACAAGATGGGCTACACGACCTATACCTGCTCTGTCTGCGGCGACAGCTACGTTGGAAACTACACCGACGCGCTGGACCATCATTACACCTCCGAGGTCACGAAGGAACCGACCTGTACCGAGGAAGGCGTGAAGACCTTCACCTGCAGCGAGTGCGGCAAGTCCTACACCGAGGCCATCCCGACGGTCGCGCACCGCTACGAAGCCGTTGTGACCGCCCCGACCTGCGACAAGATGGGCTACACCACCTACACCTGCTCCGTCTGCGGCGACAGCTATGTTGCGGACTATGTGGACGCTGCCGGCCATGACTGCGAGACAGAGACCGTCCCGGCCACCTGCCTCGGCTACGGCTTTGTCCGCGAGTCCTGCAAGCACTGCGACTACAGCGTCATCACGGAGATCACCGCCCCTCTCGGCCATGATTATCAGGCTGTCGTGACGGCTCCGACGCTCGACGAGGGCGGCTATACGACCCACACCTGCAGCCGCTGCGGCGACAGCTATGTGGACAGCGAGACCCCGGCCCTCGGCCACAAGTGCGCTGCCTACACCGACATCCCGACGGATTGGGCGAAGGAAGGCATCTGCTTCGTGATCGAGAACGGCCTCATGGTCGGCACGACCTCTACGACGTTTGCACCGAAGGACACCCTGACGCGCGCCATGCTCGTCACTGTGCTCTACCGTATGGCGGGCAGCCCGGCTGTCGACGCTCCGTCCGGCTTCACGGATGTGGCTGACGGCCAGTGGTACTCCGATGCGATCGCCTGGGCCGCCGCAAACGGCATCGTCAACGGCGTCGGCGGCAACAAGTTCGCCCCGTCCGAGCCGGTCACCCGCGAGCAGCTGGCTGCGATCTTCTTCCGCTATGCCAAGGCCGAAGCGCCCGAGGCAGACGTGCTGAGCGGCTATCCCGATGCCGAAAGCGTCAGCACCTACGCCAGAGACGCCATGGCATGGGCCGTTTCCACGGGCCTCGTTACCGGCTCGAAGGAAGCGGACGGCACCTACCTCGTCCCGCAGGGCCTTGCGGCCCGCGAGCAGGCGGCTGCCATCCTCATGCGCTACGTCAAGGCAAACGCATAACCTGACCGTTTCACCCCCCTTCCCGCGCCCCGCAGCCCGAAAAGCTGCGGGGCGCATTTTATCCGATATTCTCCTGCGCACTTGACACGGCGCGGCGGGGATGATATGGTATCGGCAGAAAAAATGCGGGCACACGGCCCGCTTCTGAGGTGAAGGATATGGAATATCGCATGGAGCACGACTCCATGGGCGACGTCCGCGTGCCTGCGGACCGCTATTGGGGCGCGCAGACGCAGCGCAGCTTTGAAAACTTCCCGATCGGGCAGGGCCGCGAGCCCATGCCGCCGGAGATCATCCACGCATTCGGCATCCTGAAAAAGGCGGCCGCTCTGACGAACGCCCGCCTGTGCCCCACGGCCATGACGGCCGAAAAATGCGGCGCCATCTGCGCCGCAGCCGATGAAATTATCTCCGGAAAGCTGGCAGACCACTTTCCGCTTGTCGTCTGGCAGACCGGCTCCGGCACGCAGTCGAACATGAACGCCAACGAGGTCATTGCCAACCGCGGCAACGAGCTGGCGAACAAGCGGCTGCTGCACCCGAACGACGATGTCAACCGCTCGCAGTCCTCGAACGACACGTTCCCCACGGCCCTGCATATCGCGGCCGTCTGCGCGCTCGAGGACGGTGTTCTGCCCGCGCTGACGGAGCTGGTCGATTCTCTCAAGCGCCTCGAGGCCGAAAATGAGGGCGTCATCAAGGCCGGGCGCACCCACCTGCAGGACGCCACGCCCATTTCGTTCCCGCAGGAGATCTCCGGCTGGCGCAGCAGCCTCGAGCGCGATGCGGAGCTGATCCGGCTGGCGCTTCCGCCGCTGCGGGAGCTTGCGCTTGGCGGCACGGCCGTCGGCACGGGGCTGAACGCCCCCGCAGGCTTTGCCGAAGAGGTCGCTGCGGAGATCAGCCGCCTGACGGGCAAGGACTTCCGCAGCGCCCCGAACAAGTTCCACGCCCTCACCTCCCGCGACGAGCTGGTCTTCGCCCACGGCGCGCTGCAGGCGCTGGCAGGTGACCTGATGAAGCTGGCAAACGATATCCGCTGGCTCGGCTCCGGCCCACGCAACGGTCTCGGTGAGCTGTTCCTGCCGGAGAACGAGCCCGGTTCGTCCATCATGCCCGGCAAGGTCAACCCGACGCAGTGCGAGGCGCTGACGATGATCGCCGTGCAGGTCATGGCGAACGGAGCCGGGATCGGCTTTGCGGCCTCGCAGGGCAATTTCGAGCTGAACGTCTTCCTGCCCGTTCTGGCGCACGAATTCCTGCAGTCCGCGCGGCTGCTGGCCGAGGGCATGCGCTCGTTCCGCCTGCGCTGCGCCGACGGCATCCGCGCCAACCGCGAGAAAATGGCGGAAAATCTCCGCCGCTCCCTCATGCTCGTCACGGCGCTCAGCCCCACGATCGGCTATGAAGCGGCTGCCGAGACTGCAAAGCTCGCCCACCGGGAGGACCTGACGCTCCGCGAGGCATGCCTGCGCCTTGGCTGCCTGACCGGCGAGCAGTTCGACGCTCTGTTCCATCCCGAAGAGATGGTCTAAAGCACAATAATGCCCCTGCCACGCCGAAAGCATGGCAGGGGCACTTTGTGTTTCAGTGCAGATGGTCGTAGATGCGGAGCATGACCGTCGCAGCCTCGGCGCGCGTGGTCGTGCGCTGCGGGAAGAAGCGGTTGTTCTCCGCGCCGCGGATAAGGCCGAGGGCCGTCATGCGCGCGACGCTGTCTCGCGCCCAGACGGAGATGGACGCCGTGTCGGCAAAGCTCAGCTTTCCGGTGTGGAGCGTCTCGCCGCGCTGCTGCATAAGGCGGTCGAGAATGACGCACATCTCCTCGCGCGTGATGAGCGCCTCGGGGCGATAGGAGCCATCCTCATAGCCGCGGATCAGATTTTTCCGCAGGGCCCAGCTCATCGCTGCCGTGTACCATTGGCCGCCCTTCACGTCGGAAAAGCCCGCTGCGCTGTCCGGGAGGCTCTCGCCGACGGCACGCGCCAGCATCGTAACGAACATGGCGCGGTTCAGGCCTCCATCCGGTTCATACGCAAAGTCTCCCACGCCTTTAAGAAGATCCAGAGAGACTGCCCGGTCAATGCTTTCGAAATACCAGGAATTTGTGGGCACGTCGCGAAAGAGATGGCCGGACTTGCTCAGATAGAGCGTGTACGTCTGGCCACATCCCTCCTTTGCAAACACGCGATAGCGCAGAATTCCGGTAAAAAATTCCAAACCGGAGGAAGGGTAAACCGCCGAGCGCTCCGTCGGAGCAGAGCCGTCAAGCGTATAACGCAGCTCGGAATTCGGATTCGGGTTCGAGAGCAGGACCTTGCCGTTCCGGACGGAGACGGTCGGCTCCTTCAGCGAGATGCCGCGCACCTTGACCGCGGTCTCGGCGCTGGCACTGCCATTCAGATTAAAGGCGGCCACAGCGCGAAGGGTCTGGCCTGCCTTTGCCTCAATGGGACCGGAATAAACCCGGCCGGAGGCCAGCGGCGAGGAGCCGTCGAGCGTATAGTAGATCACTGCGCCCTTGTCGGCCGTGATGGTGACCTTTCCGCCCGCCTCCGTGACGGTCGGTGCATTTACGGGGCCGAGATCCGTTCCGGTCGGCTTGCAGGAGCTGTAGGTGTGGCCCTTCTCCAGCGAGACGCCGCGGCGACGGAACAGCTCGTTCACCGTAACGAATTCATAGCCCTTGGCCTGCAGCTTGTCAATGGCCATCAGGACGCCGTCCACCGTGGTGGAGTGGATGTCGTGCGCCAGCACGATCGCGCCGTCATGTGCTCCGTTGACGATGTTCGTGCAGACGGTGTCGGCATTGCGGTACTTCCAGTCCAGCGGATCGACGGACCAGAGAATGGCCGGATTGTCCAGCAGCGACAGCACGCGGGAATTATAATCGCCGTAGGGCGGGCGCACAAGATAATGCGTGCCATAGCCCGTGATTCCGTTGAGGATGTCGGCCGTGTGGCTGATCTGCCACCTCACCTGCGAGTCCGTCTTTTTGCTCAGCTGCGGGTGATCGTATGTATGCGAGGCGATCTGGTGGCCCGCGTCGCGGACGAGGCCCGCCGTCACATCGTAGTTCTCGGCCTGCTGACCGAGCATGAAGAACGTCGCCTTGACACCGCGCTTCGCCAGCCCCTCGAGCAGGCGGCGCGTATAGGGTCCGGGGCTGTCGTCAAATGTCAGGGCGATCAGCTTGCCGCCCTTTGAGCGGGTCTCCGTCTCCGGCACGGCCATCGCCGTCGCCGGGAGCAGCGTCAGAAGGCACGCCGCCAGCAGAAGGATCGCTAAAATTCTGTGCTTCATCGGTACTTCCTCCGTTTTCTGTCATTTCTATGGAGGGCATGCATCCCGCCGCATCGAGCCGGAACACCAGCCGCGCCCGGCCCATAAGCTCCTGCTCCGCCGCCTGCGGCAGCCATTGCGGGAGCTGCTGCGCCTCTTCGGGCAGCAGGGCAAGCGCATAGCCGTCCTCCAGCTGCTTGAGCAGGCCGTTGCGGATGGGAACGCCGTCCGCCTCGCCGCACCACGGAAGCCACGCGCCGCGCGGCATGGCAGCCGCCGCAGCGGCCGTCAGCCCGTCCGGAAAATGCGACACCGGGATACAGGCCTGCAGCTCTGCGCCCTCACGGCGCGGATACGGAATGCCGAGATACTCCACTCTCCATTTAGATATGACGTAAATGCGGCGCAGTTGTTCCGCATGCTTGGAAATTTTGCAGATAAAAATATAGAACAGGCCCTCCTGCTGCGCCGTTACGGTACCGATCTGCTCGCCCTGCTCCCAAACGCTCAATTCCATCATCAAAAATCCCTCCCGCACAGCCTATGCGGGAGGGTGGCGCATCATTCCGTTTCGCCCTTCGGCAGGCCAAAGCTGACCGCAATGGCGTTGTCGACCTGATTCATCATGGCCGCATCGAGCCTGCCCATGTGCTCGCGCAGGCGGCGCTTGTCAATGGTGCGGATCTGCTCGAGCAGCACGACGGAGTCCTTCGTCAGGCCGACGTTCCGGCCGGTCAGCTCAATGTGCGTCGGCAGCTTTGCCTTGTTCATCTGGCTCGTGATCGCCGCCGCAATCACCGTGGGAGAATGCCGGTTGCCCATGTCGTTCTGCACGATGAGCACGGGCCGCGTGCCCCCCTGCTCACTGCCGACGACCGGACTGAGATCGGCATAGAAAATATCGCCACGCTTGACAGTCATATCCATTTCCGTTTCACGCTCCGAGAAAAATATCACCCGTTACACTGATTGCTTTCAGGAAGCTCTGCTTAGATCAGCAAGAGTGGATGGCGAGAGATTTTTTGGCAAGTCAAGGTATGGAAAACGCAGGAATACTTTGTGTACCCGCAAGGGGCATGCCGCATCCGTAAGGCGGCAAAGCCGCCAACGGCTGCGCAATATTTCAAGTTTTTCATACCGATGGATTGACGAAAAATATCCGGCATCCGCCGCAGCTGATCTATGCAGAGCTTCCTCTAAGTACCGCGGGCAATCATATTGTCCCACGGGGCCGGAAAAATTATACGCCCCCGTGCTCTATCCTATGCGGCACGGGGGCGTCATGTGTTTTTCAGACTGTCAAAAACCTGCCCAGCCAAAAGTTTCGGAGGGAAGGATCGTGTAGCGGCAGAATTGCAAAATAATACTGCAAAATTCTATTTTGCAATTCTGAAAGCAGCTTGGCGGAAAAGCCCGAAGGGATTTTTTGACAAGCTGCTTTTATTCCTGCAGCATATCGAGGAACTGCTGCTCCGTCAGAACAGGGATCCCAAGCTCGCCTGCCTTGCGCAGCTTGCTGCCCGCATTCTCGCCTGCCACGACATACGTCGTCTTCTTCGAGACGGAGCCGGAGGCCTTGCCGCCGTGCGCCTCGATCTTTTCCGTGGCCTCATCGCGCGTGAACAGCGACAGAGCGCCCGTGAGCACGAATGTCATGCCCGCAAAGCGGTCGTCCGTCGGCGCGGCCGTGCTCTCAAAATTCACGCCTGCCTCGCGCAGGCGGCGCAGCATGTGCTGCGACTGCGGGCTTGCAAACCACGACACGATGCTCTGTGCCGTGATGGCCCCGATGTCGCTGACCTGCGTGAGCGCGGCCTCGTCCGCCTGCATGAGCGCGTCCATGGAGCCAAACGTGCGCGCAAGCACCTTGGCGGCCTTTTCGCCGACCTGCCGGATGCCGAGCGCATAGATCAGGCGGCTGAGATCGGCGCTGCGGCTGGCCGCGATGGAGTCCAGCAGCTTCTGCGCGGCGCGCGTGCCGCTCTTCCAGAGGCTCTTCAGGTCATCCAGCTGCAGGTAGTAGATATCCGCCGGAGAATGGATGTGGCCGCCCGCGATGAGCTGGTCCACAATGGCCTCGCCGAGGCCCTCGATATCCATGGCGCCGCGCGAAACAAAGTGCGCGATGTTGCGGCTGAGCTGGGCCGGGCACTCCGCGCCCGTGCAGCGCACGGCAGCGCCGTCCGGGTCCCGCTCGACCGGCGCGCCGCAGACGGGGCACACGGACGGCAGACGGAACGGCACGGCGTCCTGCGGGCGCTTTTCCGGCACGACCGCAAGAATTTCCGGGATGATCTCGCCCGCCTTGCGGATGGTGACGGTGTCGCCGATGCGGATATCCTTTTCGGAAATGAAGTCCTGATTGTGGAGTGTTGCGCTTGTGACCGTTGTGCCCGCCAGCCGGACGGGGCTGACGACAGCGCGCGGCGTCAGAACACCGGTGCGGCCGACCTGCACGACGATGTCCTCCACAAGGGTCTCACGAATTTCGGGCGGATATTTATAGGCGCAGGCCCAGCGCGGGAATTTCGCCGTGCTGCCGAGCTGTGCGCGCTGCGGCAGGCTGTCGAGCTTGACCACCGCGCCGTCGATGTCAAAGGCAAAGCCGTCGCGCGTCTCGCCGATCCCGGCAATGCGCCGCAGGGCCTCATCCGCCGTGGCGCAGCGCGTGTGCGGGATAACATGGAAGCGCAGCGCCTGCAGGAATTCCAGCGTCTCGATGTGCGACGTGAACTCCCGCCCCTCGGCAAGCTGGAGGTTAAAGACGAGAATGTCCAGCCTCCGCTCCGCCGCCACGGCGGGATCGAGCTGGCGCAGGCTGCCCGCTGCGGCATTGCGTGGATTGGCAAACAGCGGCTTGCCCTCCTCCTCGCGCGCCTCGTTGAGCTGCGCGAAGACCGCGCGGGGCATGAAGACCTCGCCGCGGACGATGAGACGGTGCGGCGCGCCGTCCAGATGCATGGGAATGGAGCGGATCGTCTTGAGATTCTCCGTCACGTCCTCGCCGATGCGGCCGTCGCCGCGCGTTGCACCGCGGACGAACGCGCCGTCCACATACTCCAGCGCAACGGACAGGCCGTCGACCTTCGGCTCGACGCTGTAGACGGCGTCCGGCACGCTCTCGCGCACCCGGCCGTCAAATTCGCGGACCTCGTCCGGCGAGAACACGTCCTGCAGACTCTCGAGCGGCACGGCGTGCTCGACCTTTTCAAACTTGCTCAGCGCCTCGCCGCCGACCCGGCGCGTGGGCGAGAGCGGCGATGCCAGCTCCGGATGCGCGGCCTCCAGCTCCTCCAGCCGCCGCAGCAGCCGGTCATATTCATAATCCTCCATCTCGGGCGCATCGAGCACATAGTACTGATGGTTCGCCCGCTCCAGCACCTCGGTCAGGTGCGCGATCTCTTCGCGTGGGTTCATGTTCCTTCCTCCTCCGGGCCGCCCAGCCCGATGTAGGTGGACGGCACATTGCCGACGATGACGGTCTCCGCCGCAAGGACGGTCACATCGACGGCGAGCTCCTGCGTACCGGCCAGCGACAGGATCGTGACCGTAACGTGAATGTCAATAAAGATCTGGTGCAGTGTCTGGTTGATCCCGACCGTGCTGAAGCGGTTCCGGAACGCGGCGTCCGAGGTCCGCACGGCCAGCACGCGCACGACCAGCCGCGGCCCCATGCCAGAAAACAGCTCCGGCAGCACGACGCTCCCGACCGGGATGCCAAGCTCCTCAACGGACAGGTCCGCGAGATTTTCGTCGATCCGGGCCGTCAGCGCCGTGCGGAAGCGGTTCAGCCCCGCCACGTTCGACCGCACGGCCGTGACATTGCCCTGCGTATCCTTCTCCAGCTCGACGAGCTTGTCATAGGTGATCTCCTCCGCCGTGAGCGTGTCCTGCACGGCGTCGTTGATGGCCGCCGAGGCCTGATTATCCAGCTGCAGCGCCGCCAGCTGCGCCAGCACGGGCGCATAGTGAAGCCGCGTCAGCAGCACAAGGACCGAGACCGCCGCCAGCAGCACGGCAAGCGCCGCGCGCAGGCGGTTCCGCTGCACAAATGTCATTCTGCCCACCACCCCCTGCAGCTTATGCGGGGCGCGGGCGTGGTATGTTTATAGCTTCTTCATGCGGGAGGCGGCGAAGTTCGCCATCAGGCGCTTCGTGCCGATCTGGTCAAAGGCGATCTCGAGCATTTTGTCATTGCCCGTCGGCAGGACGGACAGCACAAGGCCGCGGCCGAAGACGTCGTGCTCGACCGTGTCGCCCTTGCGGAAGTCGATCACAGGTCCGGATGCATGGTGCGAGCCGAGCGTGTCGCTGTGGGGCATGGTCGGGCGCGGGCGCGGCTTGGCCTGCTGCACGAAGCGCGGCTGCGTGTGCTGCTTGCGCTCGACAAGCTCCTCCGGGATCTCCGCAAGGAAGCGGGACGGACGGCTGACCGTTGTGCGGCCGTAGAGCATGCGCTGGTGCGCGCAGGTGATGGTCAGGCGGCGCTTGGCGCGCGTGATAGCCACATAGCACAGGCGGCGCTCCTCCTCCATCTCCTCCGGCTCGCCGATGGCGCGGGCGCTCGGGAACAGGCCGTCCTCCGCGCCGACAAGATAGACCTCCGGGAATTCCAGGCCCTTGGCCGAGTGCACCGTCATCATGACGACGGCGTCCGCCGTGCGGTCATACTGCTCGATGTCGGTATAGAGCGCGATCTCCTCCAGAAAGCCACTGAGGCTCGGCGCATCCGCATTTTCCAGATACGTCAGGATGGAGGAACGCAGCTCGCGCACGTTCTCCAGCCGGGTCCGGCTCTCCACGTCACCCTTCTGCTCGAGCATGGCGGCGTAGCCCGTGCGGATGAGCAGCTCGTCGTAGAATTCCGGCAACGGCATCGTGCGGGAAAGCTCCGCGCACGACTCGATCAGCTCCGCGAACTGCTGCAGCTTGCCCTCGGCCCGCTCAAGCGCAGGGTAGGAGCGCGCATTGCACAGCACGGAATACAGCGGGCGGCCCTCCGCCGCGCTCTGGCGCTCGATGACCTCGAGCGTTTTGCCGCCGATGCCGCGCGGCGGCTGATTGATGATGCGGCGCAGGCGCAGATCGTCCGCACGGTTGTTGATGAGGCAGAGATAGGCCAGCATGTCCTTGACCTCCGCCCGGTCGAAGAAGCGCGTGCCGCCGATGATGCGATACGGGATGCCGTTTCGCTTGAAGGCATATTCCAGCGCGTTCGACTGCGCGTTCATGCGGTAGAGCACGGCGAAATCGCCGTAATTCCGGCCGTGGGAATCCGTCAGGATGCGGTTTGCGACGTAGTTGGCCTCCTCCACGCCGTCGGAGGCCTCATAGATGCGCACGCGGTCCCCCTGCCCGTTCTCCGTCCATAGCTTCTTGCCCTTGCGGCTGTGGTTGTTGGCAATGACGGCGTTGGCGGCGTCCAGGATGCACTGCGTCGAGCGGTAGTTCTGCTCCAGCCGGATGAGGCGCGCGCCCTGATACTCGTTTTCAAAATTCAGGATGTTCTCGATCGTCGCGCCGCGGAAGCGATAGATGCTCTGGTCATCGTCACCGACGACGCAGATATTCTCGTGCCGGCCGGCCAGCAGCGAGGCCAGCAGATACTGCAGGTGGTTCGTATCCTGATACTCGTCGATCAGAACATAGCGGAACTTGCGCTGATAGTGGTCGCGCACATCCTCATATTCCTGCAGCAGGCGGACCGTCAGCAGGATGATGTCATCAAAATCCACGGCGTTCGCCTCCTGCAGCCGTCTCTGGTAGGACGCGTAGAGCTGACCGATGCACTTCAGGCGGTAATCCGAGCTGACGGAGCCCAGAAACTCCTCCGGCGTCTGCATTTTATCCTTCAGGCGGGAGATCTGGGCGAGCACGGCGCGCGGCGGGAATGTCTTCTCGTCCAGCCCGCGCTCGCGAAGGAGGTCCTTCATCACGCGCTCGGAATCCGCGGTGTCGTAGATCGTAAAACTGCGGTCATAGCCGAGGCGCTCGATCTCGCGCCGCAGGATGCGGCAGCAGGCCGAGTGGAACGTCATGGCCCAGATGTCGTTCGCCTCCGGGCCGAGCAGGTCCGTCAGGCGTTCGCGCAGCTCATTTGCCGCCTTGTTCGTGAAGGTGATGGCCAGAATGCTCCACGGCGCTGCCGGGCGCAGGGCACAGAGGGCATCCGCCCGCTGCACGCCCTCCTCCGTTGGGTATTTTGCCTGCTCCTCCAGAAAATCGATGTCCTCCGGCACGGCATCCGGCGGAACCTCCGTGCTGTCGGAGGCGCAGCCATAACGGATCAGATTGGCGATGCGGTGGATGAGGACGGTCGTCTTGCCGCTGCCGGCGCCGGCCAGCAGCAGAAGCGGCCCCTCCGTGGTCAGAACGGCCTCGAGCTGACGCGGATTCATACGCGAAAAGCGCGAGGCGATATAATCTCTGCGTGCGGCGCAAAAGCGCTGCTCCAGTTCCTGTGTCATAATTACTCCCTGTCAAGAAACCCCGGCCGGATCGGCTGTAGGGCGAAATGGTTTATCCTTGTTTTTACCCTTATATTTTAGTACATCCGCGCGAAAAAAGAAAGCCCGATTTTGCTGCCCGGCCACAGCAGCACACCCGCAAAATAAAAATGCCCTGCCGAGAGGCGCACTCTGGAAGGAAGTGCGCCTCAGTTATATTCGCCTGACAGCGAGTGAAATTGTCCTTCGGACAGTGATAGGATACTTCGCATCGTGATATTGCCTGCGGCAGTTTAACGGGCGAATATAATATCACAAAAACCGAGAGGCTTTTATATCACTTTCCGAATAGGAAAATATCACTCCGGGCAAAGCCCGGAATATCACTTGCTCTTTCCGGGCGGCCTGACATTTGACGTCGATTGTACCTTTTCTTTCCGGCAATTCTCTGCTATAATGAGGAAAACCGATTTCAGGAGGCAAGCCTATGCCGATCTCTGCAGAAGCACCGTGGCTGAATTATTACGGTGCGATCCCACGCACGCTGAATTATCCGCGCCTGACCATCTACCAGCTCGTCGCGCAGACCGCGCGGGAATGCCCGGATCTGCCCGCCTATGAGTTCATGGGCCGCAGAACGAGCTACCGCGATTTTCTGGCGCGCATCGACCGCGCCGCCCTCGCGCTCTACACCGCAGGCATCCGCGCGGGTGACCGCGTGACGATCTGCATGCCGAATACGCCGCAGGCGCTCGACTGCTTCTATGCACTCAATCGCATCGGTGCCGTCTCCAATATGATCCATCCCCTGTCCGCCGAGGAGGAGATCCGCTTCTACCTCGATGTCTCGGGCAGTCAGGCCATTTTAACGCTCGACCGCTTCTACGGCAAGGTGGCCGCGGCCGCCGCACGGGCCAAGCGCAAGCCGAAGCTCTGGATCGCCCGCCTGCAGCCGGAGCTGAAGCCGCTCATGCGCCTCGGCTATGACCTGACGCAGGGCCGCAAAACACCGAAGCTCCCACAGGAGGGCTGCACGCTCTGGACGGACCTGCTGCGCAAAGCCGCAGGTACGCTTCCGCCGGACGACGGCCAGTGCGATGCCTGCGCCAGCATCCTCTATTCCGGCGGCACGACCGGCACGACGAAGGGCATCTGCCTTTCCAGCTACAATTTCAACGCTCTTGCGCTGCAGACCATCGCAGCCAGCGGCTATGAAAGCATCCGCGGCTGCACGATGCTCTCCGTCATGCCCGTGTTCCACGGCTTCGGCCTCGGCATCGGCATCCACACGGCGCTCGTCGGCGGAGCCTGCTGCATCCTCGTGCCGAATTTCAACATCCGGACCTATGCCGACCTGCTGCGCAAAAAGCACCCGAACTTTATTCCCGGCGTGCCGACGCTGTTCGAAGCGCTGCTGCGCACGACCGGGTTGGAAAAGCTCGACATGTCGTTCCTCATGGGCGTATTCTCCGGCGGCGACTCGCTGTCCGTGGAGCTGAAGCACAAGGTCGACGCCTTCCTGCGCGCGCACAATGCCAAGGTGCAGATCCGCGAGGGCTACGGCACGACGGAATGCGTAACGGCCAGCTGCCTGACCCCGGTAGATACCGCGCGCGACGGCTCCATCGGCATTCCCTTCCCCGACACCTTCTATAAGATCGTCCGCCCCGGCACAACGGAGGAGGTCGCCCCCGGCGAGGAGGGCGAGATCTGCCTGTCCGGCCCGACGGTCATGCTCGGCTATCTCGACAATCCGAAGGAGACGGCGCTCGTTCTGCAGCGGCACAACGACGGCCGCATCTGGCTGCACACCGGCGACCTCGGCTGCATGGATACAGACGGCTTCGTCTATTTCCGCCAGCGCATCAAGCGCATGATCATCACCTCGGGCTACAACGTCTATCCAAGCCAGCTGGAGAATATCATCGACGGCAACGAAAACGTTCTGCTGTCGTGCGTCATCGGCGTGAAGGACCCCTATAAAATGCAGAAGGTCAAGGCCTTCGTCGTGCTGAAGCCGGGAGTCGCCCCGACGGAGGCAGTCCGGCAGGACCTGATGGCCTACTGCCGCAAGCGCATCGCCAAATATGCAATGCCCTATGAGATCGAATTCCGGGAGGAGCTTCCCAAGACGCTCGTCGGCAAGGTCGCCTACCGCGTGCTGGAGGAGGAAGCGGAAAAGGAGCAGAACGCATGACAAATGAAACCTCTCTGCCCGCAAAGCAGCGCATCTGGGAGCTGGATGCCCTGCGCGGGCTGTGCATCCTGTGCATGGTCATCATCCATGCGTTCTGGGACCTGAGCGCCTTCGGCGGCTTCACCTTTGACCTGCCTGGCTGGTTTCTGTTCTGCCGACAGTACGGCCACATTCTGTTCATCCTGCTCTCCGGCCTGTGTGCCACGCTGGCCTCGTGCAGCTTTCAGCGCGGCGTGTATGTGTTCGGCGCGGCTCTCGTGATCTCGTATGTCACGTTCTTCATGGTCAACGTTCTGAACTTCCCGAGCGACATGCTCATCTGGTTCGGCATCCTGCATCTGCTCGGTGTGTGCATGATGCTCTTCCCGCTGTTCAAGCGGCTGCCGGTATGGGCGCTGGCCGTGCTGGGCGTGGCCTTTGTGGCGCTCGGCGTCTGGTTCGAGTCATTCCGTATCCCCGTGAATTTCCTGTTCCCGCTCGGTCTGCGGGCCCAGGGCTTCTACTGCGGCGGCGACTATTTCCCGCTGCTGCCGGGCTTCGGCTGGTTCCTGCTCGGCGCGGTCATCGGCCGCACGGCCTACCGCAAAAAGCAGAGTCTGCTGCCGCGCGTGAACGCCGCAAATCCCGTCATCCGCTTTTTCTCGTTCTGCGGGCGGCATTCGCTGCTCATCTACATGCTGCATCAGCCCGTGCTGACCATCGGCACGATCCTGATCTTCGGCTGAACCATATTCCCGATTTGACGCGGGTCTGTTCAACGCGGAAGTGTTGACAGGCCCGCGCCGTTTTGTTATAATGTATCACAGATAGATAGTGATACTATCAGAAAGCTGGGGTGCCTTATGACCCAAAAGGAGCTGCGCGAGCAGAACCGCGCCGCCGTCATTCGGGCGGCACAGGGGCGCTTCCTCGCCCAGAGCATTGACAAGACCACCATCGCCGAGATCGCCGAGGACGCCGATCTGACGCCGATGTCCGTCTACCGCTATTTCGGCAGCAAGCAGGCCATTGCCGTCGCCGTCGCCAATCATCTGCTCGACGCATATCTCGCCGAGCACAGTGCGCGCTGCGAGGCCACCCGGAGCGGCGCGCCGGAGAACGGTTATGAGACGTTTTCCCGCGTACTGGGCGCATATATCGATACCTACGAGGCCCATCCGGAATACATCCGCTTTCTGCAGGACATGGCGTTCTACGCCCTGCGCGAGCAGCTGACGGAATCCGTGCGCTACATGTGCTTCAGCCGCCCTGTGGCGACCGGTCTGGACAAACCGGGGCGCGAGGCGCTCGTGCGCGGCATGGAGGACGGCTCCGTCCGCCGCGACCTCGATCTTGAGATGGTCTACCTCAATCTCGTGAACCTGCTCACGGGCGGCGTCAATTTCCGCATTCTGATCGACGAAGCAACACAAATGAAGATCATCCGCTCGTCTGCGGAGATCCTTCTGTATTATGTAAAGAACTCCGGGAGGTAAGAACGATGGAAAAGAATTATGTTGTGATGACCGACTCCTCTGCTGACCTGAATCCGGCACTGGAGCAGGAGCTGGGCGTGGATATCATCCCGCTGAGTGTCAACTGCGGCGACCGGACCTTCCTGGACTATCCGGATGAGCGCGAGATCAAAACCAGCGAGTTTTACGGCATGCTGCGCAGCGGCGCAAACGCCAAGACCGCAGCCGCGAACGTCGAAACGTTCCTCACGGCAATGTCCCGCCATCTGGAGCAGGGCAAGGACGTGCTGTATCTCGGCTTCTCATCCGGTCTGAGCAGCACCTACAGCGCCTCCGAGATCGCCGCGCAGGAGCTGCGCGAGCGCTATCCCGAGCGGAAGGTTCTGACGGTCGACACGCTGTGCGCCTCCATGGGTCAGGGCCTGCTGGTTTGGCTGACCGTGCAGGAGCTGAAGCACGGCGCAACGCTGGAGGAGGCTGCAAAGTACGCTGAGGACAACCGCCTGCACCTGTGCCACTGGTTCACGGTCGACGATCTGTTCTTCCTGAAGCGCGGCGGCCGCGTCTCGGCGGCGACGGCCCTCGTCGGCAGCGCACTCGGCATCAAGCCCGTGCTCCATGTGGACAACGAAGGCCACCTCATCAACGTCTCGAAGGCCCGCGGCCGCAAAAATTCCATCCTCGCGCTGGTCGACCGCATGGAGAGAAGCGCCATTGGGCCGGAAAAGCAGACCGTCTTCATCAGCCACGGCGACTGCCTTGCAGACGCGGAATTCCTGGCGCAGGAGGTCCGCCGCCGCCTGCACGTCCCGCGCATCGAGATCAACTACGTCGGCCCGGTCATCGGCGCGCACTCCGGTCCCGGCACACTGGCGCTGTTCTTCCTCGGAACGGCGCGCTGAGCCACATAGAATTCATAGAATTACAGAAAAACCGCTGCGGTCCCCGGTTGGATCGCAGCGTTTTTTTCAGATGTCTCTTCTGCCCTCGAGCGCGCGCAGCAGCGTGACCTCGTCGGCATATTCCAGCTGACTGCCGACGGGGATGCCGTAGGCAAGGCGCGTCACGCGCACCTCCAGCGGGCGCAGCAGGCGGGAAAGGTACATGGCGGTCGCCTCGCCCTCCGTGTCCGGGTTCGTGGCCATGATGACCTCGCGCACGCCGCCCTTGCCGACACGCTCAAGCAGCTCGCGGATGCGCAGATCGTCCGGGCCGACCTGATTCAGCGGGGAGATCACGCCGTGCAGCACATGGTACACGCCGTGGTATTCCCGGGCGCGCTCCATGGCGACAACGTCCTTCGGCTCCGCCACGACGCAGATGAGGCCGTGGTCGCGCTCCTCATCCTCGCAGATGGGGCAGATGTCACGGTCCGTCAGGTTCTGGCACACGGGGCACAGGTGGACAGACTTCCGCGCCTCGAGCAGGGCGTCGGCGAATTCCTCCGCCTCCTCCTGCGGCTGGGAGAGTAAGTAGAACGCCAGCCGCTGCGCCGTCTTGCCGCCGATGCCCGGCAGCTTGGCAAACTGTTCTGTCAGCCGCTCCAATGCGGCGGGAAAAACGCGCATCAGAACAGGCCGCCGAGATTCAGGCCGCCGGTCAGGCGGGACATATTCTGCGACGCCTCGGCCTCGGCCTTGCGCATGGCCTCGTTCACCGCGGCGACGACCATATCCTGCAGCATTTCGACGTCCTCGGGGTCCACGGCCTCCGGGTCGATCGTCAGAGAGACGACCTCGTGCTTGCCGTTCACGACGGCCTTGACCACGCCGCCGCCCGCAGCAGCCTCATACTGCTTGACCTCAAGCTCCTCCTGCATTTTCAGCATGTCCTGCTGCATTTTCTGGGCCTGCTTGATCATGTTCATGTTCATGCCGCCGCCCATCGGGCCGCGGAAACCGCCTTTTGCCATAGTGACATTCTCCTTTTTCAAGTTAGAATTTTTTCTTACTTCAGCTCGACCAGTTCCGGGTGCTCCTCCCCGAAGCTCACGAGCCGCGCGAAGCCCTCGTTCGGCTTCTCTGCCTTACCGGAAGCAATGCGCACCCGCACGGGCCTGCCCAGCAGGGCCGTGGCGGCGTCCGACACCGGCCGGAGGACCTCCGGCTTGTTGATGAGGTTCCGCACGAATTCCGTCTCCGTCTGCAGCTCCAGAACGTCCCCGTACAGCGTACCGCGCACCGGCGCATTGTCCTGCATGGAGAACATGGCCTGCTCCGGCAGCGGGAGCGTCGTTTTCAGCCGCTTGACAAGCTCCGGCCAGAAGCCCGGCGGGGCCTCCGTGGGCGCAGGCTGCTGCGGCTCCGGGGCCGTCTCCGGCTCCTCCGGCGCTGCCTGTTCCTGCTGCGCCTGCTCCTCCTGCTGCGGTGCGGCAGCGACGGGCACGACACCGCGCGCCAGACGCTCCTCCACGCGGCACAGGCGGGCATTGAGCGACTCGGCGTCCAGACTGGCCTCCGGCTCGCACAGGCGCACAAGGCAGAGCTCGGCGTCGATGCGTCGGTTCGCGCTGGCATTGAAGCCCGCCGCCGTATCGCGCAGGACGGCCGTGATGCGCAGCAGCTCGCCCGGGCTGAGCAGCGGCTGCAGCGTGCGCAGCTCCTGCGGCGTGCAGATGCCGGAGATCATCTGGATCCCGGCCTGCGGGGCCGTGCGCAGGATGAGCAGGTCGCGCGCCACGGCGCACAGCTCGTCCAGCATGGCGCCGAGATCCTTGCCCTCGGCATACTGCGTGTTGAAAATCGAGAGCGCCGCAGCCGCATCATGCCTGCCAACGGCCTCCATGAGCGCTGCCGTCTGCCGCGCGCCTGCGAGGCCGAGGACCTTGCAGGCCTCGTCGACCGTCACCGCGCCCTGCGCAGCGGAGGCGCACTGGTCGAGCAGGCTCACCGCATCGCGCAGACCGCCGTCTGCCAGCCGCGCCAGAAACGCAGCCGCATCCGGCTCGAGCTCGATGCTCTCCTGATAGGCGATATAATTCAGACGGCCCACGATATCCTCCGGCACGATGCGCCGGAAGGCAAAGCGCTGGCAGCGCGACAGAATCGTGGCCGGCACCTTATGCAGCTCCGTCGTCGCCAGAATGAACAGCAGGTGCTCCGGCGGCTCCTCGATGATCTTGAGCAGGGCGTTGAACGCGCTCAGCGAGAGCATATGCACCTCGTCGATGATATACACGCGCTTTTTGACCTCCGCCGGGGTATAGACGGCGTCGTCGCGCAGGGCGCGGACGCTGTCCACGCCGTTATTCGAGGCGGCGTCGATCTCCAGCACGTCCATGCACGCGCCCGCATCGATGCTCCGGCAGGCGGCGCAGCGGTTGCAGGGGTTGCCGTCCTGCGGATTTTCGCAGTTCACGGCCTTGGCCAGAATTTTGGCGCAGGTCGTCTTGCCGGTACCGCGCGTGCCCGTGAACAGATAGGCATGGCTCAGGCGGCCGGTCTGGAGCTGATTCTTCAGAGTCTGGGTCACGCCCTGCTGACCGACGACGTCGTCAAAGGTCTGCGGGCGGTATTTGCGGTAAAGTGCCTGATACATGTCATCATCTCCCAGTGCATAGTATACGCGAAAACGGCGCAAATTGCAATCGCGCCGCTGCAAAAAACGCGCGGGAGGGGCGTCCCTTCCGCGCGTTTTATTGTCCATTCCGATCCATGACAAGATCGCACACCCATATTTGAATCCGAAACCATTTCCGTTTCCCGAACAGCCAGCTCAGCAGCGGCGTCCTTGCGGCACACGGACAGATCCGCTTAATGCTGCTCGGTTCCCCGCCTGACATGGTTCACGGGAGCCCGTTGCGCAAGACCGATGCCTCAACACCGCTTATTCGGACAGCAAAACAGCACGAACCCGGGTATGGGAGTTCATCCCTGCTATAGCGGATTGCAGGTCACAGGGCACCGCTATCTCCCCGACTAGTGCGACCTTGTCACAGACCGGAATGGCCTGATTCAGCCCTCGTTCAGCTTCTTTTCAATGTAATCGGCAAGCTCACCAATGGTGGTCAGCTCTGCCATATCGTTCTGGTCAAAATCCACGCCGAGCTCTTCTTCCATGTCCATCATCATTTCGACCATGTCCATCGAGTCAAGCTGCAGGCTCTTAAACGTCGTATCCCAGTGCAGCGAATCCTTCGGGAAATCGAACTGCTCTGCCAGATATGTCGTGATCCGTTCAAACATCGTTCTTCGCTCCTGTCTTTGACGCGCTGCAAAGTCGCGCCTCTCTCCTCTCTATATCATACGGATTTTTTCCGTAAAGTCAAGAGAAATTTTTTCAGGGGCGTTCCAGCTGTCATCCTAAAAAGTCTTTCAGCACTTTAGAACGCGACGGATGGCGCAGCTTGCGCAGAGCCTTCGCCTCGATCTGGCGGATGCGCTCGCGTGTGACGTTAAATTCTTCCCCGACTTCCTCCAGCGTATGCATGCGGCCGTCCGTCAGGCCGTAGCGCAGGCGCAGCACGCGCTCCTCACGCGGCGTGAGCGTCTTCAGCACGCCCGCCAGCTGCTCGCGCAGCATGGCATAGGACGCGGCATCCGCGGGCTCCTCGGCCTCGTCGTCCTGAATGAAGTCGCCGAGGTGGCTGTCATCCTCCTCGCCGACCGGCGTCTCGAGTGAGATGGGCTCCTGTCCGATGCGCATGACCTCCTCGACCTTCTCCAGCGGGAGATGCAGCTTGTGCGCGATCTCCTCGGGCGACGGCTCGTGGCCCAGCTCCTGCAGCAGCTCATGGTTAGCGCGGGAGACGCGGTTGATGGTCTCGACCATGTGTACCGGAATGCGGATCGTGCGGGCGTGGTCGGCAATGGCGCGGGAAATGGCCTGTCGGATCCACCAGGTCGCATAGGTGGAGAATTTATAGCCCTTCGTGTAGTCGAACTTGCCGACGGCCTTGATGAGGCCGAGATTGCCCTCCTGGATGAGATCGAGGAACGGCAGGCCGCGGCCGACATAACGCTTTGCGATGGAAACGACGAGACGAAGGTTAGCCTCTGTCATTTTTTTCTGGGCCTCTTCATCGCCCTCGGCCATGCGCACGGCGAGCTTGTGCTCCTCCTCCAGCGTGAGCAGGGGGATCTTGCCGATTTCCTTGAGGTACATGCGCACCGGGTCGTTCAGGCTCATATTTTCGGAGAGATCCTCCGTGTCGATGATCTTCTCCTCCTCGATCAGCTCGAGGTCCTCCTCGCTCGGGAGCATCTCCTCCGGCTTGGACAGCAGCTCCACGACGTCGGAGACGTCGATCTCCACTCCGGCCTCGTCCAGCGCCTCGTAGATCAGCTCCGTCTGCTTTTCATCCGCATCGATCACCTCGAGCGTATCGATGAGGTCCTTGGAGGCGATCTTTTTCTCCCGCTTCGCCTTTTCCAAAAGCGCGCGGAGCTTCTCGTTCATCTGCACCTGTTCTTCCATCGCTTACGAACCTCCATATCCTTTTTTCTTCTTCAGATCCCGCTGCAAGGCAAGCAGGTCGCTGGCGTCGCTCACGCGCGCCTTGGCCCGCTCCTCACGCAGGATGCGCAGGTAATCCGCCAGCGCCGTTTCGGACAGCGGCGGCTCCTGCTTCTGCAGCACGGCCGTCAGATGCGCCATTTCCGCCGGGCTCAGGCTGTCCGCCAGCGCCGCAGGCGTGATGGCAAGATCGTTCTGCCACCGCTCGCGCAGAGCGGCATAGACCCGGCCGAACAGCGGCACGGAGAAATCCTCCGCCGTCAGGCCCTCCGTCTGCGCCAGCAGAGCAGGCTCGCGGAACAGCATGCGCAGCAGGCCCTCCTCCGCCACGGCGGAGCGGACGTTGTCGTAGCGCAGCTCGCGCTGGAACGGCTGAACGGATGCGGCCGGGTCCATCTCCCGGCGCGTCTCCTCGCGCTTCTCCTGCCGCAGCAGGCGCTTGCGGGCGCGGTCGATCTCCATGCGCAGCACGTCCGGAGAAAGCCCGGCCGCCTCGGCGGCACGCGTGCCGTAGACCTCGCGCTCCACCGCCGTGCCGAAGCCCGCAATGAGAGCGGCGGCCTGCTTGGCAAATTCCACCTTCTGCTCGTCCTGCGAGAGGTCAAAGCGCATCTGCAGCGAGCGCAGGCGGTACTCTGCCTGATTTTCGCAGCCCTCCAGCAGCAGGCGGAAGCGGTCCGCGCCGTATTTCTTCAGGAATTCATCCGGATCCTTCGCGCCGCGCATCCGCAGGATGCGCACCCGCAGGCCCGTCCGCTCCAGCATGGGGATGGCGCGCTGGGTGGCGTTCTGCCCGGCTTCGTCGCCGTCGTAGGTCAGCACAAGCTCATCGGTATATTTGGACAGCATGTCCGCGTGCTCCTGCGTCAGCGAGGTGCCGAGCGAGGCCACCGCACAGTCGAAGCCATATTGATGCAGCGCGATGGCATCCATATAGCCCTCCGTGAGGATGATGAATTCCCGCTTGCTTTTCTTGACGACATTCATGGCGAAAAGGTTCCGCCGCTTGTTAAAAATAATCGTTTCCGGCGAGTTCAGGTACTTCGGCGTCGAATCGTCCATGACGCGGCCGCCGAAGCCGATGACATTGCCGCGCACGTCGATGATGGGGAACATCAGGCGGTTGCGGAAGCGGTCATAGAGCGTCCCCTTGTCGCGGTTCTGGCTGAGGAGGCCCGCCTCAAGCAGTTCCTCCTTCGTGTAGCCCTTTGCCGTCATGACGTCAAGCAGAGCCGTCCAGCGATTCGGCGAATAGCCGAGGCCGAAACGCGTGACCGTCTGGCCGGAGACACCGCGCTTCTGCAGATAGGCCCGCGCCTCCTCTCCCGCCGGGGTCTTGAGCTGGGCGTGATAGAACTGTGCCGCCGCGCGGCACAGTGCCCAGAGCCGTTCTTTTTTCTTATACTGCGACTGATAAGCGCCATCGTCCGGGACCTCGAGGCCCGCGCGCTTTGCCAGAAAGCGCACGGCGTCGCCGTAGGTGAGGTTCTCGATCTCCATGATGAAATTCACCACGCCGCCGCCCTTATGGCAGCCGAAGCAGTAGAAAATGCCCTTCTCCGGCGCGACGGAGAACGACGGCGTCTTTTCGCCATGGAAGGGGCAGAGGCCGAACAGGTTGCTGCCCCGGCGCGTCAGCGCGACATATTGCCCGACGACGTCCTCAATGGGATTCCGGGCGTTGAGTTCATCCAAAAATGCCGGGGGAAAAGCCACGGCTCTGCCTCCTTTCAGCCACGCACCTGCCAGCCGGTCGGAATGAACAGCTCGTCATACTTGTACATGGCATATTTGTCCGTCATGCCCGCGATATAATCGCACACGACGCGCGGAAGTCCCTCGAACGTGAGCTGCGGCTGGAAATCCTGCGGCAGCGCCTCGGGATGGGCGATGTAATAGGTATAAAGCTCCTGCAGGATGCGGCGGGCCTTGGATTCCTCGCCTTTGGCGACCGGATTCTTGTAGACGCGCTCAAACATGAACTGGCGCAGAGCCTGCATGGTCTGCTCGATCTCGGGCGTCATGCCCAGCTCTCCCGTGCCGCGTGAGTGGAAGATCATATCCGTCACGAGCGTATTGATGCGCTCGCGGTGGGTCTCGCCGAGCACGTCGGAGATCTCGCGCGGAATGTCGTCATTCGTCAGGATCCCGGCGCGCATGGCGTCGTCGATGTCGTGGTTGATATAGGCGATCTGGTCGGATTTGCGGATGATCTGGCCCTCGAGCGTCTCCGGCATGCGGCTGTGGCTCGAATGGCCGAGGATGCCCATGCGGACCTCATAGGTCAGGTTCAGGCCCTGCCCGTCCTTCTCCAGCACGTCTACAACGCGCAGAGACTGCTCGTTGTGGCGGAACGGCTCGCCCATGACCTCCGTCAGCGCAACCTCGCCCGCGTGGCCGAACGGCGTGTGACCGAGATCGTGGCCGAAGGCAATGGCTTCGGCCAGGTCCTCGTTCAGACGCAGGGCGCGCGTGATGGTGCGCGCGATGCGCGCGACCTCCAGCGTGTGCGTCATACGCGTGCGGTAGTGATCGCCCTCCGGCTGCAGGAAGACCTGCGTCTTGTGCATAAGGCGGCGGAAGGACTTGCTGTGCAGAATGCGGTCGGAGTCCCGCTGATAGCAGGTCCGCACGTCGTTTTCCTGCGGCTCCTCCGGCCGCGGGCGGCCGCGCGTGGCATCGGAAAACTGCGCACGCTCACTGAGGCAAAGGTGCTCGGTCCATTCCAGTTCTTCCCGGATCGTCATCGGCATTTCCTCCCGTCTGTCGCTCGGCGCATCCGCTCAGGGAAGCGGGAACGCGCGGTATTCCTGTTTTCCGATCAGCCCCTCGATCGTCCCGGCCGAAAGGTCGGTCACCCGCTCGAGGAAGCCCTGCGTCTGCTCCTCCGGCAGCAGCAGATCCAGCTCGACATCCGCGCCGAACTGCGTCTCGCGGATCATGCCGCCGAATGCGGCGACCTCGAGCCGGATGCGCTCATACCAGCTGTAGGGGCACGGCAGATAGACATTCGTCCAGATGCGCTTGATGGAGCGCCCTGCGGCGTCCACGGCGATCTTGGCTCCGTGAGCATAGGCGCGCACAAGGCCGCCCGCGCCGAGCAGGATGCCGCCGAAATAGCGCGTCACGACGCACGTTACATTGTAAAGCTCCTCCCGCTGCAGCACCTGCAGCACCGGCATACCTGCCGTGCCGCCCGGCTCGCCGTCATCGGAAAAGCGCGTTGCGCCGTCGCGGATGATGTAGGCGTAGACATTGTGGGTCGCATCCCAGTACTGCTCGCGCATCTGCTTCAGCCGTGCGAGCGCCTCCTCCTCCGTCTCCGTCAGGAAGATGTGCCCGATGAAGCGGGAGCGGCGCTCGATGAACTGTGCCTCGCCGTCGCCGGTGGGGACGAGATATTCCTTCATGCCTCCGGCTCCTTTACAAAGCGCTTCAGGCGGCCGAACAGCTCCTCGCGGCAGACAGCCTCGACCTCGACGCCCTCCGGCAGGTAATCCACACGGAGCACCTGCGCCTGCTCGTGCAGCTGGGCCAGCGCGCCCGCGTCGGAATACGGCAGCAGGAACACGGCCCGGTGGAGCCGGCCCGTCAGCGTCTCCTCAATGCGCGTGAGCAGCTCGTCCATGCCGATGCCGCTGCGCGCACACATGGGGATGTTCTTCTCGCCGATGGGGAGATTCGAGACATCACCGACGAGGTCGGCCTTGTTATAGCAGCGCAGCACGGGCACACCGGGCTTCGCCAGCTTGTCGATCAGCCGGTCGACGACCTCGATGTGCGCCTCACGGTGCGGGTCGGAAGCGTCGATGACATGCAGCAGCAGGTCCGCATACTGCAGCTCCTCCAGCGTAGCCTGAAAGGCCTCGATGAGATGATGCGGCAGCTTGGCAATGAAGCCGACGGTATCGGACAGCAGGATCTCCAGATGATCCGACACCTTCAGGCGGCGGGTCGTCGTGTCCAGCGTGTCAAACAGCCGGTCGTTGGCCGGGATGCCCGCGCCCGTGAGAGCGTTGAGCAGGGTGGACTTGCCTGCATTTGTGTAACCGACCAGCGCCACGACGGGAATGGAGTTCTTCACGCGGCGCTCACGCTGCGTGGCGCGCACGCGGCGCACCTCGTCCAGCTCCGCCTGCAGGCGGGTGATGCGCTCGCGGATGTGGCGGCGGTCCGTTTCGAGCTTCGTCTCACCGGGGCCGCGCGTGCCGATGCCGCCGCCCAGGCGGGACATCGACGTGCCCATGCCGGAGAGCTTCGGCAGCAGGTACTGATACTGCGCCAGCTCGACCTGCAGGCGGCCCTCGGCCGTTTTGGCGCGCTGGGCAAAGATATCCAGGATCAGGGCGCTGCGGTCCAGGACGGTCGCATCCGTCAGCTCCTCCAGCGCGCGGATCTGGGACGGCGAGAGGTCGTTGTCAAACACAACGAGCGTCGCCCCCGTGCTCTCAAGCAGCGTGCGCACCTCCTGCGCCTTTCCCTCGCCGATGAAGCTGTGCGGGTCCGGCGTGTGGCGGTTCTGCAGCACCTTTGCCTCACAGATGCCGCCCGCCGTCTCGAGGAGAGCCTCCAGCTCGTCCAGCGACTCGTCCGTGGCGTTCTCCTCCGGCCGGAAGCAGTCCGCGCTCAGGCCGACCAGGATGGCCTTCTCTGCTTTGACTCGATCATTCTGCTGCATGACTACCTCCAAAATTCTGACTGGGCTCCCCAGAGCCGCTGACCGGTGCGGCCGACGGCAGGAGCTGCGTATTTTCCCGAAAAAAGTATGAAAAAAGTCCGCACCGATACGATGCAGACTTTTCGTTCATTCTTTACTTCAGGCCAAACTTCTTGTTAAAGCGGTCAACGCGTCCGCCGGTATCAACCAGCTTCTGCTTGCCGGTATAGAAAGGGTGGCACTTGGAGCAAATTTCGACCTTGATGTCCTTCTTCGTGGAACCGGTCTCAATGATCTCACCGCACGCGCATCGAATCGTCGTCTGTTCGTACTTCGGATGGATTCCTTCCTTCATTGCTTTCACCTCTTTCTCGTTTCGTAAAAGGGCATGATGCCCCTCTTATTTTCAATGCCCGACTATCTTACCACAGTTTCCGCAGAATTGCAAGCATTATTTTTGCTTTTTTCTTGGAAAAACCGGTTTACGCCTGCGGCATTTCGGACGGATCGGCCGGAGTCAGGTGGATCGTGTTCGACCAGAAGCCCATGCGGATGGACGCCTTGACATAGGCGGCAGGGGCCTCCGGCGTCAGTGTGAACGTCAGGTCCTCGCAGCGGCGCGTCATGCCGCAGGTCATGTGCAGCGTGTGCGTCCCCATCGGGAGCGGAATGCGGATGCTCTCCTTGTTGGCCAGATGGCCGTAGGGCTGGCCGTCCAGATAAATGCCGTAGCCTGCCGCGATGCTGACCGGGGAGCCCATGCGGTAGATCTGCAGCATTCCCCAGCCGTTGTAGCGGATCGGTGTGCCGCATTTGGTGCAATTGCAGAAGCCTGCCGCGTTCATGACTTCGCCGCAGGACGGGCATTTGAGCCGAAGCATAATTGCCATTTTTCTCTCTCCTTTTCCGTGCGCCGTGCGCATCTGGAAATTATTGTATGGGAAATGCTGCACGATGTCAATCCCTTTGCACATAGACGCGCGATTTCGGTGCAGGCTCCGCGGGCCCGTTCTCCCGGAACAGGCCATAAAGCGCGCGGCAGCGCCGCTCCGTTTCCGCAAACGCGCAGTCCTGTGCGCGCTCTCCCGCATGCAGGAGCGAGAGCCCGCCCTGCGCCGCCCGCAGGATGGCCCGGCCGTCCGCATCGAGCGCCAGCACGCGCACATAGGGCGCAGGCTCGGTCAGCTGCTGCTCCGTCAGGCCCAGAAAGCCGCACAGGAGCATCCGCATCAGCCGGGTGCGCGGATAGC